>Ga0315291_10009805_pt1 | contig 11742 bp, 12 predicted proteins | sample YL17G12_20_MG_FD_203070 | JGI IMG/M metagenome (GOLD analysis project Ga0315291, IMG submission 203070) | Sediment microbial communities from Yellowstone Lake, YNP, Wyoming, USA - YL17G12_20 | ecosystem: Environmental > Aquatic > Freshwater > Lake > Sediment | place: USA: Wyoming | collected...
TGCTGCCGGCCGACGTGCTGGCCCGCCGGGTCGACGACGGCGAGGCGCTTCGGGAGTTGACGCTGCGGGCGGCGACCGCGCTGGGAGTGGCCACCGAGGCCGACATCCGAGACTACTTCCGGTTGCGGCCCGCCGAGGCCAAGCCGGCCCTGGCCGACCTGGTGAGCGACGGCGATCTGGAGCCCGTCGAGGTCGACGGCTGGACGGCGCCGGCGTATCTGCGGTCCGGACAGACGGTGCCGCGCACCGGCCGGGGGACGGCGCTGCTGTGCCCGTTCGACCCGCTGATCTTCTTCCGGCCCCGGGTGGCGCGGCTGTTCGGGTTCGAATACCGCATCGAGATCTACACGCCCGCGGCGAAACGGCGGTTCGGCTACTACGTCTGGCCGTTCCTGCTCGACGGCGAACTGGTCGGGCGGGTGGACCTCAAGGCTGACCGGACGGCCGGGGCGCTGCGGGTGGTCGGGGTCTTCGTCGAGCCGGGGCGGGAACCTGAGCGGGTGGCCGGTGCGTTGGCGTCCGAGTTGCGGTCTATGGCGGACTGGCTGGACCTGGCGGAGGTGACGGTGGGGGAGCGGGGGAATCTGTTTGAGGAACTGGGCGCTAGCGTTCAAGCGCTTTGATCAACAGTTCCTTGATCTCGCCGGCGGTGTCCTCCAGTGAGCGGACCCGGGCATTACCGTCATCGAGCTTGTACTCGACCGAGGTCAACCGGGAATCGACCCTATCCAACCGCGTCTCGACCCGCCCCAGGCGCTCGGCATGTTCCCGCTGATTAGCGCCCAGCGCATTGACGGCCGCAAGCACAGCCCGGTAATCGGCCTGGGAGGCCTCCAATGCGGCGACTCGCGCCTCCAGGTCGTCCAATGCGGTCACGATAAGCAGTCTAGGAGCGGGCAGGCGTCGCTGTCAGTTCACTCGACTGAGCGCCGTTAGGGTGATCGAGTGGCCGAGACCGCGCCGCTGCGCGTGCAACTGATCGCCCGGACGGAGTTCGTGGCGCCCCCGGACGTGCCGTGGGACACCGACGCCGACGGCGGCCAGGCGCTCGTCGAGTTCGCCGGACGCGCGTGCTACCAGAGCTGGTCCAAACCCAACCCGCGCACCGCCACCAACGCCTCCTACATCAAGCACATCATCGACGTCGGCCACTTCGCGGTGCTCGAACATGCGTCGGTGAGCTTCTACATCACCGGCATCTCCCGCTCCTGCACCCACGAGCTCGTCCGCCACCGGCACTTCTCCTATTCCCAGCTCTCCCAGCGCTACGTCCCCGACGACGACGCTCAGGTCGTCATTCCGCCCGGGCTGGAGGCAGATCCCGAACTGCGAGAGATCGTGCTCGCCGCCGCCGACGCCAGTCGGGCCGCATATCTGGAACTGCTGGCCAAGCTCGAGGCCAAGCTCGAGGACCAGCCGACGGGATCCGACCGACCGGCTGCGCCGGGGGTGCTTCGCCGCAAGCAGGCCCGCCAGGCCGCGCGGGCGGTACTGCCCAACGACACCGAGACCCGCATCGTCGTGACCGGCAATCACCGGGCCTGGCGGCACTTCATCGCGATGCGCGCCAGCGAGCACGCCGACGTCGAGATCCGTCGGCTGGCCATCGCCTGCCTGCGCGAACTGGCCGCCGTAGCGCCCGCGGTGTTCGCCGACTTCGAGATCGCCGTGCTGGCAGACGGCAGCGAGGTGGCCACCAGCCCGCTCGCTACCGAGTTGTAGTGGCCAGCGGGTAACCACGGAGGCCTGCGGCCGACCGGGTAGCCTAGTAGCCCGTGAGCACCAGCGGATTCGACGCCAGCGGACGGCTGGGCACGCTCCTGACCGCCATGGTTACCCCGTTCACCCCGGACGGCGCCCTGGACACCGCGACCGCAGCACGGCTGGCCACCCGCCTGGTCGATTCAGGCTGCGACGGCCTGGTGTTGTCAGGCACCACCGGCGAGTCGCCCACCACCACCGACGACGAGAAAATCGCCCTGCTGGGTGCCGTGCTCGAAGCTGTCGGCGACCGCGCCCGCATCATCGCCGGCGCAGGGACCTACGACACCGCGCACAGCGTCCACCTGGCCAAGGCGTGCGCCGCCGAAGGCGCCCACGGGCTGCTGGTGGTGACGCCGTACTACTCCCGTCCGCCGCAGTCGGGATTGGTGGCACATTTCACCGCGGTCGCCGACGCCACCGAACTCCCCGTCGTGCTCTACGACATCCCGCCCCGTTCGGTCGTGCCGATCGAGTGGGACACCATCCGCACGCTGGCCGGCCACCCCAACATCGTCGCGGTCAAGGACGCCAAGGGCGACCTGCACGGCGCGGCCCAGGTGATGGCCGAAACGGGTCTGGCCTACTACTCCGGTGACGACGCGCTGAACCTGCCCTGGCTGGCGGTCGGGGCCGTCGGCTTCGTCAGCGTGTGGGGCCACCTGGCCGTTGGTCAGCTGCGGGAGATGTTGAACGCCTTCAACTCCGGCGATCTCGCCACCGCCCGCAAGATCAGTGTGGGCCTCGGGCCGCTGAACACCTCCCAGACCAGACTCGGCGGGGTCACGCTGTCCAAGGCCGGACTTCGGCTGCAGGGCTTCGACGCCGGCGAACCGCGGTTGCCGCAGATGCCCGCCACCACCGAAGACCTCCAACAGCTGGCGTTGGACATGCGAGCGGCGGCCGTCCTCAGGTGAACAACGACGAACTGCGGCCGCCGGGTCCGCTGGCCCCGGGTGCCCTGCGGATCACCGCGCTGGGTGGCATCGGCGAGATCGGCCGCAACATGACCGTTTTCGAGCACCTCGGCCGGCTTCTCATCGTTGACTGCGGGGTGTTGTTCCCCGGACACGACGAGCCCGGAATCGACCTGATTCTGCCTGACCTGCGCCACGTCGAAGACCGACTCGACGACGTGGAGGCGCTGGTTCTCACCCACGCCCACGAGGACCACATCGGGGCGATCCCTCACCTGCTGAAGCTGCGCGGTGACATCCCGGTGGTCGGTTCGAGGTTCACGTGCGCGCTGGTGGCCGCCAAATGCCGGGAGCACCGGATCAATCCCCGGTTCGTCGAAGTCGCTGAGGGACAGCGCAGTTCGCACGGCGTGTTCGAGTGCCAGTACTTCGCGGTCAACCACTCCATCCCCGATGCGCTGGCGATCGCCATCCACACCGGCGCAGGAACGGTTCTGCACACCGGTGACATCAAGCTCGACCAGTTGCCCATGGACGGCCGGCCCACCGACCTGCCAGGGATGTCGCGACTCGGCGATGCCGGGGTTGACCTGTTCCTGTGCGACTCCACCAATGCCGAGATCCCCGGCGTAGGCCCCTCGGAGAGTGAGATCGGGCCCACGCTGCACCGGCTGATCCGCAACGCCGACGGCCGGCGTGTGCTGGTCGCCTGCTTCGCCTCCAACGTCGACCGCGTCCAGCAGATCGTCGATGCCGCTGTGGCGTTGGGCCGGCGGGTGTCCTTCGTCGGACGGTCGATGGTCCGCAATATGGCGATCGCGCGGGAACTCGGATTCCTCACGGTGGACGACAGTGACGTCGTCGACATCTCCGCCGCCGAGATGATGCCCCCGGACAGCCTGGTGCTCATCACCACCGGCACCCAGGGTGAGCCGCTCTCGGCGCTGTCCCGGATGTCGCGCGGCGAGCACCGCAGCATCTCCATCACATCCGACGACCTGATCATCCTGTCGTCGTCGCTGATCCCCGGCAATGAGGAGGCGGTCTACGGGGTCATCGACGCCCTGTCCAAGACTGGCGCCCGCGTCGTCACCAATCAGCAGGCCCGGGTGCACGTCTCAGGCCACGCCTACGCCGGCGAGCTGCTGTTCCTCTACAACGCGGTACGGCCGCGCAATGTGATGCCGGTCCACGGACACTGGCGCCATCTGCGGGCCAACGCCAAACTGGCGGCCAGCACCGGGGTGCCGGAGGAGTCGATCATGTTGGCGCCCAACGGCGTCAGCGTCGACCTGATGGCCGGCAAGGCCACCATCGCGGGTTCGGTCCCGGTGGGCAAGATGTTCGTCGACGGTCTGGTGACGGGCGATGTCGGCGATGCCACCCTGGGAGAGCGGCTGATCCTCAGCTCCGGGTTCGTGTCGGTGACGGTGGTGATGCGCCGGGACACCGGCCGCCTCGCGGCACCGCCGCACCTGCACTCCCGAGGCTTCTCCGAGGATCCGAAAGCCTTGGATCCCCTGGTCCGCAAGGTGGAGCAGGAGTTGGAAACCCTTGCCTCCGACCGCGTCACCGACCCGGTGCGGATCGCCCAGGCGGTGCGTCGCACGGTCGGCAAGTGGGTGGGCGAAACCTACCGGCGGCAGCCGATGATCGTGCCGACGGTGCTTGAGATCTAGCCTCAGCGTTTGTTGACGAAGCCGGCATCGACCGGCAGGGCCACGCCGGTGACGTAACGGGCCGCGTCGGAGACCAGCCAGAAGACGGCGTTGGCGATGTCCTCGGGCTGCAACACCGGCACCGGCAACGCATTGGACATGTCGGGTCCGCCCGCCTGTTGCTGCGCCATCCCCTCCAGCCATGACCGGGTGAAGTCGTTGTCGATCATCGGCGTCTCGACCCCGGCCGGGTGCACGGAATTGACCCGGATGCTGTAGGCCGCAAGGAAGTTGGCGTAGGCACGCATCAGGCCGACGATCCCATGCTTGGACACCGTGTATCCCAGCGAACCGGCGATGGGGGCGCCGATACCGACCAGGCCGGCGACTGAGCTGGTGAGCACCACCGAGCCCCCGTCGCCCTGCTTGATCAGCGGCCGCATCGCCACGTCGACGGTGTGGTAGGCCCCGGTCAGGTTGACGTCGATGACGTCCTGCCAGGCGTCCGCACCGGTCATCGGAGCGATGCCGGCGTTGGCGATGATGATGTCCACCCTGCCCAGATCGGTGATGCCCTCCGCCAGTGCGGTTTTCAGGCTGGAGCGATCACGGACGTCGGCGGTCCGGGCGACGATGCGCGCGCCGGTGTCCTCGACCAGTGTGACCGTTGCGGCCAGGTCATCCGGAGTGGACATCGGATACGGCACGCTGGCGATCTGCTCGCACAGGTCGACCGCGATGATGTCGGCGCCCTCCGAGGCCAGCTTGACCGCGTGTGCACGGCCCTGGCCGCGGGCCGCGCCGGTGATGAAAGCGACCTTCCCGTCGAGTGACCCCACTTCTCAGGCGCGCAGTTGACCCTTGGCCGGGTCGCCGGCCGGGATGGGGTTGAGCATCTTGATGTCCGGCGCCCCGGTGAGGTGCCCACCGATCGCTCCGAGCAGGGTGCCGATGGCCGCAGCGGTGCTGTGCGTCGTGAGCGCGTCGGCGTCCGCCCACTGCTCGATGAACACGAAGGTGTCCCCGGTCTGATGCAGCGAGTACAACTGGCAGCCGGGTTCGTCGTGCACCGCCTCGATGGCTTCTGTGCAGGCGGCGCGAACCGCCTCGACGGCTTCCGGCTTGGCGATGAACGAGGCGACGACTACAACGGGCATCTGGCTTGCTCCGATCTACGGTGAGTGCTGTCCGGATAACCGTAGAGGCAGGCGCCCTGCGCAGGTACACCAACGCTGAGCATGCCTTCGCCGATTGATTGCGGTCTGGCAACAGCACGCGAGGTGACCAGTGTGGCGGATGGTGCAGATGGGGTTGCGGCCATTAGTCTGCCCGAATGGCGAACAAGACGGCCGCTCGCTCTGGCGCGCGAACGACCAGGTCAAACAACACCTCTCGGCCCTCCCGGGCTGCTCAGCCGTCCAAGCCCGCGCCGCCGCGCCGTAGGCCCGCGGCCAAGAAGCCGTCCCCGTTGGCCGTGGCCGTCGCTGCCGGCGGTCGCGCCGCACGCGCGACCTGGCTGGTCGTGGCCCGGGGCGCAGGATCCACGGCGCGCTCGGTCGGCCGTGCCCGCGATATCGACCCGGGACATCGCCGCGACGGCATCGCGCTGGGCCTATTGGCGCTTTCCGTGGTGATCGCCGCGGCGTCCTGGTTCGACGCCGCCCGCCCGGTGGGCGCCTGGATCGATTCGGGTTTGCGGACCTTCGTCGGCGGGGCCGTTGTCCTGCTGCCCCTGCTGATCGTCGTCGCCGCGGTGATTCTGATGCGCACCGAGCCTTATCCGGAGGTCCGCCCCAGACTGGTGTTGGGCACGGCGTTGATCTGCCTGCCGGTACTGGGTCTGTGGCATCTGTGGTCGGGATCGCCCGTAGATCCTGCCGCGCGCCAACGGGCGGGCGGGTTCATCGGATTCGCCATGAGTGGACCGCTCTCGGACGGCCTGACCGCCTGGATCGCCACTCCGCTGTTGATTTTCGCCGCGGTGTTCGGTGTCCTTCTGATCACCGGCACCACTATCCGCGAGGTTCCCGGCGCCCTCTACAACATGTTCGGCACCCGCGGGCGCTACGCCGACGGGTACGGCGAGTGCGGCGAGCAGGACGCGGACGAGTACGACGAGGCTCTTGACGGGGACGCCGAGACCCCCGGCCACCGGCCGCGCGGCCGGTGGCCCGAGGTGCCGGAGGACTTCTCCGACGGCTACTACGACGATCCCCGCGCATTCGCCGACGAGCCGCCGTCCTGGCCAGGGGCCTCCGGTCCGATCGGCACGCCCTACGACAACTACCCACTCGACGAGCCCGCGCCGGCCACCGCCACCGAGCCGATCAAGCCGCGTCGCAAGAAGCCCGCCCAGCCCAAGCAGGAGACCGTCGCCCAGCCCGATCAGAAGGCCAAGGCGCTCGACCGGGTGGTGGAGGGCAACTACACGCTGCCCGCACTGGACCTGCTCATCCCCGGCGACCCGCCCAAGCGGCGCAGCTCCGCCAACGACCTGATGATGGAAGCCATCTCCTCGGTGCTGGACCAGTTCAAGGTCGACGCCGCTGTCACCGGCTGCACCCGCGGGCCGACCGTCACTCGCTACGAGGTGGAGCTCGGCCCCGGAGTCAAGGTCGAGAAAATCACTGCGCTGCAACGCAATATCGCCTACGCAGTGGCCACCGAGAGCGTGCGGATGCTGGCCCCGATCCCGGGCAAATCGGCGGTGGGCATCGAGGTGCCCAACACCGACCGCGAAATGGTTCGTCTCGCCGACGTTCTCACCGCCCCGTCGACTCGCCGCGATCACCATCCGCTGGTGATCGGTCTGGGCAAGGACATCGAGGGCGACTTCATCTCCGCGAACCTCGCGAAGATGCCGCACCTGCTGGTGGCCGGATCCACCGGCTCGGGCAAGTCGAGCTTCGTCAACTCGATGCTGGTCTCGCTGCTGGCCCGGGCCACACCGGAGGAGGTGCGGATGATCCTCATCGACCCGAAGATGGTGGAACTCACTCCCTACGAGGGCATTCCGCACCTGATCACCCCCATCATCACCCAGCCGAAGAAGGCGGCCGCCGCGCTGATCTGGCTGGTGGAGGAGATGGAGCAGCGCTACCAGGACATGCAGGCCTCCCGGGTGCGCCATATCGACGACTTCAATGCCAAGGTGCGTTCGGGGGATATCTCGACGCCGCTTGGCAGCAAGCGCGAGTACAAGCCCTACCCCTACATCGTGGCGATCGTCGACGAGTTGGCCGACCTCATGATGACCGCGCCACGCGATGTCGAGGAAGCGATCGTGCGGATCACCCAGAAGGCCCGTGCGGCCGGCATCCACCTGGTGCTGGCGACCCAGCGACCGTCGGTCGATGTGGTGACCGGTCTGATCAAGACCAACGTTCCCTCGCGGCTGGCGTTTGCCACTTCGTCGCTGACCGACAGCCGGGTCATCCTCGACCAACCGGGCGCGGAGAAGCTGATCGGCATGGGCGACGGGCTGTTCCTGCCGATGGGGGCCAACAGGCCGATCCGGTTGCAGGGTGCCTACATCAGCGACGAGGAGATCCAGTCCGTCGTGCAGGCCTGTAAGGACCAGGCCGAGCCGGAGTACACCGAGGGCGTCACCGCCGCCAAGCCGTCTGGGGACCGCTCCGACGTGGATCCCGACATCGGCGACGATATGGACCTGCTGCTGCAGGCGATCGAGTTGGTGGTCTCCAGCCAGTTCGGCTCCACATCGATGCTGCAGCGCAAGCTTCGGGTGGGCTTCGCCAAGGCCGGTCGGCTGATGGACCTGATGGAGAACCGCGGCATCGTCGGGCCGTCCGAGGGTTCCAAGGCGCGCGACGTCCTGGTCAAGCCTGACGAACTCGCGAGCACCCTGGCTGTCACCCGCGGCGGTGCGGGCGCAGACGGTGGCGCGGACGACGAGGACGACGACACCGGGGTGCCGGAGGACTTCTAACGGCTCACAGCACCAGCAGCATCCGGGTATTGCCCAGGATGTTGGGTTTGACGTAGCTCAGATCCAGGAACTCGGCCACGCCGACGTCGTAGGAGCGGCACATCTCCTCGTACACATCGGCCGTCACCGGGGTGCCCTCGATCTCGGCGAACCCGTGCCGGCTGAAGAACTCGGTCTCGAAGGTCAGCACGAACAACCGCTCCAGCTGCAGTTCTTGGGCCACCACCAGAAGTCGGCCCACGATCGCGTGCCCGACGCCCTTGCCCTTGACCTTCGGATCCACCGCGACGGTACGGACCTCGCCGAGGTCCGACCACAGCACGTGCAGTGCCCCGCAGCCGACCACCTCGCCGTTGAGTTCAGCGACCCAGAACTCCTGGACCGCCTCAAACAGCGTCACCAGGTTCTTCTCCAGGAGAATCCGGCCCGCGTAGGTGTCCACCAGGCGTTTGATCTCGGGGACATCAGAGGTCCGGGCGCGACGGACCACAACCTCATGGCTGCGTCCGTCAACCGACACCTGGCGCGCGAAGTCGGTCACGGCGCCACCTTATCGGGCCGGTGCGGCAGGCTCCGGGCCAAAGGTCCGGGCAAAAGGTCGCCGTACCGATATCCTGTTTGCCGTGACGGGCCAACCCGAGACGCCGCCCACTGTCCGGCGTGACTGGATGGCCAGCGTCCCCAACCTCCTGACCGGCTTGCGGCTCGTCTTGGTACCGGTCTTCCTGCTCTTTCTCTTCGCCGGGGACGGGCACGAAACCGCAAGTCGGATAACGGCGTTCGTGGTTTTCGCGGTGGCCGTCATCACCGACCGGCTCGACGGTTCGTTGGCGCGCAGTTACGGCGTGACAAGCGAGTTCGGCAAACTCGCCGACCCGATCGCCGACAAGATGCTGATCGGCGCGGCCGTGATCGGCCTGTCGATGCTGGGTGACCTGCCGTGGTGGGTCACCGTGGTCATCCTGGTGCGCGAAGTGGGTGTGACCGTGCTGCGGTTCGCGATGCTGCACCGCGGTGTGATCCCGGCCAGCCGGGGCGGCAAGCTCAAGACCTTGGTGCAGGCCATCGCGATCGGGCTGTTCATCCTGCCGCTGCACAGCTGGCCGGGCTGGTGGACCACCGCGGCCTGGGTGGTGATGGGGATCGCCATCGTGTTGACGGTGGTCACCGGCCTGGATTATCTGATCTCAGCGCTTCGGGGCGACCGGCCCGACGGCTGAGCATGCACCGGGAACCAACCGGGTCCCGTCGGCGTTGCACTGATGCTGCGACGATTCGAGGAGGACAGCGCGATGGCGGTACTGCTGCGTGAAGTGATCGGTGATGTGCTGCGCCGTGCGCGCACGTCGCAAGGCCGCACCCTGCGGGAGGTCTCCGATTCCGCACGGGTGAGCCTGGGATACCTCTCCGAGGTCGAGCGGGGCCGCAAAGAAGCCTCCAGCGAGCTGCTGGGCGCGATCTGCACCGCCCTGGAGGTCCCGCTCTCGCGGGTGCTGTGCGACGCCGGCACCGAGTTGGCCTGCCATGAGGGTGTGGGCCGTCTCGCTGACGCCGTTATCGACGTCCCGACCAAGGTAATCCCCCATCCGGTCGCGATGGCCGTCGCCTGAGCCTGGGGATTTGCCGGAAATTCGAGACTGACACGGCAACGTGGTGTGGTCTGAGCGTCGGAACCGATAAATTGGGCACCGACAACCGGCACGATCCAATGCGGCACTCGATTTGAAGGCAAGGGCAACTAAATGGCCAATCCGTTCGTGAAGGCGTGGAAGTACCTGATGGCGCTGTTCGGCGCGAAGGTGGACGAATACGCCGATCCCAAGGTCCAGATCCAACAGGCCATTGAGGACGCCCAGCGTCAGCACCAGGGCCTTACTCAGCAGGCCGCTCAGGTCATCGGCAACCAGCGTCAGCTTGAGATGCGGCTGAACCGCCAGCTCGCCGACATCGAGAAGCTCCAGGCCAACGTTCGTCAGGCGCTCAACCTGGCCGATCAAGCCACCGCCGCCGGTGATGTGGCCAAGGCCACCGAGTACAACAACGCTGCCGAAGCGTTCGCGGCTCAGTTGGTGACCGCCGAGCAGAGCGTCGAGGACATCAAGGGTCTGCACGACCAGGCGCTGCAGGCAGCGGTCCAGGCCAAGAAGGCCGTCGAGCAGAACGCGATGGTGCTTCAGCAGAAGATCGGCGAGCGCACCAAGCTGCTCAGCCAGCTCGAGCAGGCCAAGATGCAGGAGCAGGTGAGCGCCTCGCTGCGGTCGATGAGCGAGATCGCCGCCCCGGGTAACACGCCGAGCCTCGATGAGGTCCGCGAGAAGATCGAACGCCGCTACGCCAACGCCATGGGCTCCGCCGAGCTGGCTTCGAACTCGGTCGAAGGCCGGATGATGGAAGTCCAGCAGGCCGGCGTCCAGATGGCCGGGCATTCCCGGCTCGAGCAGATCCGCGCCTCCATGCGCGGCGAGGCTCTGCCGACCGGTGGCACCGCTGCCCCCACAACTCCGGCCACGTCGGCCATCACGCCTGAGCCCGAGCAACCGCTCGGTCAATAGGCGTCCGAAGAGGAGGCGAACACTCGATGACGGTGAAAGCCGAGCAGAAAGCGGGCTTCGCGTCGCGCGAGGGCTCGCGTTACTGGCGCTCGACGCTGCAACGCGGTGTCGACACCGTCAGCGAGTACGCCGATGTCGCCGCGCAGCGCCTGCGCGCGGCAGCCGATCCGCGCGCCCGGTCGTTGCGAAAGCGGCGTTGGGCGTTGCGGTTCGCGTTGTTCTTCAGCTTCGCCTCGGCGTTCTGGGTCCTGGTGACCGGATTGCTGGCAGCGTGGAGCACCCCGGTGTGGGCCCTGCTGATCACCGGTTTGATCGCTGCGGGCGCCGCGGTTCCCGCGACGTTGTGGCTGCTGCGTTACCGGTGGTTGCGCGGTGAGGCACTCCCGCCGCAACGAGAGGTCAGCGGCCGCCGCCTTCCTCCGCCCGGTTCGGTCGCCCGCCCGGCGATCTCGGCGCTCGGAGCTTCCGAGCGCGGGTTGCATTTGCTGCTCGGGGTGTTGGATCGCGGAAAGATGTTGCCCACCGAGGAGATCCGCGAGTTGACTGTCGCGGCGGGCCGCTCTGCGGCGACCATGACGGCAACCGCGTCGGAAGTGGCTGCCATGGAGTGCGCGGCGGGGGAGAGTCCGGAGTCCCGGGCCTATCTGGCGCCGACGATCAACGCGCTGACCGCACAACTCAACAGCGGGGTGCGGCAGTACGACCAGATGGTGACCGCCGTCGCCCACCTGGTCTCATCGACCAACTCCGGCGCGGGGCCGACCGGAGCGATGTCTGCGCAGCGTTACCGCGACGAACTCACCGACGCCACTGATCGGCTGATCGGGTGGGCGCAGGCTTTCGAGGAACTGGGACCGGCCGGCCGGGTCTGACGAGCGGGGTGGGCGTCAGAGCGAGGGCCGCAC
>Ga0315291_10009808_pt1 | contig 11741 bp, 7 predicted proteins | sample YL17G12_20_MG_FD_203070 | JGI IMG/M metagenome (GOLD analysis project Ga0315291, IMG submission 203070) | Sediment microbial communities from Yellowstone Lake, YNP, Wyoming, USA - YL17G12_20 | ecosystem: Environmental > Aquatic > Freshwater > Lake > Sediment | place: USA: Wyoming | collected...
GGTGCTCCAGGGCCTGCCCGGCATCGGCTTGCGCAAGGCGAAGGAAATCGTCGCCAAGCTCCAGGGCAAGGCGGGCCGGTTCTGCCTCATCCGCGACGAGACGGCGGGGAAGCCCCAGGCCGAGGATATCGAGCGCGAGGCGACCGAGCTTCTGATGCAGGTCGGCCACAGCCGCGCCGAGGCCAAAGAGATGGTCGAGCGCGCCTTGGCCGGCCCCGAACGCCCCGAGACGGTCGAGGAGCTGCTGAACCTGAGCTACAAGAAGCGGCCGAAGCCGGAGTGATTCGGGAAAATGGGGACAGTTACCTATTTCCGTGCGGGCCGTGGGCAGTCGGCGACAGCGGGACTCGGAAATGGGCGACAGTCCCCGTCAAAGGTTGTCATTCCGAACGAAGTGAGAGCCTGCCCTGTTTACCCCGAGCAACGTCGAGGGGAGCGAAGTCGAAGGGAATCTCGGCAGCGGTGCGCGAGAGTGAGGCACCTCGTTCACTCCAGCTGGATACGGTAAGGCAAACCGGTGGCGAAAAAAGCCAAACCAATTCGCGAGCGGATTCTGAGCGGCGAAGCGCTGCAAGAGGAGCAGGACGACGAGTCCCACGTCGCGAGCCTGCGCCCCACGACGCTCGCCGAGTTCATTGACCAGGAGAGCGTCAAGGACAATCTCTCGATAGCGATTGAGGCGGCGAAGGCGCGCGGCGAACCGCTCGATCACGTCCTTTTCTACGGCCCGCCCGGCTTGGGCAAGACCACGCTGGCCCAGATTATCGCCTCCGAAATGGGCGTGCCCATCGTCGGCACCTCGGGGCCGGCGTTGGAACGCCCGGGCGACCTCATCGGCATCCTCACCAACCTCGACCAGCGCGGGGTGCTCTTCATCGATGAGATCCATCGCCTGCCGCGCGTCGTCGAGGAATACCTCTACGGCGCGATGGAGGATTTCGTCGTTGACTTCGTCCAGGACAAAGGCCCCTACGCACGCAGCATCAAAATCCCCATCAACCCCTGCTGCATCATCGGCGCGACGACGCGCACCGGCCTCATCTCCGCGCCCCTGCGCGAGCGCTTCGGCATCTTCCATCACCTCGATTTCTACCCCGAGGACGCCCTGGTGAGCATCGTACGGCGCTCCGCCAAGATCCTTGGCGTTCACATCGAAGAAGATGGCGCGGACGAGATCGCCCGGCGCGCGCGCGGCACGCCCCGCATCGGCAATCGCCTGCTGCGCCGCGTCCGTGACTACGCGCAGGTGCGCCGCGACGGCATCATTGACAAGGAGGTCGCGGACGAGGCGCTGCGCAAGCTCGGCGTGGACGAGCGCGGACTCGACGAACTCGACCGCAAGTTCCTGCGCACGATCATCAAGCAGTACGGCGGCGGCCCGGTCGGGATGGAGGCCATTGCCGCGACCCTGAACGAGGAGACCGATACCCTCGAGGAGATGATCGAGCCGTTCCTACTCAAGATCGGCTTTGTGAACCGCACGCCGCGCGGCAGGACCGCGACGGCGGACGCCTACCAGCACCTCGGTGAAGCCGAGACAGCCGGCGCCGGCGGCCAGGGGCGGCTGTTCTGACCCGCTGTGACCTCCCGCGCATTGTATAGAGAGTAAGCGCCGCAGGGCAGGAGGTTGTTCATCACGAGTGAAGTCGAGGGGCCTCCTGCCCCAGACTCGACTGCGGGCCAGGCGAGACGCCCGTTCTACGCATTGAAATCCACGCCTCGAGATGACGGCGCCGCGGCAGGGCGCGCGATCGCTCGCGTCGAACTTGCTCGGTAGCACTCGGTAGCACAGGTTTGTAACCTGTGCACCATTGCGGTCGTGCGGGATGCCGACCTGCGAATCGCTTGGAAAGGCCCCAACGCCGGCGCCGCGCCAACCGTTGGCGAGAGGAATCGCATGGAACAGAAGCGCAGTCGCAAATGGTACATCTTGGCCGGCGTCGTGTTGGTGGCCCTCATCGCGGTGCTCTGGATTCGCTACGCGGGAACGCAGGAACTCATCCGCGAGCTGGACAGCAAGAAGCCCAACGTACAGAAGAACGCCGCGCAGATCTTGCTCGAGCGCCAGGTTCTCGAGGACTCGCTGCCGGCCCAACCGGAGGAACGGCGAGCGCATGCGGCCGCCGCCCTCGCACTCGTCGCTCAGGATCCGCCGTCGAAGCAGGTGCGCGGGGCCGCGATGAAGCAACTGGTGGCGCTCATCAAGGATCCCGAGGACCTCCCGCAGCGTGCGGCGTCGCGCGCCATGGGCCGCCTGGGCGTGATCAGCGTCCACTACCTCGCCGAAGACTGGGACAGCCAGAAGCCCGTCATCCAGGACGGGGACGATCGCGCCAAGGCGGCGGCGGTCGACGCGCTGGCCATGATCGGCGAGCCGGCGGTGCCCGCCTTGACGAAGGACTTAGGCAACAAGGATCGCCGGGAGCAGGCCGCCATCGCCCTCGGCAAGATCCGGGGCGCGGCGCTCGAGCCGCTGCTCAAGGGTGAATGGAGCAAGGACAAGGGTCTGCGTAAGATCTGCATCAAGGTGCTGGGGGAGGTGAAGGAGCGGCGCGCGGTCCCAGCGGCGATTGACGCGTTGAAGCTCAAGGAGCTGCGGCAGACCGCGATCATTGCGCTCGGGCTTATCGCCGATTCGCGCGCGACGACATACATCATCCCTTATCTCAAGGATCTGAACCTGCGCATTGACACGGCCACGGCGTTGGGCGAGATCGGCGACGTGCGGGCGGTGGGGCCGCTGCTGGCCGAGCTCACCGATCCGGAACGGCAGTTCCACAACCGCGCGGTATGGGCATTGCAGCGCATCGGCCGGCCGGGCGCGCCGCTGCTGACGGGGGCGCTTCGCAGTGACTCGGTGTACGTCCGCCGTGCGGCGGCCGAGAGCTTCCGCTGGATCGCGCTTCTCGAGACCATTCCGGCGCTGGTCGGCGCGCTCCATGATCCCGACGTGAAGGTGCGCATGGCCGCCGCGAGTGCGCTCGGATGGGCGGGTAATTCGGCGGGAGTGGAACCCCTGCTCGCTGCGCTTGGCGACCCCGACTGGCAAGTTGCGAACGCCGCTCTCAACGCTTTGGCAGACGTCGGCGCACCGGCCGTGGAGCCGCTGATTGCGCTCTTCGCCAGCGTGGACGCGGTGAAGCGGAAGCTGGCGAGCGATGCCCTCGCCGCGATGTCGAAGCCGCCGGTGCAGCGTCTGCTCCAGGCTACGTATAGCCAGTCAGATCCCACGCGCGAATGGGGGGCGCTGACACTCGGGAAGATCGGCGATACGACGGCGAGGCCGCGCTTGCAGCAAATGGCAGAGACGTCGCAGGGCAACGTGAAGTGGGCGGCGCGTGAGGCTCTGCGCAGGCTCGGGGCGCTAAGCGCGCCGGCAGGAACCTCATGAGTGGCTTCGGCGCCCGCCGTGTGATCTGAGCGCGGCGCGTCGTAGCCCCCCGCTATGGCGCCTCCGTCTGCGGCGGGGTGCGTCCAGGCGCAGCTCGCTCTTTCTCCAACATCCCCTTGAGGACATCGTAGAAGCCTCGTTCGCCCGGCCTCAATCCGGTCGGCCTCGCCGGTTGGCCTCCCTTCCTCGACGCCGCCCGCAGCGCCTCGTACAGCGCCTGGGCGATGAGCCGCGAGTGAGGATCGAGCGCCAGCGCGGCCCGATACGCCGCCACCGCCTTGTCGTACTGACCGAGAAGGGTGTACGCCCGGCCCAGGTTGTAGTACGCCCTGAAGCTCGAATGCACCGCAAGGGCCCGCTCGTATTCCTCGATGGCCGCTCTCGCGTCTCCGCGCACCAGGTACGCGTTCCCCAGGTTGTAGTGGGGCAGGAACAGGTTCGGCTCGGTACGCGCCATCCGCCCGAAGAACGTTATCTCATCGCGATACCAACCCGACCGGCGCTGCGCCGCAACCATTGACACGCCAACCGCGATGGCAAACGCGACGATGATCACTGAGCGCAGTCTGCGTCGGCCTTGCGCCACGGCCAGATCGCTCAGACCCACGACCGCCCACCCCACAATCAGCGCCACGCCCACCGAGGGAAGATAGAGATCCCGCTCCCCAAACTGCGGCTGGCTCAGCGGGATCAGGTTGAGCGCCGGCGCCAGCGTCAGCAGGCTCCACCATGCCGCGAATGCGACGACCGCCGCCATCGCCCTCACCCGTATCACGAGCAGGACAAGCACCGCGATGGCGGCGGCGGCAGTGATGACATCCGCGCGCAGCGGGGTCTGGATCAGTTCGACCGCGACATACGGTTGCCCGCGTATCGGCAGCAGCAGGAGCTCGATGGCGCGCACCGCGAAGCCGAAGGACGTGTAGATGTGCGCGGGCCATAGCCTGGCATCGAACCCTATCGCGAGGTGGTACCCCAGCGCCCACCATCGCGCGAGCAGATAGAGGCAGCCGCCGACCACGAACCCGATGTAGGGCACGAGGGCCCGCCCACCCTTCTTCAGGTCCAGGCGCCGCCGGGCGAGCGTCACTTCATACAGAGGCACGAGCACGAGTAGCGCTGCCGCCGCGGCATGTGCGAAGAGGGCCAGGATGAACGCGACCAGGCTCAGCCAGTAATACCCAGGGTGGCGGCGTCGCGGATCCGAGACGTCCTCGAACGAACTCACATAGTACGCGTAGCAGAGGAACGAGAACAGCGCGAGGCAGGTCGCGACCAACTGGGGGCGCGCCGCGATCCATGCCACGGCCTGGACATGCACCGGATGTACCGCGAACACGGCGCCGGCGGCGAAAGCCATTGCGCGCCGGCGCAGAAGCTGCATCGCCACCGCATAGACGAGCAATGTGGCGATCAGGTGCAGCGTCAGGTTGGTGGTATGATAACCGGTTGAGTTGAGCCGCCACACCTGGTAATCGGTCATGTAGGTCAACGTGGCGACGGGATGGTAGCTGTTCGGTCGAGCCGCAAGAAACGGCGCGCTGAATATGGCGCCGATATTGGCCGGGCTGCGGATGAGGCCACTGTCCACGACAAGCGCCGTGTCGTCCCACACGAATTGACCGCTGAGGGCAGGCAGGAAGGACAGTGCGGCGAGCACGATGAGCACAATAACGAGCCACAGATCGCGTTCCGGCCTTGGCGGAGCGGGCGGCGGCGCCACCGGCGGTTCAGGGGTGGCGGGTTCCTCAGGGGTGACCTCGATAGGGTGCGGCTCCGGGGGCAGGGGGGTGATCTCAATCGGCGGCAGTGGCCGGATCACGCCTTTCGGCGGGCGCCTGCGCGGCCGACGTTCGCGGCGCCATCGGTCGCGCTTGCTCACGTGTGCGCTCCGCTGCCGGCCGTGGAAGCCGGGATGGCACCGAGCGCGCTTGCGGCGGTTGGCCTCGCGTGTTGATGCGGCGGCTGCTCATGGGGAAAACACGGTACGCTCTGGCTCATCTCGGGGAACGCCCCCATCGTCGTTGCGCTTGTGCTTGCCACCCAGGGGCCAGGTTAGTATACCCCTGGCCCACTTGAGTGTCAAACGCCCTCTCGGGTTGCGGATGCGGCTGCACACTTCGTGCATTCGGCGCTGCGTGCCCCCTCGAGACGTCTGCGCGGCCAGCTTCGTGATGAGTGTTTGACCGCCGCACCACGGGGGTGACGCCGGCGGCATCTACGGCGCAATCGGCGCCATGACGACCGCCCGCGCCGGGCAGACCTGCATGCATAACCCGCAGCCGCTGCACGCATCGCGAGCAATCGTATACGCGTCACCGCTCGCCTGCGCGGCTTGATAGATGCACACCCGCTCGCACAGGCCGCAAGCGTTGCAGAGGCCGGCGTCGATCCGCGCGACGGCGATGTGGCGGCGCTCCACTTCATCGGTCGGCAAGATGCGCCCGCACACCTTGCCGCGAAACTCGCTGGGCGAGCTGTACCCCTTCGAATCCATGAATTCCGTGAGCCCGCGCAGCAGCTTCGGGATCACCTCCCACCCGCCGAGGATCACCGCCGCGCACGTTTCCACCACGGTCGCCCCGCACAGGATGAGCTTCACAACATCATCACCATCCGCGACTCCGCCGCTCGACGCGATGGGAATCGAGACCGCGGGGTAGGTGGCACTGAGCCACCGCAGGATGTACTGCAGGGCCCACGCCCCGCCGTGCCCCGCGTAGCTGCCGTGCATGACGGGGCGTTCCTGTTCGATGTCCACCTCGAGACCGGTGAAGCGGTTGAACATGACGAGCCCGCGCGCCCCCGCCTGTTCGAGGGCGCGGGCGACGGCGACCGGGTTCGCAAGCTGCGGGGTCATCTTGGTCGCGGCGGATGTGCGTACCGTCTCGCGCACGAGCCGCGTCACGCGCTGCATCTCCTCCTCGACCACCGCCTGCCCCAGCATCTGCGGGCCGTAGGGGCAGCTCACGTTGAGCTCCAGCCCGTCCGCGCCTGCCTGCTCCATCGCGCGCGACCACTCGACCCAACCGCAATCGCTGACGCAGTTCGCGCTCGCGAACACCGGCATGTCGAGCGCTTCCTTGGCGCGCCGAACCTCCTCGGCGTAGCGCTGAAGGTCGTAACCGCTCGCCTGCTCGAACGAGTACAGGGTCGTCGAACGGAAGCCGGGGATTCCGCGCCGCAGGATGCGAAAGCGCGGGGTTGGCGACTCCCGCGCGAATTCCTCCTCGAACCACGATTTCATCACCGCGGCCCCGGCGCCCGCATCCTCGGCGCGGCGCAGTCGGTCCACCGTCTCGGTGATCCCGGCCGACGCGACGACGACCGGGTTCGCCAGCCGCACACCCATGTAATCGGTGGTCAGGTTCACATTTGTCACGCCGCCTTACTCCGTCTTCGCCTCAGCCTTGGGTCGGCGGCGCGAGCGGCGGCGGCGCGCCGGCTTCTTGGCGGCGGGCTTTTCGGCGAGTTGGCCGCGGGCGAACGAGTTGTGCACCTCCTTGATGCGCACCTCGACCTGGCCCGGCTCCAGGGCTTTGTCGGTGTCGATGCCGATGATGTAACCGGCGGCCTCCGCCAGCGCCAGCTCGCCGGGCGTGTCGTGAGAGATGACACGCGCCGTCACGACGTCATTGGGCTTGAGGAAGCTGATCTGCTCCGCGACCTGCCGTGTGTCAGTCGCCGTGACCTCAGCGCGTTCGACATTCGCTTCGCCCGTGGTGCGAATGTACACCGGGCGGCTGATGCTTTCCCCGGTTTGCTGGGCGCGCTCGCCGGCGTAGCCGACGAGGATAGCGGCGACATCGGCGTGGGCACGGACGATGAACGCGTCGGCGCGCTCCTGCACCGCGCGGCGGCCGAGCTCGCGCTCGGTGCCGAGGGCGACGGTGATCGCGGTACGCGCTCTTCCGGTGCCGGCGCAGCACGGGCAGTCCTGGGTCAGGAGCTTGAGCAGGCTGCCGCTGGTGCGCTTACGGGTCATCTCGATCAGGCCGAGCGGGCTGATATGGAGGGCCTTGGTCTTGGCGCGGTCGCGATGCAGGGCGGCTTCGAACGCCTCGGTGACGCGAGCGCGGTGCTTGGCCTTTTCCATATCGATGAAGTCGACGACGATGATGCCGCCGATGTCGCGCAGCCGAAGCTGGCGCGCGACCTCCTCAGCCGCCTGGAGGTTGGTGCGCAGGATGGTCTCCTCGAGCCCGCTGGTGGCCGTGTAGCGGCCCGAGTTGACGTCAATCGTGGTCAGCGCCTCGGTCTCATCCACCGTGATGTAGCCGCCGGTGCCAAGCCAGACGCGGCGCTGCAGCAAGCGCTCGATCTCTTCCTCGAGGCCGTGCGCCGCGAAGAGCGGCAGCTTGTCGCTGTAGAGCGTGACGCGCTGCTTGAGCTGTGGAGCGATCATCTCGACGAGCTCCAGCACATCCTCATACACCTGCTGGGAATCGATGACGATGCGCTTGACCTGTCGACTCACGGTGTCGCGGATGATGCGGCTGATGAGGGGCAGGTCCTCGTGCAACAGCGTCGGCGCGCTCACCTCGCCCGCCTTGGCCTGGATGCGCCGCGCGAGCTCCATGAGGTATTCGAGGTCCTTGCGCAGCAGCCGAATGCCCTTGCCCTCGGCTTCGGTGCGGACGATGACGCCGTGGTTGGCGGGGCGGATGCGTTCGGCGATCGACCGCAGCCGCTGGCGCTCCGCATCCTTCTCGATCTTGCGCGACACGCCGACGTAGTTGCCATCGCCCATGAGCAGCACGAGATAGCGCCCCGGCAGCGCCAGCCGCGTCGTGACCCGTGGTCCTTTCGATCCCATCGAGCCGCGCACAACCTGGAGCAGCACCTCCTGGCCCGACTTGAGCATCTCGGTGATGCTGCCGCGCGCGCGCTCGCTCGACGGCCCGACCTCCTCCTCAGCTTGCCCCAAAATGACGTCATCCACGCTCAGAAACGCGTTGCGGGGCGTCCCGATGTCGGCGAACGCCGCGTCCATCCCGCGCACGATGTTGACGATCTTGCCCTTGTAGATGTTGGCGACGATGCGCGGCTCGCGCTCGATGTAGAGCTCGGCGAGCTCGCCGTTCTCGAGGATCGCGACGCGCGTTTCGAGATCGCCCGCGTTGACCAGGATCTCCTTGCTGATCCGTGAATCTTTGCGCGGCGGCTTCGGCGGCGGGCACTTCTCCGCCGCCGGCTTTCCTGCGGGAGCTGATTTGCGCTTGTCGGGCATGTGTTAACTCCTGGTTTTTCTGGTCGCAGCCGCGCGGCTGCCTTCCCCGATCATGCGGCGCAGCTTCTGGCGCGCCGCGGGGCCGGTCGCGCCGCTGGCATACAATGCGCTGCGGTAAATGTGAGCCTTGAACTCGCGCCCGTCCACGCCCAGGGCTGCGAGCACCTCCTCGGGTCGCGCGCCGCCGGCGCTGCCGGTGCGCAGCGTCAGGTGCAGCTCCGCTTCGTTGCCGTCGAGGCGAGCGAGCTTCACCGCCTTGACCAGCGGCCGCAGATCTAGGTCCTTCGCCGACTTGTCGCGCACCCGCCGGATCCAGATTCGATCCTGGGCTGCGAACTCGGCGACCCGTTGCTCAAGATCGAGGCTCTCGAGTGGGCCGTGGACGCTCACCACATACTCGGCGGTGTCGATGTCTCCCAGGGTTGTCTTGGGCTTGTGCGGTGGGCTCGCCCAGGCCTGGAGGATCTGCAAACCCTCGGGCAGGCTGGCGTTGAGGGCCTGCATTACCTCCGTCGGATCCATGGGCTGCGTCAAACCCAGCGCCAGCAATTCCGCCCCACTGGTATGCCCCACCGACATCGCCGAGGCGTATGACACCCTCGGGCGCGGGTTGAAGCCCTCGCTGTAGGCGAGCGGAAGCCGCGCCCGTCGCATCCCGCGCTCGAGCGCCCGCATCAGGTCGAGGTGCGATATGTACTTGGCCGCCTCGCCCTTAGCGAAGCGACAGACGATCTGCTGCATGGAATGGTCTCTGGCTCACGCTCGTGCGAAGCGCCGTGGCACGCGGTCGAGCTTGGTGGGGCAGGCGTCCTGCCTGCCACCGTGGCCCGTGGTTATGGTGGGGCAGGCGTCTCGCCTGCCAACCGAAGGCCCTGGTATACCCGCACCCACGACAGCCGCGCCCACCACAGGGCCGAATTGCATGGAACGCCTCATGCATCCCGTCATGCCGCCTTCACACGTTTCCCGCGCTGTCCTTCACTACCTCCGCCCCCTGCCGCCGCAGGCTCTCCTTGCTCATGCCGCTGCTCAGGTGATCCCACGGCAGCGGCGAATCCGTGTGAATCGTAGTATTCGCATACTCGCCGACATCCACCCCTGCGCCCTCGAATGCCTCGCGCCACAAGTCCGGCTTGAAGTGTTCGTCCCAGGCGTCGAACCTGCACCCCGCCCGCCACGCCCGCTCGATCACCTCGCCGAGTCGCCGATCGCCTCGCGCAAGCGCGGCCTCCAGGCGCGATGCAGCCACGTTCGAGTAGCTGAGCTGCACCCCCTTGACCTGAAGCTTCTGGCGCAGTAGTCCGAACTTCTGCTGGAGCGATTCCGACGCCTCCTGGCCGTACCACTGCATGGGCGTGTGCGGTTTGGGGACGAACACGTTCACGCTCACCGCGATGCGCAGCCGTCCGCGTCGCTGCGGCCCCAGAATCTCGCGCCCCATCTGCCGCAGCCGCAGCACGAGGTCCGCGATCGCCTCCACGTCCTCACTCGTCTCACCAGGCAGCCCCACGATGAAGTAGAGCTTGACGCCGTTCCAGCCCGCCTCGAACGCGGCGCGCGCCGCCTGGAACAGGTCCTCCTCGGTCACGCGCTTGCCCAAGGCGTCCCGCAAGCGCTGAGTACCCGCTTCCGGCGCGAACGTGAGCCCGGCGCGACGCACCATGCGCAGCTTTTGCGCCAGCCGCACCGAGAAGGTATCGATCCGCAGCGACGGCAGGCTGATGTTCACCCGCTCGCCGGAGTACCGCGCGACGAGCTCATCCACGATCTCCTCGATCTGCGAATGGTCGGGGCTGTTGAACCCCAGCAGCGATATCTCGTCATAGCCCGTCGCCCGCAGCCCCTCCTCGGCCAGGCGCAGCACCGTCTGCGCCGACCGCTCGCGCACCGGCCGGTAGCACGGCTGCGCCTGACAGAACCGGCACCCCCGCCCGCAGCCCCGCATGATCTCGATCGTGAGCCGGTCGTGCACCGTTTCGATGAACGGCACCACCTGGCGCGCGGGAAAGGGCGCGGCGTCCAGGTCTGCGACGACGCGGCGGTTGACCGCCTGCGGTGCGCCCGGCAGCGGCTTCAGGTTGCCGAAGCGACCGTTCCCGCGGCGCTCTTCGTAGAGCCGCGGCACGTACACGCCTTCGATGCCCGCGAGATGCTGCAGCAGCGCATCCCGGTCCGCGGAACGTGCCTCCCGCGCCGCCTCCGCAATCTCGATGATGGCCTCTTCGCCGTCGCCCCACAGGAAGGCATCGAAGAAGTCGGCGAGCGGCTCCGGATTGGCGACACCGACTCCGCCCCCGAGGACCAGCGGATAGCGCCTATCGCGCTCGGCGGACTTCAGCGGCAGACCCGCGAGGTCGAGGATGTTGAGGACGTTGGTGTAGTTCAGCTCATAGGGCAGCGTAATGCCGATGAGGTCGAACTCAGCCAGAGGCGTGCCCGACTCCAACGAGCCCAGCGGCATACTCGCTTGCCGCATCTCCTGTTCCATGTCCACCCACGGGCTGAAGGCGCGCTCGGCAGCGCACTTCTCATGCTCGTTAAGGACGTGATAGAGGATGCGCAGCCCGAGGTGGCTCATCCCCGACTCGTAGGCGTCCGGAAACACCAGAGCGGCGCGCATGGACGCGGCGTCGTGCGGCCTGTGAACGGCATTCCACTCGCGGTTGGTGTAGCGGGCGGGCTTCGTGACGTAGGGCAGAATGTCGTCTCGGGGAATGGCCATCAGTAGTTTCCGCGGGCGCGGTGTTGCGCAGATTATAGCACAAAGGGCCCACGGCGGGCATAACGATCAGGTGAGGAGGAGGTGCGTATCCGATACATAGGGTCGGACGGCTAAGCCGAAGGGCGCCGTGGCGGCCGCCGCGCGACCCCGCCACGCTCTCCGTACCGTTCCAGTTGCCGACAGCCGCGGTGACCTGCGAAGATCAACGAGCCCGTTGTGCTGCGGGCGTGGGTTGCGCAAACGACGGGATTCGAGGGTGGGGCAGGCTCAGGACCTGGCGCCGGCGCCCACAAAATGTGAAGGGCAGAGGTCTCTATTTCCTCTGCCCTTCCGGTGGAGGCTAAGGGAGGGATCACACGCCGGTACTCTCAACGACCCATCGCCACTACGCATCCCTC
>Ga0315291_10009809_pt1 | contig 11740 bp, 13 predicted proteins | sample YL17G12_20_MG_FD_203070 | JGI IMG/M metagenome (GOLD analysis project Ga0315291, IMG submission 203070) | Sediment microbial communities from Yellowstone Lake, YNP, Wyoming, USA - YL17G12_20 | ecosystem: Environmental > Aquatic > Freshwater > Lake > Sediment | place: USA: Wyoming | collected...
CTCGACAGACTCCTCCACCCTCTCGTCCTTACGGAACGGGAACGGATCCTCCGCCGGCTCGAACGCGAGGGCCGCGTCCGGATCTTCGTCTCCGAGGCCGCCCTGACGGTCGAGGCCGGCTACGCCCATCATTTCGACCGGGTTGTCGTCGTCCATTGCAGCAAGTCCGAACAGGTCCGGCGCCTGCGAGAACGGGACGGCATCGGCAGGGCGGCCGCCCTGCGGAAGATCGGCGCGCAGCTGCCCCGGGAAGAGAAACTTCGGCACGCCGATTACGCTATCGACACGACGGGGTCCCTGGCCGAGACCGTCGAACAGACCGAGCGGGTCTACGCGCGCCTCCACCAGGATGCGGAATTGAAAAGGAAGGGGTCAGCCGGACTTGGTCTTGGAGAGGAGGCTCTTTAGTTCCTGACCGGGGCGGAACTTGATCCGCTGACCTTTTTCGATGCGGATCTGTTTCTGACGGCGGATGTCCCTTCCGAAGCCCGTCTTCTTGGCGACGACCTTGAAGCTGCCGAACCCCCGGATCTCCACTTTTTCTTTCTTCGTCAGGGCGGTCTTCAGAGACCCCAGGACAGCCTCCACGATTAACAATGCCTTGGCCCGATTGAATTCCGTCTTCTTTTCAATCGCAAGGGCGACATCATTCTTAATCATCGGAAAAACTCCCTCCCGTGGAAACAACTCACTATAATTAATTTATTGATAATATAAAGTCAAGCATAATTAATGCGGGCCGCGGGGTGTTGACTTGACCTCGGCGAATTCCTATAATGAAACTGTATTGCGCGCCAAAACATTCGTCTTTTTCCTCTTCCTGGGGCCCGTCCTCGCCTCCGCTTCCGTGATCAAAATCAAGGTCGACGCGCCCATCCATCCGGCCACTTCGGAGTACATCGTCAGGTCGCTCGAAAAGGCCGACCGCGACGGCGCCGACCTCGTCATCCTGACTCTCAACACCCCCGGCGGGCTGGACACGTCCATGCGTGAGATCATCGAGAAGATCGTCAACGCCCGGACCCCGGTGGCCGTCTATGTCGGCCCGAGCGGGGCCCGCTCCGCCTCCGCGGGCTTCTTCATTGCCCTGGCCTGCGACATTTTTGCCATGGCCCCGGGCACAAACACGGGCGCCGCCCACCCCGTCGGCATCTCCCTCACGGGAAAGTCGATGGACGAGATCACGGAAGATAAGGTCACCAACGACGCCGCCGCCTACATCAGAACCCTGGCCGAGAAGAGGGGCCGCAACGTGCGGATGGCTGAGGACGCGGTCCGCAAGAGCCTGTCCTATACCGAAAAAGAGGCCCTCAACGGCGGCCTCATCGACCTCATCGCCGGGACGGAAGAGGAGATCATCGCCCGCTTCGACGGAAAAACTCTCAAGCGCTTTGACGGTGCGGAGCGGACGCTCGCCCTCCGGGGCAAGCCCGTCGTCGCCCTGCCCATGACCTTCCGCCAGAAGTTTCTCCTGACCATCGCCAACCCCAACCTCGCCTACATCCTCCTCATGATCGGGCTCCTGGGGCTCTATTTCGAGTTCTCCCATCCCGGGGCCATCCTGCCGGGAGTCCTGGGAGGCATTTCGCTTCTCCTGGCCGCCTTCGCCTTCCAGATCCTGCCCATCAATTACGTCGGGCTGGGGCTCGTTCTCCTCGCCGTGATCCTGTTCATCCTGGAGGTCAAGGTCCAGAGCTTCGGAATGTTGGCCGCAGGAGGGATCGCCGCCATGATCATCGGTTCTCTCATGCTCATCAAGTCCCCCATCGACGAATTGCGGCCAAGCCTGCGTTTCATTCTCCCCGTGGCCCTCGGCGCCTCGTTGATCGTCCTCTTCCTCCTCTCCCTGGTCTTCCGGGCCCACGCCCGCGGCTCGTTCTCCGGGCGCGAGGGGATGATCGGCGAAACGGGCACGGCCCGGACCGACCTCGCCCTTTCGGGGAAAGTCTTCGTCCACGGCGAGCTCTGGACGGCTGAGGCGGAGGAAACCGTGCCGGCAGGCGGAAAAGTCAAGGTCATCGAAGTCCTCGACGGACTGAAAATAAAAGTCGGAAAAGCCTGATAAGGAGGGCATCATGATCACTTATCCGATCATCGTCGTCGGGCTCATCGTCCTTTACATCATGAATTCGATCAAGGTCTTGAGAGAGTACGAGCGGGGCGTCATCTTCCGTCTCGGCCGCCTCCTGGCCCAGCCCAAGGGACCGGGCCTCATCCTCGTCTTCTCCCCTATCGACCGGATCGTCAAGATCAGCCTGCGGCTCATCACCATGGACATCCCGCCTCAGGACGTCATCACCAAGGACAACGTCACGGTCAAGGTCAACGCCGTCCTCTACTTCAGGGTCATCGACCCGAACAAGTGCGTGATCGAGGTCCAGGATTATATCTACGCCACCTCCCAGCTGGCCCAGACGACCCTGCGGAGCCTCCTCGGTCAGGTTCCCCTCGACGACCTCCTCTCGGAGCGGGACAAGCTGAACGTCCGCCTCCAGGAGATCATCGAGCAGCACACCGACCCCTGGGGCATCAAGGTCCAGCTCGTCGAGATGAAGCAGGTCGACCTGCCTGAGAACATGATCCGGGCCATCGCCAAGCAGGCCGAGGCCGAGCGGGAACGGCGGGCCAAGGTCATCCACGCCGAGGGCGAATTCCAGGCCGCCGACAAGCTGACCCAGGCCGCGGACATCATCTCCCGGAACCCCCAGGCCCTCCAGTTGAGGTACCTGAGCACGCTGGCCGAGATCGCCACCGAAAAGAACTCGACCATCGTCTTCCCCCTTCCGCTGGATTTCCTGAAGGCCTTCACCTACGATAAATCCCAGGAGAAAAAACAGAGCTGATGAATAACAAGGATTTCCGGGAGATCCAGGTCTCGAGTTCCCTGCTCGTCATCATCTTCCTCGGCGTTTTAGCCTTGGGCGTTTTCATTTTCCTGCTCGGCGTTTCGGTCGGGAAAACGCAGGTCCGGATCGCCTCCCAAACCCAGGTCGTTACCCAGCAGATTCCGGAACCCGTCAAGGAGCCCCCCGTCAAGCCCACGGTTTCCGAAACAGAGTCGGCCAAGACGGAGCTTTCGGCCGGCGGCGGACAATCCCACCCGGCCGCGGTCGTGCCCAAAAAGGCCCCCGCCGGCGGAACCGGCCTGTATTACGTCCAGGTCGGCGCCTTCATTGAAAAGGCTCAGGCCCGGGCGCTGGCGGATAAGTACATGAAGCAGGGCTATGCGGCTATCGTCGCCGATCCCCGGCCCTCGGACACGAAAACGCAGTACCGGGTCAGGCTGGGCGGCTTCGCGTCCCGCGACCGGGCCGTTGACCTTCTCAACAGGGTCAACGCCGCGGCCGGCAAAAAGGCCGACTCTTTCGTAGTCCGGGATTAGCCCGGGACTCCGGCGCCCGGGCCTTTCCCACAGCCGGGGGTTCGGTCCTGGCTTGGGTCTCGCTCATCCCGCTCCTCCTGTCCTTGTCGGGAAAGGGCCGCCGTTCGGGCTTCCTCGCGGGCGGCCTGGCCCTGAGGCAGAAAAGAAACAGCCCCTTCGGCCGCGTCCTCTCCTCGTCGCGGCTCATGACACGGACCGTCCTCACGGAGACGATCTACCCCTCGGCGCGCCTGTCGCTCAACACGCGGATCGGCGACGCCCTGCCCATCGCCGGCTTGACTTTGAGCCTTCTGTCCTTTATTCTAACTGTGACATAAAGAGCGAAGGATAGAAGAAAAAATGGCCGCCCTGGACAAATCAACTGACATTAGGACACGCCTCAACGGCCTTTTCGAGAAGATCGAAGAGGTCCGAGGCTTTCTTTGACCTAGATCGCAAGAACGCCGAGTGGGATTCCATTAACTTGCGCCTCGCCTCTCCCGAGGTCTGGCAGGACCAGAAAACTTCCCAGGCCCTCCAGCAGAAAAAAAAGCGCCTCGAGAAGGACATCCACTTCTTCAAGCAGATCTTCGGTCAGAAAGAAGAGCTCGAGGTCCTGACGGAGCTCGCCGCGGAAGGCGAAAGCGTCGAGTCGGAAACCGAGGCAGGGATCAGCCGGCTTGACAAGAACCTGCAGGAGGCGGAGCTCCGGGCGCTTTTCTATGACGAAGACGACCCCCGGAACGCCATCCTGACGATCCACCCGGGCGCCGGCGGGACCGAATCCCAGGACTGGTCCCAGATGCTCCTCCGGATGTACCTCCGATACACCGAGCGGAAGGGATTCAAGGTGGAAATCCTCGACCAGCAGCCCGGAGAAGAAGCGGGCTTGAAGAGCGCGACCGTCAGGATCGAGGGCGACTACGCCTTCGGAAACCTCAGCCAGGAGACGGGCGTCCACCGCCTCGTCCGCATCTCCCCGTTCGACGCCGCCAAGAGGCGGCACACGTCGTTCTCCGCAGTTTTCGTCTACCCCGAAGTCGACGAGGACATCGAGATCAACATCAACCCGGACGATATCAGGATCGACACCTACCGCTCGGGCGGTAAGGGCGGCCAGCACGTCAACACCACAGACTCAGCCGTCCGCATCACCCACATCCCGACCGGCTTCGTCGTCCAGTGCCAGAACGAGCGTTCCCAGCACAAGAACAAGGCCTCGGCCATGAAGGTCCTCCGGGCTTGGCTCTACGAGCTTGAACACAGGAATAAACGGGTCAAGATCGACGCTCTCGAGGACGCGAAATCCGAAATCGCCTGGGGGAACCAGATCCGCTCCTACGTCCTCCACCCCTACCGGATGATCAAAGACCTGCGGACCAGGGTCGAAACCGGCGACACGGACAAGGTTCTCGACGGCGACCTCGACGAATTCATCAAGGCCGCACTCGTCCTCAGGAAGAAATCGGCGTCGGCCGCCTCATAGCCAGCCAACGGGCCGCCTTGCATAGGTGACCGCGGCTGAGGCGCAGGACCCTCCCATTTTTCAGTAGAGGACTTCGCTGTCACCGAACCGGGCGATGATCTTCTGGATCTCGACGACAAGGAGCTTCTTCCGGGCCATGACCGCCTGGATCTCCTCGTCCGACAACAAATCCCCAACAGCTTCCCGGACTTCGCCCTCGCTCAGCGCCGAGACCCTATCCACCAGGGACCGGGGCAGCTTTCGCATCAGGTTCGCGGGGGGGGCATTCTTGTCCGAAAACGGCAGGCCCTCGACGAAACTTTTCAGCGTTCGGAACGTCCTCGAATGGTCGATGAGGAGCGCCCGGAAGTCCCCCGTGACCAGCACGTTCCCCAGGTGGCGGTCTTCGTTGCCGATCAAGTCGTCGAACAGCTGGGCGATGTAACCCGCCTTCGTCCAGCCCTCCGTCCGGAAACGTTCCCGGCTCTTGCCCTCCGCGAGCATGTCCCGGTAGAGAGACGTGCCAACCCTCCAGGAATCCCCCTTTTATGCCGCTCGGATTCTTCCAGAGGGCGTGGCGGACGACGTCCCCCTGTCGCAGGGTGAGATTCCATGGCCGGGTCACGCCCTGCTCGCGGCCGAGTTGTTCCTGGTCGACGACCTCGGCTTCCCGAAGGAAGGATTCCCATCGGGGCCGTTCCGCGAGCTCGGCGGCGGTGAACTGGGCCCATCCCGGACGGACCAGCGGGACGAGAAACACGACGAGAAGCCAATAGACTTTTTTAATTTCCTCCCTCCTGACACGAGTGTAGCCCCTGTCCCGAGGCGGTGTCAATGCCGCCGGAGTTGATATTTCGGCCTCGTAATTGTAAGATGAAGACCTGTGAGGCCATGCCAGACGACAACGCAAAAATCGAGGACGACGCTGAGACTCCCGGGGGTCCGAAGTTTCTCCCCCCCCTCGAATTCAGCTCCGTCGTCATCCTCCTCTATTTCCCGGCCCTGGTCCAGCTCGGCCTCGTGGAGGACCCGGCGACGGGCGAGCGCCATGAAAGCCTGGGCCTGGCCAAGCGGAACATCGACCTCCTCGACCTCCTCAAGGACCGGACGAAGGGCAACCTCGAAGCCGAGGAGCAGAAATTCCTCGACGGTATCATCGACCAGCTCAAGCTGGCTTACCTCAAGAAAGCCGACATCGTAAAGATGTAGCCGCATGGTCGTTTATCGCGGCCTCAACGACGCCCGCTTCCTCCCCCGCCCCGCCGCCGTGGCCGTGGGCAATTTCGACGGCCTCCACCTCGGTCACCGGAAGATCCTGTCCAGGCTTTGCGCCCTGGCCGAAAAGCGGGGTCTCCGGTCCCTTGTCCTAACGTTCGACCCCCATCCGGAGCGCGCCCTCGACAAGAGGTCGGTCAAGATGATCGACACTCCGGAGAAGCGACTGGAACGGTTCGGAGATACCTGCGTCGACGCCGTCGTCGTCACGCCCTTCGACATGTCCTTCTCCCGGCTCTCCTGCCGGGCTTTCGTCGACCGCGTCCTCGCGGCGAAGCTCGGCGCCAGGGAAGTCGTCGTCGGCCGCGGCTTCAGGTTCGGCCGGAACAGGCTCGGCGACACCGGACGTCTTCAGGTCCTGGGCCGTCGGGCCGGCCTGGCCGTCCACGTCGTACCGCCGGCCGTCCTCGACGGTCGGGTCGTCAGCTCGAGTGCCATCCGCCGCCTCCTCGGCCGCGGCCGGGTCGAAGAGGCCGCCCGCCTGCTTGGGCGGCCGTACGAGATCTCCGGCCGGGTCGTCCGCGGCCGGCACCGGGGCGAGCTCCTCGGCTTTCCCACGGCCAACCTGGACACGGCCAGCGAACTCCTGCCCGGGGGCGTCTTCATTACGGAGACCGTCCGCAGGGACCGGATTTTCCGCTCCCTGACCAGCATCGGCACCAATCCAACCTTCGGCCCCCATCCTCTGAGCGTCGAGACTCTCCTCCTCGATTACCGTGGCTCTCTCTACGGTGCCCGGCTCACCGTCCGTCTCCTCCGCAAGGTCCGCCCGGTCCGGAGGTTCCCCGACGCTACGGCCCTTTGCGCCCGCATCGGGCGGGACGTCGAGGAAGCCCGGGCCTACTTCCTGGCGCTAGGTTGACTTTTGGGAGGATCTCATGCATGTTCAAGCGGAAGGAACGCCACATGAGGAGTGACCGCATGGAAGAGAAGATAAAGGCCCGGATCATGGACGCCAGCAAGATCCGGCGCGTCCTGGCCCGAGTCGCCACCGAGATCATCGAGAGGAACCGGAACCTCAAGAACCTGGTCATCGTCGGCGTCAAATCTCGCGGCATCACCATCGGCAAACGCGTCGCCCATCTCGTCAAGGAGCTGGAAGGCATCGACATTCCCGTTGGCATCCTCGACATCACCCGCTACAGGGACGACGTGACCGCCCTGAAGGCGAAGGGGGCTATCGAGGAAGCGAAGATCGGCTTCTCCGTCGCAAAGAAGGACATCCTCCTCATCGACGATGTCCTGATGACGGGACGGACGATCCGGGCCGCCATGGACGGCCTCATCGACCGCGGCCGCCCGCAGAGTATCCAGCTCGTCGTCCTCGTCGACCGCGGCCACCGCGAGCTGCCCATCCGGCCGGACTACGTCGGGAAGGTCCTGCCCACTTCGCGCCGCGAGGTCGTCAAGGTCCGCCTCAAGGAGATGGACGGCATCGACGAGGTCCTCATCGCCGAGCCGGTCAAGGTCGGCGGGAGAAAAGAACGGTGACGACCCTCGTCCGCGGAGGCCGGGTCGTCGACCCCTCGACCGGCCTCGACGGACTCTTCGACCTCCTCCTGAGCGGCGGAAAGATCGCCGCGGTCGGCGCGAGGCTGGACGCCGTCCCCGAACGGACGATCGACATCACGGGGCTCGTCGTCGTCCCCGGGCTCATCGACATGCACGTCCACCTGAGAGAGCCCGGCTACGAGGCCAAAGAAACGATCGCGACGGGCGCCCGGGCGGCGGCCAGGGGCGGCTTCGCGACGGTCTGCGCCATGCCCAACACGAACCCTGTCAACGACAGACGCGCCGTGACCGAGCGAATCCTCGCCGAGGCCGGCCGTAACGCCGCCGTAAACGTCCTCCCCATCGCCGCGGTCACGCGCGGCTCCCGGGGGAAGGAGCTCGTTGACATGGCCGACCTCACGGCATCCGGGGCGGTCGCCTTCTCGGACGACGGACTCCCCGTCATGAACAGCCGGGTCATGCGCCAAGCCCTCGCGACCGCTGCGACATCCGGGGGGCTCGTCATCGACCACTGCGAGGACCGGGCCTTGGCCGAGGGGGGCTCGATGCATGAAGGCCCCGTCGCGGCGCGTCTCGGCCTGGCCGGCATTCCCTCCGCCGCCGAGGAGATCATGATCGCCCGCGACATCATATTGGCCGAAGCCCTGAAGGTGCGTGTCCACATCGCTCACCTTTCGACGGCGGGCGGCGTCCGGAGCGTCGCCGAGGCCAGGCGCCGCGGCGTCCGCGTTTCGGCCGAGGCGACGCCCCACCATCTCCTCCTCACCGACGCCGGGCTCGGGTCGCGCGACACGAGCTACAAGATGAACCCTCCCCTGCGGACGGAATCCGACGTGGCCGCCCTGGTCGAGGCCGTCCGGACGGGGGTCGTCGACGTCATCGCCACCGACCACGCCCCGCACACGGCGGAGGAAAAGAGCAGGGAGTTCGACAAGGCCCCCTTCGGCATCGTCGGACTCGAAACAGCCGTCGCTCTCATCCTCGACCGGCTCGTCCGCCCGAACATCATCTCGCTCGGCCGGTTCGTCGAGCTCATGTCCGCGAATCCCGCCCGCCTGCTCGGCCTCGCCGGCAAGGGCCGCATCGCCATCGGGGCGGATGCTGATCTGACCATCCTCGACCTGGACCTCCGTACGACCGTCGACAAGAACCTTTTTGAATCCAAGGGACGGAACACGCCCTTCGACGGCTGGACGCTCACGGGAGGCGTGGCCATGACGATCGTCGGCGGCCGGGTTGCCTATCCGTTCGGCGATGACGTCCCGGCGCGGCGGGCATGAATGCCATGAAACGCGAACACTTCGAGAAGGCCATCGGCCACATCTTTAAGGACCCGGGCCTCCTGGCCAGGGCCCTGACCCACAGTTCCCGCGCCTACGAGACGAGCCCGGACAACCCCAAAGACAATGAGCTGCTCGAATTTCTGGGGGATTCGGTCATCGGTCTGGTCACCGCCGAATTCTACTTCACCGCGTTTCCCCGCCGGAACGAGGGAGAACTGTCGAAGCTCAAGGCCTCGGCGACAAGCACCCTGGCCCTGTCCCTGCTCGCCCGGGCGATCAAGCTCGACAAGGCCATCCTCCTCGGCAAGGGCGAGGAAAAATGCAGCGGCAGGAAGAAGGTCTCGATCCTGGCCGGCTCGTTCGAGGCCCTGGCCGGGGCCATCTATCTCGACGGCGGGTTCGAGGCGGCCCGGCGATTCATCTGCGGCCTGCTCCGTTCGTCCCTGAAACCCCTCAAGTCCGAAACGCTGACGATCAACAACTCCAAGTCCGCGCTCCAGGAGATCTGCCAGAAGGCGGGCCTTCCGGCGCCGGCCTACCGCCTCGTTTCGGAAAAGGGGCCGGCCCACGACAGGACGTTCGTCGTCGAGGTCCATCTCGGGGGCGAGGTCCTGGCCAGGTCGAAGGGCCCGTCCAAGAAAAGCGCCGAGCAGACGGCCGCCGAGAAGGTGCTCAAGGCCCGTTTCGGCCGGAAAATCAAGAAGATTTCATCCGAGGCCTTCGTCATCGAGGCGGAGGACCTGATCTTCCCCTGACCTCCGTCCCGCGCCCTTCTCTCAGGGCCCCATCAGGACGGCGACAGGCCGCAGCGCCGGGATATTCTGGCAGACGATCTTGATCACCGCCGTCAACGGCACCGACAGGATCATCCCCGGGATCCCCCAGAGCCACCCCCAGAAAAGCAGCGAGAAAAAGACAAGCAGAGGGCTGAGGCCGAGCCCCTTGCCCATGATCCGGGGCTCGATGAAGTTCCCCAGGATCCCGTCCAGCCCCGCGGTGATGACGAAGACCCAGAAAGGAGTCCAAAACGTTCCGAACTGGAAGAAGGCGAAGCCCACCCGGAGGACCATGGCGGTGAGCGAGCCGATGCTCGGGATGAAATTGAGGACGAAGGCCAGGAAGCCGAAGAAGGCGGCGAAATCGACGCCGAAAAGGGTCAAGACAAGCCAGACCTCCAGGCCGTTCACCAGGCTCATGAGCGTCTTGATGATCAGGTACTTACGGACTTGGCCGTTGATGGCCTCGAAGGCCGTCCGGACCTGGCCGGACCGGCCGGCGCTCAGGGCCTTTTGGACTTTCGTGACCCCCCTCCCCCGGCCCGAGACAATGAACACGAGGAAAAGAAAAACGAGGAGGAGCTTGCCGAGAAGCTTGAAGAACGGGCCGATGGCCGAGAGGATGACTGCGCCGAGCTTCCCGATGTCGAGCTTCTCCAGGGCCGAAGAGAGGTTGATCTTGAAGGGCCCGACGCCGTTCTCCAGAATCCTGGTCAAATCGCTGAGTCGTTGCTGGTATTTCGGAAGCTCGGCCGCCAGGGCCTTCCCACTCGAATAGATGAGCGCGCCGGAGAGGTACAGGAATACGAACAGCAGGGCCAGGACGAGGAGGATGGCCCCCGGCCGGGGACAGCGGCACTTGGTCAGGAAGGTCAGCGCGGGGTCGATGATGTAGGAGAGGAAGACGGCCAGGATGAACGGGATGAGGACGGGCTGGGCCAGCTTCAGGACGACCCCCACGACAAAAAGGACAACGACCGCGATTGCCGATTTAAGAAACCTGTCTTCGTCCAAGCTATTATCCTGCCATCATTTCGGGGACCGCGGCTTGGCCAGGGTGGCCGTCAGGACTTCGAGGAGCGAACCTCCCGCCGCTTCCAGGCCGTCGGGGACGCGCATCACGCCGCAGAGGACGTTCCGGACGCGGCCGATGTAAAGATGCTGGCCGTAGCGGTTCAGGGAGTGATATCCGAGGACGATCTTCTCGGGAGTTTGCTTGTCCCCCGCCAAGGCCTCGAGGAGCTTCTCGAGCATCGCCTGGGCGTCTTTTTCGGAGCCCGCCTCGATGAAAAAGGCCTCCATCTCCCGGCCGTCGGCCTTGTAGGCGGCGACGTAGCCGTCCCGGAGGAACTCGTAACCCATGAAGTTCTTCTTGATGTATTTTTCGCTCTGGGCGACGAGGTCCTTCTTGGGAAAGGCCAGGACGAGAGCCGGGAGCACACCCTTCTCCTTGACTGCGGCCGCGACCTGAGCCCCGACACCGGCGAGGATGGACCCCGTCTCCTCCCCGAGTCCGAAACCGAGCATCTTCACGTAGAACCGCCCGGACATGAAGTTCAAGGACTCGCCCTCGAGGTAACCCAGTTCGCCGATGGAGACAGCCCTGTTCTCCGGGTAGCGCTCCGCGCCGAAGATGCCGAAGGCATTGACGGGACTCCCCATGTCGTAGATCTCCAGGGTCAAAGTCGCCTCCGTGCCCTTCTTCTCGAGGTCGACGACGAGGAGCTCCCGGAAATCGTAGCTCAGATAGCTTTCCGCAGCCCCGTCGATGTACTCGAAAAGGCTTTCCGGGAAGAAGCCTCGGGGAGCTTCGGACTGGGTCCAGGCGTCCACCCGTGGAACGAGAGCGGCGAGCTCCGGGCTCCCCTCTCTCCCCTGGGCCAGGCCTGCCGCAGGGGCCAAGAAGAAAACCGCCGCGAGCGCGGCCGGGACGGACAATCCTCTCCGGGCCCGGGGGTGTTTCATCCTCGACCTCCATTCCGGAATACACGGCTAATATAACGAAGGGAGGCTCTCTTGGCAAGCCTGTTTCAGGCCCCGGCCGCCGCACTCGCCCATGATTTATATC
>Ga0315291_10009810_pt1 | contig 11740 bp, 9 predicted proteins | sample YL17G12_20_MG_FD_203070 | JGI IMG/M metagenome (GOLD analysis project Ga0315291, IMG submission 203070) | Sediment microbial communities from Yellowstone Lake, YNP, Wyoming, USA - YL17G12_20 | ecosystem: Environmental > Aquatic > Freshwater > Lake > Sediment | place: USA: Wyoming | collected...
GCAAGTACGGCACCATAGAGCTGTGCATCGACGGGGGCCCGGTCACCATGGCGCGGGTCACCGAGCACCCCTGGGACTCCTGGCCGGTACTGCTGGCCGAAGGCCGCGTCGTGGACGTTGCGGGCGAGCCGCCCGGGAGCCACGGCTGGGTCGAGGTGAGCGACCTGGACGCGCTGTACGCCGACGTCCTGCGGGGCTTCCCGCATCATACGGCGATAGCCCGCGGTCACCACGGGACAGCGATGCTGGCCGCGGCGTACTTCCTGGGGCTCGACCCGGTGGTCCCACTGGAGCTTGAACAGGGGACCCTCTCGCTGGGCCCGGAACTGTAAGAAAGCCTTGAGCGCGGACTTCGCGGACAACCACCTGCTCTCATGAAAAACGATATGTCAACACGCCTCAGAAACCTCAGGGTTTCTCGCAGTTTTCATATTCCTCATATGCGTCCCTTCGAGTCCGACATCCCCCCAAATCGGCTGTTAACCACGCTCCCAGACGTGCCCGCTCCAAGTTCCCGGATCACACTGTAATTTCAAATGAGATTCTATGCCGATCCCCAGGGGGCGTTTTACTATCAAGGAATACTGTGTTTTTCATATTGTCTTCAGGATGCATTAGATAGAGGTTTGTTGAGCATTTGATACTGCTCTGAGTATATAAAGGCCCTTTATTATTCTGACTCTATCCCTCTCCCTCCGCCAGCGATTGGCTTATTCACCACTTGTCTGGTAACCAGTGCTGGTGCTACTGGACCCGGTGGGGGTCGGGGTCGGTCCTCCGACACCACGTAGCGTACGCAAAGTCAAACCAAATGAGTGCTTCCCCCAACTCGGATTCCAAGGCGCAGTGCTCTCGACACGTATGTAAAGAAATCACACTGAACTGATGGTAGAATCGCTCTGATGAACCAGTATCAGGATGAAGGGCAATAATGAATAAAACGAAAGGGCAGACGGAGGCCGAGATAAGCAAGGCCATTGAGAAGTTCGAGAAGGAGTACATGGGCAGGGGACCCATAGATACCAGGACTTACATAGTTGAAGATATGGTTATCATCCGCATGCAGGGTGCAATAACCAAGGCAGAGGAGAACCTTGCGAGTTCGGGTGATGCGGGAAGGGGCCGCGAGTTGGTAAAGCAGACGCGAGTGCAGCTAATCGAGAAAGCGCGGCCGCTTATAGAGGGAGTCGTAGAATCGATTGTCGGGCAGCCCGTAAAGAGCCTGCACATAGACATAAGCACTAAAACCGGTGAGAAGTTCATAATTCTCACTCTCCAGGGCATGCCCGTTTTCAAATGATTGATTTGAAAAATATCTACGGCGAAACGAAAGGCAACCAACTGGCGTCGTTACCATGTTGTTGAGCAGTGCAGGACTGACCGCGGTTCCTCACGTATAATATACATGAAGCCCGTCAGCGGCCCGGTCGAAACCTTAGGAGTACAAGCAGGGAACCGGGGAGCGGTACGGTTCAGATAGAAAGCAGTCAGGTCCTTTCATGCCCGCTCCAGGGGGGCGTGAACCAGGAAGTGAAGGCCATATCATCGCTTAGAAAGCGGAGTTATGGCCTTTTGTATTTATTTCCTATGAATATGGAGGAACATGGTGGCCGAGACAAGGCGGTTCTACTGGGAAGGACGGCAGGTTGTCATCCATCTCGGGTCTGACGTCTGCACTACTCCCCGCGATCTGATGAACTCCGAGATGTTCGAGATGGTCGTAAGTCGTTATTGCGAGCATCTGCTCATGCGCGACTCGCCGACCATCCAGCCTTTTCTCGGGTACTACGACAACAGGGGCAACTGGTCTCAAGTTTCCGGGCTGCTTCGCTTGCTGGCGGAGATCCCCCTGGAGGGCGCGGTTGGAAGCATGCCCATTGCAGAGATATTTATGGAAAGTCCAATGCGCAGACTCCTGCATGAATTCGCGGAAGGGCTATACGACTACTGGAGGTCTTTCGACCGCTATCTCGTGCTACATTCAGAGCCCGGTTCGGGAGACTATGACCAGAGGCCATACAGGTCGTTCAACGTAAGCGTTGAAAGGCTGGCCCACCTTGTGAGAGGCATCTACCGCGACATCTGCGAAAGTATAACAGGCGACCACCCGCGCGTTTACAGGCAGGTGGCCGCAGGTGTGAATATTGGCATGATAGCGGTCAGGCGGCCGTCCAGGTTGCCCGAGCTATACGACGACCTCATCGGGGAAATGCCTTTTATCAGGCAGGTGTGGATCGACCCGCCTGTAATCATCGACCCGCCCATGAACAAGAGGACGGGGCAATTCCAGCTGGTGCAGGAGAACCCGCTGCTGGGCATGAGCGTCAACCCGGAGGAGTGGCTCATATTTCCAGCGTGCGTGGGTCCGCTGGTAGTGTTCATTTGCATCCAACAGACGTTAATCGGTCTGGGATGCTCGCTTGCCAATCTTTTCGTGCTCGCGAGCGACGAGCAAATCGCCAGAGGGCCGGACGCGATCTATCTTTTCGGCGCCCTGGCTTCAGATCTCGCTCGATTCGGGGAGCTTCCTACGGTCTTTCACGATGACACAGACAACGGGGTGCTGGTTGCGGCGGTTTCGGTGGAGGAGCGGTTCGCCTACTTCGGCTACTTGAAAAAGATGATTCTGACCTTGCACAACGTGGTGATGATGAAGCGTGGCCGCATGCCGTTTCACGGGGCGATGTTCAGGATAGCCATGAGGAGCGGTGCAGCTGCGAACGTTCTGATTATCGGTGATACGGCGACCGGCAAGTCGGAGTCGCTGGAAGCATTCAGGCAGCTCGGCACAGAAGGGATACGTGAAATCAGGATAGTCGCGGACGATATGGGGTCTCTTGAGGTTGTCAGCGGTGAAGGGATACTGGCGTACGGTACAGAGATAGGCGCATTCGTCAGGTTGGACGACCTCCAGGCGGGGTATGCCTTTGACCAGGTCGACCGCGCAATATTCATGAGCCCGCACAAGGTCAACGCCCGCGTGGTGCTGCCCGTCACAACCCAGGAGGATGTCCTGACTGGCTATCGCGTAGATATCCTACTCTATGCTAACAACTATGAAGAGCTGTCCGCCGACCATCTTGTAATCGAGCGCTTCGGGAATGCAGAAAAGGCCATGGATGTGTTTCGGGAAGGTGTCGCCATGACGAAGGGTACAACTACGAGCACGGGAATCATCCGCAGCTATTTCGCCAATATATTCGGCCCTCCCCAGTACCGCGATATCCACGAACAGCTTGCAGCAGAGGTCTTCGAAGAGGCGTACGCAACAGGCGTGTTCGTCGGCCAGATAAGGACGCGGCTTGGTATCGAGGGCTACGAAACCGAAGGTCCGCTGGAGGCCGCGAAGGCGCTGATGCAGTTGATTCATGATCGGGGTTTGGGTGGGGGAAGCCGGTAGCCGAAACATACGGAGGATTTGATGGACATAAGGGAGACCTACCTGAGCCTGGCTAAGTGGATAAGCCCGCGTATTCTTACGAGGATCGCGGATGTCGCCAAAAAAATACCGGCGGTCAACCACCTCATAGAGAGGGAGTACGCAGAGATCGAGTCCGAGATGGAGAGGATGCTGAAGCCGTATAAAAACAGGTTTCCCACGGTGGCGCGAATCCCTGATAAGGGATGGGACAGGGAGAGAGTGCTGACGGACATGGAGGAGATCAGGCTGCTGGAGGAGCCGAGATGGAAAGACGGTTACGCTTCAGGTGCGGTCTACCACGGGGACGAGGAGCACATAAGGTTCCTCTGCAGGGTCTACGAGCTGAACTCCCAGAGCAATCCCCTTCACTCGGATCTCTGGCCCAGCACCGCCAAATACGAGGCCGAAATAGTGTCGATGGTGGCGGGGATGGTGGGCGCGGACACCGTCGCTGAGGGCGATGGCAAAGACGGGGTATGCGGCGTCGTCACCTCTGGCGGGACCGAGAGCATAATGCTTGCTATGAAAACATACAGGGACTGGGCGCGAAAAGAAAAAGGCGTAAAGAAACCGGAGATGGTAGTCCCCACAACAGCACACGCGGCGTTCGACAAAGCGGCCGAATGCTTCGGTATCAAGATAAGGCATGTTCCAGTGGCAGCCGACTGTCGCGCCGACATTGAGGCAACCGAGAAGGCCATCAATGGGAACACCATCGTTCTGGTCGGCTCGTCCCCGTCTTTTCCACACGGTGCGATAGACCCTATCGAACAGCTCTCACGGCTTGCGCGCAGCAGGGGTATCGGTTTTCACACCGACGCGTGTCTGGGCGGCTTCGTGTTGCCCTGGGCGGAAGCCCTTGGCTATGAGGTACCGGCCTTCGATTTCAGGCTTCCGGGCGTCACTTCGATGTCGATAGATACTCACAAATTCGGCTATGCGTCCAAGGGGACATCCGTGGTGCTTTATAGGAACCAGGGGCTGCGGCACTTCCAGTATTTCAAGACGACAGAGTGGCCCGGAGGCGTGTACTTCACGCCGACCTTCGCTGGCAGCCGCCCAGGAGCGCTAAGCGCCGCATGCTGGGCGGCGATGGTTTCAATCGGGAGAAGCGGCTATATGGAGGCGACGCGGAAGATTCTTGATACCGCCGCCAGGATAAAGGAGGGGATACGAGACATCCCGGACCTTTTCATACTTGGCGACCCGTTGTGGGTGATAGCATTCGGCTCGGATAACTTGGATATCTACGAGATCATGGAGTATATGGCGGAGAGGAAGTGGAGTTTGAACGGCCTGCAGAAGCCTCCGTGCGTTCACATATGCATTACCCTGCGCCATGCCGAACCCGGTGTTACCGAGCGGTTTCTGAAAGACCTGAGGTCTGCGACTGAACATGTTCGGAGAAGCCCTGCGGGCAAAGGGAGGAAGCTGGCCATGTACGGCGTAGCGGCGACTTTCCCGGACAGGCGCCTTGTAGGGGAGGCCCTTGACCTGTTCCTTGATACCCTTTACAAGGTCTAAGACTGTCGATGCATAACGCACATTACCGTAATATCCCGATTTCACATTTAGAACTATGGGGGTAATACGAGTCAGGCCTCCGGCTATGAACTATTAACGAACGTTTATCCACCCTTCAATCCTGTGGGGGGTTCGTTGTGTCGGGCCTCCGACACCAGCATCGGATAAATAGACCATCAATCTGTTCCTCTTGCTCTCCCTCGTGCTTCAAATTGAGTACCAGGCCATGCCCTGAGGGGGGGCTCGGTACGCATTGTCATTTCGGGTAGATTCTTTTCGACAGCCTCAGGCCCCGGGTTGTGCTAGGCTGCGGCTCCGCGCCATGGCTTTATCTTCTTGAGCGTCTCGGCAAGCGCCTTTTCCGCCACCTCTGTGTCGTAAGCTGCCTGCGCCCTCAGCCAGTAGCCATTGGAGAGACCGAAGAACCGGCACAGGCGCAGATCGGTATTGGCCGTGACGGCACGCTTTCCGGCCACGATCTCGCTGATCCGTTGGGCAGGAACGTCTATCTCCTTGGCGAGGCGGTACTGCGAAAGGCCCATCGGCTTCAGGAACTCCTCCAGCAGCAACTCGCCGGGAGTCACGGGCTTTAGTCTTGACATAACCTCCATCCCCCTAATGGTAATCGACGATCTCGACGTCCTCCGCGCCTGCGGCTGTCCAGCGGAAGCATACGCGGAACTGTTCGTTCACGCGGATACTGTACTGTCCTGCGCGATCGCCCGTGAGCGCCTCCAGCCGGTTGCCCGGTGGAACACGGAGGTCTTCCAGCCTTACCGCAATCTCAAGTTGCCTGAGCTTGCGGCGTGCGACCGATTCAATGTTCACGAACCGCTTCACCCTTCGGCCGCCCGCGAGAGCTTCCGTGTCGGCGCTCTTGAACGATACGATCATGTAAAAAGCATAACGTACTGCGTGATTAACGTCAAACGTGATTATTGAGAAAACCGCTAGGTCCAGGACCTCCCTGAGAAGGCTAATCGGAATACAAATCCCGCGATCCACGAATTGGTTGCTCGCCTAGTGCATAGAAGCGCGGGTAAAGCAGGATCTGTGCGGTGGTACGAAGTCGATCAACGCACGTCTATCCACTCCTCCATGCATGTGCCAATGAGTCACAAGTGGAATGTTTCCGCTAGCATCCGAAATGAAAGCGCTTGACAAGGTAAGCCGTCTAGACGAGACACTTCATCCGCTCCAGACATTCGAGGGTCGGGGTTCTTGTCTATGTTACATCCACGTAGGCGCTGATGCGCTCAATACACTGGTTGATGTAATCAGGGTTATCCACGATGATGCTGATAGAGTCGTTCGGGCAGATCATGGCACAACGACCGCAGCCCTTGCACTCCTCGCCCACGACGGCAACGTTATCTACTACCTTCATCTGTTTGAAGATGCAGGCCTCGACGCAGCTCCCACACCCGTTGCAGTCACCGGTCACTTTGACCTCGACACCCTCCAGTCTGACCAGGATATCGCGCACGTCCCTCGGCGCATGATGGACGCCGCCGGTCAGACAGCAGCACGGGCAGCAGTGGCAGATTGTCATCAGGTGACTATGTTCTTTCACGCCAAGGAAGATTGCATCAATCTTCACTTTCCCGACTACCGGCACCAGCCCAGCCTCAGCCGCCCTGTGTAGGCGTTCGAGGGCTTCCTCTTTGCCAACGTGTTTCCCGACTTCCGGGCTGATCTCGCGCGCACCATCTCCAATGAAGGTGCACCCGAGGTCGCTGCTGTATGTCGTGCAGCTGTTAGCCTTTCGGCAGAGGCAGTAGTCCAGTAGCACGTGGTGGCTGGCCTCGTTGATGAAGTGCTCGGCGATGGACATGGGCAGAGGTGTCCCAGCGGCCGGTTCCACGCCTTCATATACCGGGATATAGGTAAAGACGGTTCCCTTTGCATCCATCACACGTTTGAGAATTGAGCCCAACACGGGTACTCCGATTGTTTTGAACATAAAATCTTTGTATTTGCTGGTATCGGCCAAGAAGTCAACGCTTCTCTTGCCCCTACCCATCTCAGCAACCCCCTCTGCCGCAACGGGCTTCTACAATCTGATATACCCATTCACATCGAACGACTCGACCACTATATGTTGCCCGGTTATCAGTATGCAAACGAGTGGCAATGCCCATTTGAAGCTCATGCGCATGTGCAAAAGATTGTGTCGGTCCTCCAACACCAGGTGTCGGAGTCTCCTGCTTCACTGACCAGGCTTCGACAGCCCGGTCCCCGGCCGGACGCACTATCTAATCGAGCTGCGGGCGCAATAGAATGACTAAAAGGATTATCGAAGGGAAGTGCGCTTTAGTGACCACCACAGGTGAGCGCCAATGAGATTTGCACACGCATAACCCGGAGGGAGGTTTATTTTGCCGAGCGTTACAAGCCGCGTCTTCAAGGTTGTAATCCGGGTGGTTGTTAACGTGTTCATCAACGATTACTATCCCAAGAGATACCTGAGGTTCGTCTATTCCAGTGTCCTTCCCCTTTTATCTCCAGAGGTGCCGGGAGTCAGATGCGAGGCGCTGAACATCTCCGGTATTCCCGCCGCGTGGTTGATTCCTGACAACGCGGACGAGGGCCAGGCCATTCTCTTCCTGCATGGAGGTTCATACGTTATCGGCTCCATCAAGAGCCACCGTGACCTGGCATCTCAGCTTGCGGCTGCCGCACGGTGCCGCGCGTTGATAGTAGATTACCGACTGGCGCCAGAGAACAGGTTCCCTGCCGCCGTCGAGGATGCGGCAACGTCATACAAATGGCTGCTGTCGCAGGGGTATGAGCCGGAGAAGATAATGGTGGCGGGCGACTCCGCGGGAGGAGGCCTGGCCGTGGCGGCTCTGATATCCCTGCGCGACTCAGGGCACCCGATGCCGGCCGGAGCAATGCTGCTGTCGCCGTGGACTGACCTTGAAGTAACAGGGGGCAGCGTAAAGTCCAGGGCCTGGAGGGACCCGATGCTCAGCGCCGGCGCGTTGAGGAAAGACGCCGCAAGGTACCTGGGTGACGCTGACGCCAGGGATCCACTGGCGTCACCGATATACGCGGACTTGAAAGGGCTTCCCCCACTCTATATACAGGCAGGTACATCCGAGATCCTGCTGGATGATGCCACTCGCCTTGCAGAGCGCGCGGAGGCTGACGGTGTTGAAGTCGACCTGGACATCTGGCCCGGGATGTTCCACGTCTGGCAGTTCTTCTCTCCCTTTATTCCGGAAAGCAAGAAGGCCATACAGGAACTGGGCGAGTTCTTTCAGGCACAAATGATTTAAGTCGCCATGTGAGGAAGTGCACCCGCGTCCGCTCTATCATCCCCTTCGCTCCTGTATATTAACAGGCGTCCTTCGGATCGGCACGCATCACCTGCTGGCGGGCCAGGTGCCACCTGTCAGATGAAACGGCGGGAGCAGTGATTGAACATATGCCCTCGATACTACGTCCAATGATTCAGGAGTTGGCATAAGCCTGATAGAAAGGGGCAACGATGAAAAAAATCATGGTACTGGTCCTGGTCTCAATCCTGGTGATAGGCGCAGGCGTGGGCATCAGCGCCTGTTACTACCTGGGGTCCAGAGCGGCCCCCGTGCCTCCGCGGACCTCAATGCTTAAATTCACATCTTCTGAGGATTTCATCAGGGCCTTTAAAAATGGCCAGACAGGATATGGGTTTGCCGACGAACTGGGGATGCCTTTTTCCGCTAATAAAAGCGTTGCTCCCGGTGCCCGGTCCGGTGAAACACCAGAACATTCCACCACCAATGTCCAGGTCGCCGGTGTCGATGAAGCGGACATCGTCAAGAACGACGGGAAATATATCTATGCAATCTCCGGTCAAACCGTAGTCATACTGGATGCCTACCCGCCAGAAAAAGCGAGAATAGTCTCGAAAATCGATTTCGGTAAGGAGTCTCGTCTCACCGAGCTTTTTATTGAGGGCGAAAGGCTGGTAGCAGTCGGCTCGAATCAGAATTATTACTACGAGACCCGGGATTTCGAAAGAAGAGAAGTCCCTCCACGGGTTCCCGCCACCTTCATCAGGATCTACGACATTGCCAGCAGGGAAGAGCCGCGACTGTTAAGAAACATCGAATACGAAGGTGATTATTCGACCTCCCGCAAAATCAAAGACAATGTGTACGTTGTTTTGACCTCCTATCCCGACTATGCCCTGTACGAAAAAAAGGACCTCCAGGGTTCGGATATTGTCCCCGGGTTCCGTGATACACGAGAAGGGGAAAACCCCGGCGAACTTGTCCCGGCCATCGACTGCCTCGATGTCGAGTGCGTTGACCCGGAGAGATTTTCTTCCTTCCTCTCTATACTGGCGATTTCCCTGAAAGAGGAAAGCAAGAGCTTGAGTAAAAGGGTCATAGCCGGAGGCTCGGAAAATGTTTATGCTTCGCTGGAAAACCTCTACGTTGCCAGCACTGACTATCAATATCGTCCCTACCGGTCAGGCATGATCGGTCAGGAAGCCGAAAAGACTACAATATTCAAGTTCAAACTCGACGGGCCCAGGACAAACTACCTGGCCTCGGCCGAAGTGCCCGGCACCGTCTTAAACCAGTTCTCCATGGACGAATCGGGCGGATACTTCCGGATCGCCACCACCCGCGGCCAGGTCAGCCGCGAAGGATCCTCCTCTACCAATAATGTCTATGTTCTGGATTCTCGTCTGGAAATGGCCGGGAAACTGGAAGGGCTGGCCCCGGGAGAGGAGATCTATTCTGCCCGCTTCATGGGAGACAGGGCTTACCTGGTTACTTTCAAGAAGGTCGACCCTTTCTTTGTACTGGATCTATCAGACCCGGGGAACCCGAAAGTCCTGGGGGCTTTGAAGATCCCGGGTTATTCCGATTACCTGCATCCCTATGATGAAAACCATATCATTGGCATCGGAAAAAACACGATGGAAGCCAACCCGGAGGAAGGGAACTTTGCCTGGTACCAGGGCATAAAAATAGCGATCTTTGATGTGTCGGATTTTGCGCATCCCAGGGAGATGTTTAAAGCCGACATCGGTGACCGTGGAACTGATTCATATGCCCTGAACGACCACAAGGCTTTCCTGTTTGACAGAGATAAGAACCTGCTCGTTCTGCCGGTCCTGCTGGCGGAACTGGACCCGGAGCAGAAGGCTTCTCAGGATGCGCAGGCGTTTGACTACGGCAAATACACCTACCAGGGCGCTTACGTTTATGATATTTCGCTTGAGAACGGCATAAGACTCAAAGGTCGCGTCACCCACCTTGATGACCCGTCAGAACTGACCGGTGATTACGGCTACTATGATTCCGATGACGCTGTTAAGAGAAGCCTTTATATCGGGAACAGCCTTTACACCGTTTCCGATGCCACGGTTAAGATCAATAACCTGGGGGACCTTGCTGAAGAGGCCAGTATCCACCTGTAGAAAACGTAACACCGGGGCCGGGCACCGTTTTTGCGTTCTGGCACGCTCAAATGGTGCCTGCTTCGTTATTTGCGCTTTCTCAAAGTCTCCAGAAGAGATTCGATCCGCGCTTTATTGTCATCTGAGCCGATAAAAGACCTGAAGAGCCACTCCTGCGTCTTCATGGCGGTATCCAGACCCTGGTCCAGGACGCTGACGCTCAGCTGCTTGGTCTCCACGAGGCATTCGCGGTCGTATGCGGCCATCTCGCGGGCGATACCTGTGACCGATTCAACCACCTCGCCCTCCGGGAAAACTTTGCTTACGTATCCCAGGCGGAACGCCTCCGAAGCGTCTATTATCCTTCCAGTGAGTGCTAGTTCTTTCGCCGGCCCGAGGCCGATTATCCTCCACAGGGGGTCGAGCAGGGGGTTCAACGAAAGCACGACCTCGCGCTGCCCGAACTTTGCCCTCACCGACGCGTAGCGGATATCGCACATCAGGGTCAGGTCGAAGCCGCCCGCGATCGCGGGTCCCCCCACCGCCGCGATGACCGGGAGGCTGCAGAAGAGTATTGACCGGTAAGCCCGGTGAAAGAGGGCCGTGAACTCCTCGTTTGCCTCCTTCTTGATGGTCTTTATGAAATCCAGGTCGAAACCGGCCGAGAACATCTTCTCCCCACCGGTCAGTATGATCACGTGAACATCCTGGCGGTCACCCAGTTCCGTGAACATCATTTCGATTTCCGACAGGACATCCGGTGAAAGTGAATTGCCTTTATCCGGCCGATCGATCGTTACCGTGGCGACCTTCTCAGATATCGACATGTTGAGATAGCGCGCGTCCATGTCAGCCTCCTTCCGCAAGCCTGTATCCTCAATCAAGCCCAGTTTGCCACACGACGAGAACGGTGTGAACAACGCGTCACTCGGCAACTCGGGCTCCCGGCTCGATGAGTACCTTGAAAGTATTCCTGTCGGGGTCGAGGAGTAACCGGTAGGCGTCTTCGATGTTCTCGAGAGGTATGCGGTGTGTAATGAAGTCCGCGGGCTCTATCGCGCGGCGCACCAGCAGGTGGATCCTGTTGGCCGGCACAGTCAGGAGTTCGCACATGGCGCCGGGTGCCTGGAAACCTATTACCCGGAGGTTCGCGCAGATGTTGTCCCTGCCCGAAAGGCACTGCCGGCACACGCCGCAATAGAACGAGGGTTCAACGCTCACACGGGCGCCGACGAGTTCGGTTTCAACGCCGGCGCCGACGGATTCGATCGTCCCCGAGAACTCGTGACCGGGAACGACCGGGTAGATGACGAAAGGGTGAATGCCCGTGTAGGTGTGTACGTCGCTCCTGCAGATGTCGCAGGCGCTGACCCGCACCAGTACTTCTCCGGGCC
>Ga0315291_10009813_pt1 | contig 11738 bp, 10 predicted proteins | sample YL17G12_20_MG_FD_203070 | JGI IMG/M metagenome (GOLD analysis project Ga0315291, IMG submission 203070) | Sediment microbial communities from Yellowstone Lake, YNP, Wyoming, USA - YL17G12_20 | ecosystem: Environmental > Aquatic > Freshwater > Lake > Sediment | place: USA: Wyoming | collected...
TTGCCGTCCACCCAGTATTCGGGACGGCCGTTGATGACCAGGCAGTGGTTGTTCGGTGTTCCAACAACTTTCCGGATGCGATCACGGGCCTGCAAGGCCGGGTTCAGGATCAAGAAAAGGAGAAGAGCACACAGGATCGTACGGCGCGGCCTAAGGTTCATGAACATTCATACCTCACCACAGGAAATCGCGCGGAAATGAAACCCAGGATCTATTATCGTAGCGCGAAACGGGGTGGGAATTCCACACGCAGGGTGACTTTGATTTGACCGGGTCGCACGCGGATCGTCTGGTTTGGCGCGAGAAGTGTTAGAATCCCGGCGGAGCGTAAAGGGCGAGGATCCTCCGAGCGCGCTGCAAGCGCGGCGCCTTCTCTGTCGGCTATGAACATGACCCACATGATGGAAGAAGTTGTCCAGCAGCCTGCGGCGCTTTCGGGTCTGCGCAAATACTACGCGAGTCCCGGGGCGATTCCCCTGAAGGCACTCCGGAAACTGGTGGCCCACTGGCCACCTACGGTGGTTTTCACCGGCATGGGCTCGTCCCTTTTCGCCGCTTACCCGGCGCAGGTCTATCTGAATTCGCTGGGGATTCGAGCCCTCGTCTGGGAGACGGCGGAACTCCTCCACCACCACATGAAGTTCCTCGGCCCCGATACCCTGCTGGTCATGATCTCGCAGTCGGGTGAAACCGTTGAAATTCTTCGTCTGCTGGAGAGCCTTCCCGAAGAAGTTGGCCTGGTGGCCGTGGTCAATGCCCAGGAGAGTACGCTGGTGCGCTGGGCGAGCTTCTTCCTGCCCATGATGGCCGGCCGGCAGAAATCCGTCAGCACCCGCACCTACACTTGCACCGTCGCCGTCCTGATGTACCTGGCTTTTACCATCGCGCGCAAAAACCCGCGGACTTTGACGCAGGAATTGAAACTGGCCATCGAGGCGCAGGAGAAAATCCTCGACCGCGCTGAAGTTATCATTCCGCCCATGGCGGAGTTTTTCGGGCTGCCGCCCTACGTGGCGTTCATGTCCCGCGGGGCGGACCTGGCCTCCGTCCACCAGGGCGCGCTAATGTTCAAGGAAGTCGTGCGGATGGGCGCCGAACCCATCAGTGCGGCACAGTTCCGACACGGGCCGATTGAAATCGTCAACCCCGCCCACCGTTATGTGATCTTCGCCCGGCAGGGCAAAACCGGGAAGTTCCTGCTCAAGCTCGCCGATGACATTCGCAAAAATGGAGGAAGAGTCCTCTTGTTCACCGACCTACCCTTCGACGATGTTCCCAATGTCCGGCTGATCCCCGTCGCCCCCATTCGCCTGGGCATCGGCACACTCGTGGACAGCGTTTACATCCAGCTTTTGACTCATGAACTCGCGCAGCGCGCCGGCCTGGAGCCCGGCAAGTTCTGGATCGCCGAGGACGTCACCCGCGAGGAGTAGCGCATGTCGTGCGCGCCGGGTTTTGCCCTGCCTGCTATAATCGGAGCTGTCAGGCGAGGGGAGATAACGTTGATCGACGAGATAACCATCAACAAGGCTGTGGATTTACTCCGGCAGGCTGCGCCGGGGGCCACAGTTATCGTGTTCGGCTCCTGCGCGCGCGGTGAGACCAACGAAGACAGCGATCTGGACGTGCTCGTGGTCGAGCCCGAAGTGAGAGCGCGTCGAGCGGAAATGGTCCGCCTCCGCGATGTATTGCGCCCGCTCAGGATTCCCGCGGACGTGCTGGTCGTAAGCCAGAAAACTTTCGACGAATGGGCTGAAACTCCCGGAACGGTTTTATACGAGGCGGCCCAGGAGGGGCGGGTCTTCCGTGCGACCGCGCGATAACGCTGAGCTACTGCTGCGCAAGGCGGAACAAGATGAATTCACGATTGCAAAGTTGGCCCCGGATCCTGCCTCGCCGGATGAAGTTCTGGGTTTCCACGCTCAACAGGCCATCGAAAAGGCCCTGAAAGCCGTCCTGGCGCATCGATCAGTCCGCTATCGGCTCACGCACGACCTTGCGGAGCTTCTCGATCTCCTTCGTGAAAACAAGATCGCATTCCCACCGGAATTCGAGGAAGCCCGCCACCTTACGCCATTTGCGGCGGCGCTCCGCCATGGTGATCTGCCCGATGAGCCGGAGGAGCCCTTCGACCGTTCGTGGGCGCTCGATTGCGTTCGGCAAGTTAGAGCTTGGGCGGAATCAGTTCTGCGTGAGCAGCGAGGCGGCTAGACGCGCTGCGGCCCGGCGTATCTTTTTGCCATCGCCGTTGCCATCCAACTCCCTTACAAATTGGGGAGCCGATCATTCCCTCTTGAATGGCTTTGTGGCGAGGATCTTTCCGCCTTCTTCGATGGTGTAAGTGGCGTTGGCCTTGAGGCTGCGGAGAATGTCCTTCTGGCCGCTCGGCCAGGTCTAGGGCAGCGCCAGTTCGAGCGGGTTCTTCTTCAAGGAGCTGACACGGAGAACTGAGAAGCCGAGGATATTCCCTTCCTGGTCCACCTTCTCCATGACGCGGTCGTCGCCGGTTGGGCGGAAGAAACCGGGTTTCTGGTCAAAAACCACTTCCAGAAAATCGCCTTCCGGATCAAACCACACCTTTAGCGTTTTCGTGGCCATAGCACCTGCCCGCCTTTCGTTCGGTCCGTGAGGTACGCGGTGATGAGGAAGGCATCGTTCGCCACGACTTTGACGACCGCGCACATGTACTTCGGCCCCACCGCCGATTCATCAAAGAAGCGGTAGTACAGCCTCACCTCAGGGTCGCTGAGCGATTGTACAACGATTTCCGGTCCGAGAAGCGTTTCCTCGACAGCCTGTCTCATCAAGGTCATCTCGGGATGTTCGGAAATATGCCGCCAGCGCTCTTCCGTCAGCCGAATCTCGCGCCCATCGAAGTCCCGCACCGCCGCCATTGCCCGGCCACGATACCACTATTCTTGCTAGGCTAACAGCAGGCGCGAGCACGAGCGGACAACCTATTGTCTGCCAAACTGCCTCGTGGCGAGGATTTTCCCGCCTTCTTCGATGGTGTAAGTGGCGTTGGCCTTGAGGTTGCGGAGGGTGTCGCGCTGGCCGCTCGGCCAGGCGATTTCGACGCTGTCAGCCTGCGCGGCCTTCCCTAATCCAAAGGTCAGCGTCAATTCGCTCTGCGAACAATAGCTCGAGCCGGAGCGGACCATCTGCCAGCCGGAGGAGTTCGCCGCGTTGACCTTCACCACCGCTCCGATCCCGTCGCGATTCGAGCGTGTGCCGACGGTCTTGATGCGGATGGCGTTGTTGAGCGTGCCAGTGGCGTTCCGAAGGAGATAAGCGGGGCCGCCGTTGGTGGCGAGCAGGATATCGAGCCGGCCGTCGTTGTCGATATCGGCGCTGGCCGCGCCACGCGCCACGATCTTGCGCGTGAAGCCGAGCTGTTTGCCGACTTCCTGGAACCGGCTCCCGCCTTGGTTATGAAAAAGCAGCGGCGTCTGCGCGTAAGTGACCTGCGGCTGAATGCGAGCGATATCCGGCTCGATGTGGCCGTTGGCGACGAAGAGGTCCTCCTGCCCATCAAGGTCATAGTCGAAGAAAAACAGGCCAAAGGAGAGTGCCAGCAAGCTGGCCCGGCCTACCGTAGAGGCCGGGGCGATGTCGATGAAGAAGCGGTTTCCCTCGTTGTGATACAGGCCGATCATCTGGTTCGAGAAGTTCCCGATGGCGAGCGAAGGGTAGCCGGAATGATCGAAATCGCCCTGGTCGATCCCCATCGCCCCCCGCGCGATGCCGTCTTCACTGAACGCGATGCCTGCCTGCACGGCCTGCTCGGTGAAAGTCCCGTTGTGGTTGTTGTGATAGAGCTTGTTACGCTCCGTGTCGTTCGCGACCGCGAGGTCCAGCCAGCCGTCCTGGTCGTAATCGATGATGGCGACCCCCAGCGACTTTGATGTCGGGTCGTAGATGCCGGCCTTTTGCGTTACGTCGTCAAACCGACCGTCGCCGAGATTGTGGAATAGGCGGCAGGTATCGCCCTTGTAAGCTTCCGGCGTGCAGTAGGATTTGTTGCGGCCGTCGAGCGTGCAGTAGAGGTCGTCTTTCACCGACCACTTGACGTAGTTAGTGACGAAGAGGTCGAGCTTGCCATCCTTGTCGTAATCGAACCAGGCGGCGCTGGCACCGTAGCCAGTGTTGTTGGCGCCCGCGGCCTTGGTCACGTCTTTAAACGTCCCGTTGCGCTCATTGTGAAGGAGGCGGGACTCGCCGAGACCCGTAACATAGATGTCGTCCCAGCCGTCGTTGTCGTAGTCGCCGACCGCGACGCCCATGCCGTAGATTTCCGCGTCGAGGTGCGCCCGCGCCGTCACATCGGTGAATGCGCCACTCCCATTGTTGCGATAGAGCTTGAGCGTCGTGCGCGTGGACTTGTGACCCGGAAAGTCGGAGCCGTTCACCAGCAGCATGTCCGGGCTCCCGTCGTTGTCGTAGTCAAGGAAGGCGCAACCCGGCCCCATGGCTTCCGGAAGGAACTTCTTGCCGAAGGCACCCGTGTTGTGCGTGAAGACGATGCCCGCCTGGCGCGTGATGTCGAGGAAGCGCGCTCCGGCGACTGCGGGCGGCGCAGGCGCCTGTTTAGGAGCCGCGGGCGCGGGCCCTCGCTTGTCAGCGGCAAGTATCAGCCCTGCCGTGAAAACGGCAGCGAGCAGAAGATGGCAAGGAGGGCGGGGCAATCTCATTACCTGGATCCGGCACCTCCACGCGACACTGTCGGGAGGCGTGAAGCGTTCGACTGCGCTTTCTGTAGCGGCGGTCTCTGACCGCCGGGGCGGCTGCGGCGCTCGGAGAGCGCCGCGACAGCAGGAAGACCACGCCCATCACGACGGCCTGCTGCATACTGCTTGGTTCCGCCTTTTTCACCGAGCGCCATGGACACATGCTCGTGAATGGGCTGAGCCTCGTTGTTGTCCTGCGGGCTCTTCAGCTTGTAGGGCCCGGTGATGGCGCGAGAAGACTCATCCGCCTTGAAGCGCAGATACAGTTTCTCCTCGCGGCCGGCCTGCGCATCGTCGCCTAGGCCACGGTAGCAGAGCATCCGGTTGTAGTGCGCTTCCAGGTCCTCGGGGTCAACCGCAAGTGTCTTTTGCAGCTCGGCCACGGCCTCGCGATACTTCCGCTGCAGGAACAACATGCGCCCCATCTGGTTGCGCACGACGCGGTCGCGTGGGTAGAGCGCTGAGGCCGCAGCGAACTGTTCGTACGCGGCGGGGTATTGGCCGTCGGCCTTGAGCGCCAGCCCGGTAAAGTAGTGCGCGCTCGCAAGTTTCGGGTTGAGTTCCAGTGCTTTTTTGAGGAAGGGTTTGGCTTCCTCGGTGTTTCCTTCCTGCACGCGCGCGCGGGCCACATTCACCCAACCGTCGGCATAGGTCGGATCGAGTTCCGTCACCTTGAGGAAAGCTCGTTCCGCGCCCTTCAGGTCGCCTTGCAGGAGCAAGCCGATGCCGTAGTCATTCCAGCGCTCGCGGTCGGCGGGATCGCGCGCCAGGGTCTCCTTGAACGGCGGCTGGTTCTTCGCTCCTACCGGGACGGTCTGGGTCGCTTCCGCAATGACCACGATCGGGACGTTCGGAATCTCCTTCGACTTTGCAGAGACGTCGGAAAGGCTGCCCTTGAAAATCCAGCGCCGGTCGTCGTAATGCTTGGTGACTTGACCCTCCTTGTCCGCAGGGTCGGGAACGCCCGCGAATGCCCACTGAGTATTCCACCAGGAAAACTTGCGGTAGTTAAGTTTCGCTGTCAGCGTGATGGTATCGCCGCAATCTTCGGGGGTTTTGAGACGAAAATGTGCCGTGTCCGCCGCGCCCGGTGGAATCAGGTGCGCGTACATCACGGCGCGGGTGGACCAGGCGTTGCGCTTGTTGATGGGGTTGCCGTGGCCATCGAGTTGGAGCGAGCGATAGAAATGCGCGCCCGGCTCGACCGGACCGCGGCCGTCGTTTTCGGCCTTACCGCTCCAGTAGATGACCCGTCCTTTGTTGTCGCGTGCCTGGAGCTCGAGCCACACGTCGAAGGCGTCCACCGTGCCGCCGGGGAAGAAATGGCCGACGCGCCTTGTGCGTACTACCACTTCCACGCGCACGGTGTCCCCGCGCCGCACACGCGCCGCGACGCGCCCGAGTGGCGCCATGAGCTTGGCCGGCGCGCCCACGTTCACACCGGCGCCGGCCAATCCTGCGGATGACTCCTCGCCCACCGCGAACGTGCTGGCCAGTTGCGGGCCTTCCGCTCCCGGACGGATGCCTGCGCCGACGGCCTCTTCTGCGGGCGCTTCGGCCAACGCGAAGATATCGACGCTCAACGCGCCTTTAAGGAACTTCTCGACTTCGCGGACCTGTTCGGAGTCGCCGTATGAAGTCGGCACGGCGGTATTGGCGGCCGCGAAGCGGTGAGAGTGTACAAATCCTTTGATATTCCCGAAATCGTTCGAGCGCACCATCGGCATGTGACAGTCGGCGCAGTTCTGCGATTCGGGCGGGTAGTAAAACGACCGCGCGCCCTGGCCCGAGACGCCGCTCGCCTGCCAGTTGTCGTAGTCGTTGAAGCCGCGAATCCAGCGGTAGTTGTTGACGGGCACGTCGAGGTGAACCTTGTGGCAGGACGAGCAGAACTCCGCGACTTGCGACGTCTCCTTATGGAACGGTTTCAGAAATGCGTTACGGTGCGGCTTGGGATTGAGCTTCACGGCGTAGTCATGCAGCGCAATGAGGAACGGGTTCTTGCTCGAGGCGATTTCGTCAAGCGGAGGATAGTCCATCACGAACCCGCCCTGGCCCATCGTGTCCTTGACGTGGACAATGGAGTGGCAGGACATGCAGCCCAAGCCGTTCTGCGCCTCGCGCGTGTGGAGGATCTCGCGAATATGCTGCTTCTGCATTTTGTTGGCGAACGCGATGGCGTGGTCGTGGCAGCCCGCGCACCACATCGAAGACTTAATGCCGATGGTGTCTTGCATGTATTCGATGGACTTGCGGTACCACTGGTTGTTGAACGACGCCATGTGGTGCATCGAGCTGAACCACTGGTTGTAGATGTCGGCGTGGCAGGTTTTGCAGGACTCGGAGTCCATGAAAAACTGCGAAGTGATGGGCTTGCCGTCGGTGGTCGTGGCCGAACTCGGGTAGAGCAGGCTGGCCGGTCCCGCGCCTTCCTCCTCCATGCTGAGCGGAGCGGTGTTCGGGTTGCGAATCAGGAATTGTGGGTTCGGCCGCAGCTTGTGATATCCGGCGACGGTGGAGTAAAACGCCAGCGATCCCACCATCACGCCGGCGCTCCATCGCCATGCACGACTTTCGAAACTCGATACTGGAAATTGGAAACTGGCCGAGTTTCGAGTTTCGATTTTCGAATTTCCTGCCGCGATGCACGATCGCCAACCGATGAGAAGGAAAGCCAGTCCGGCAAAGGCGAGTGTGACGTGGGCGTAAAGCGCCCAGCTATTCGGGCGCGTCATGCCGAAGATGGCGAGATATCCGCCAAACGCGGCCGACAATCCGAGAAACGCCGCGCCCAGCCTCAGTGCTGAACCGCTCAGAAAACCGGGATTCCGCCGAAGGAAAGCGCCGAAGAGAACCGCGGCAACAATTCCGAGAAACGGATGGAAGAGCGCGTTGGCAACGTAAAAAAGGTTGGCGTCGCCGAACGCCGCCAAGTAGGCGCTGTTGGCCACAAGGAGCAGCGTCAATACCAGCAGACGCTTGCCGGCTTGGACTGGAGGTTGACTCTCCGGTTCCGTCATGACTTCGTTGGATTCCCTTGCCTGACCCACACCCGCCGATTGGTGAGAATGATAAGCCTAACGGAAAGCGTGCTGTGCGCGCAATCCGCTTGTGAGCCACAAGGCTACTTTTTTCCATTAGAAGGACACTTGTTTTCTATTAGTGCACCCAGAAAACGCCGCGTCTGGGTTCCGTGCTGCCTGCTCTGTTGTATATTCGTCTTCGGGCATTTCGCGCTTGGGCTGAACTTCAAAGAGGAGAGTTACATGGATTCGCCGCGTACGGGACGTTGGATTCTGCTCCCGCTGATCCTCTCCATTGTAACTTGCCTGTCCGCACAGGACGTGGCGCCGGAATTCTCTCTCCCAGATTTGAAGGGCGCACAGCAGGATCTACGCGACTACCGCGGCAAAATCGTGGTGCTCAACTTTTGGGCCACATGGTGCATTCCATGCGCCGAAGAGCTGCCGATGCTGGTTGACATCCAGAAGCGCTATGCGGATCAGGGGGTGGTGGTGATCGGCGTCTCACTTGATGATGCGACGACGCGGGCCAAAATTGATCCCTTCGTTCGCAAGAAAAAGGTCAACTTCCCCATCTGGCTGGGAGCGACCACGGAAGATTTAAAGCGGCTCGGCCTCGGTGAGGCCCTGCCCGCGACGGCGTTCCTGGATCGGGAGGGCCGCATCACCGGCCGCGTCCTCGGCATGCTGCGCAAGAAAGACTTGAACCATCGCGTCGAGTGGCTGCTCGGCAACCACCAAGGAGACGCGCCCAAGCCCCTGGTCAACAACCTGGGGTTCAAGTAGCCACCCGCCCGTTTACTAAAAGCTCCGCGTGTAAGAAACGATGATCAGATAATCCGCAAACGCCGCGTCGCCGCGCCTCCCATCGAGGATGTCCGAGGTGCTGCGGCGGCGATTGCGTTCGAGGGGGACGGGAATATTGAATGACAAAGAATGTCTCCCCTGCACGTAGACCACTCCGGGATCAAATGAAAGAACGTACCCTGGCCTGCGGAAACCCTCACTCGAGCCAAAAATGTCGCGGACCGGAATGCCTTCGAGCCTCCCGCCAACACTGACCACGAAGTGCCTTGACTTGGGAAAGGGATGAGTCGCACCCGCCTGCACCAGGTACTGATCCGGAATTGACATGATCGCTTCCGAGGCTCGACCCCGTCCCGTCTGCACCCCGTTCGTTGCCTGAGGATTGCTCAGATAGATTCCCGAAGCGAAAAACGTGGCTCGCTTGACCACCTTGAACACGTCCGCGAACCCCATGATGCCCCAGCCGCCGTCACCAAGCTGAATCGACTGGTCCACGGTGCTGACAATGTTGCCTTGCGTGGTGTAACGCGTATCCTGCACGTCAGGCTTTCCTGTTGGCAGCTTCAGGCCAAACCCCACGGCGATGTTCTGTCGCGACTCAGTGGGGGGCCGCCACAACCAGGTGCGCGCCGAGATCATAATATCGCCCAAACCCTTGCTATGAACGACAGCCCCAGTGCGGCTCGAGGTGCGGGAGGCGATCATCACCGGCGCACTCAGGTTAAAGCTCCAGCGCGGCGTGTGCTGGTAACTTAACGAGAAGTCGATCAGATGGATGTCGTTGATGACTTCTGACCCTTCCACCGCACGCTGGGTCTGCTCGGTCGTGCCTACAAAATGCCGGTGGGAGTACTGCTTGCGGTAGGTGGTGGTGATCCGCCATTTCCCAGGTGTTACGGGTTTGCCGGCGCGAGTGTAGTCGAGACCCGCGGTGGTTAGCGCGCCAAGCCCGGGCGCGCATTGACGTGCGGCAATTCAACCTTGAGCCCAGGCCAAGCGCGCATGCGCTGCCAGCCCGAGCAAAACAGTGAGCGCGGCCAGCCAGCGCCCACACAGATTACTCCTGCAATGGGAAAGCATCGTCACACTCCCTGCAATCCAAAGTACCCAACGCCCGACGCAGTTTTCGTTTCTTGGAAGCCCGAGAAAGCAAATAGAAAAGCAGGGCCAGAGTGCCCGAAACCTCAAACGCAGTCAATAATTGGGATGGACTATTCGTCCGATTTGATTTCACTAGGCGGGGACATTCTTGCATAGAGCGGAGTGGGACGATTTCATGGTAATCCCTTAAAAATCAGTAGGATAACCAATAAAAATGAGCTGGGTCGGGATTGAAATGGGGGATGACGGAAAAACTCACCTGCCGCCTGGTGCGTAACGTGGTCAATTACCGCAGACGCGCGGCGATCCTGCCGGTCGCTGCTCCGAGCGCGGAGCGAATGGCGCCATAGGTCTGAGCCTTATCGCCGAGCGTGCTGAGCTTCATGGGCGGAGTGATTTCCCTCTGAATGCGGCGCACCACTTTCTCGACGATGGAGAGCATCAGGTCCGGCGCGCCCTTGGCGATGCCGCCTCCGAACACAATCAAATCCGGATCGAGCACGGCAACAACGTTCGCCATGCCGACGCCGAGCATGGTGAAGATCTTTTCCAGCACGGCGGTGGCTTGGCGATTCCCCTCACGATGCGCCTGGAAGACGAAGTACGCGTCGCGTTCCTCGCGTAGGCCCGCATCGCCCGGCGGAGGCGCCCCCAGCGCTTTGCGGCCTTCGGCGGCAATGCCCAGTCCGGCCACGTAGCTTTCGAAATAGCCGGTGTCTGGAAACTCTTCTTCCCAGCGCTGCCACTCGATGTTCATGCGGAAGAGTTCACCGGCAGAACCCGTGCGCCCGTGGTAGAGCTTGCCATCGATAAACACCCCGCTGCCGATGCCGGTCCCGAGTGCCACGAACACAAAATTCTTCACCCCGCGTGCCACACCGCGCCAGTGTTCGCCGATGGCCGCCATGTTGGCGTCGTTTTCCATGAAGATCGGCACGTGGAATTCCTTCTCGAGTTCGCGCCCCAGGTGGATGTTCTCCCAACCCGGCAGGTTGTTGGCCCAGGCCACCACGCCGTGCTCGGTATCCACGGGGCTGGGCACGCCGATAGAAACCGCGCGGAGGTGGGCTCGTCCCGACTGCGAGGCCTGCGCGCGGATACCTTCCTTGATCTGGGCGATCATCTTTTTCGGGCCGTCTTCGGGCCGGATCTTGATGGTCGAATCGTTTAGGATCTCGCCGCAAAAATCCGCCAGCGCGAAGTGCAAATGACTTCCCCCAAGGTCGATTCCAACCACGTATCCATAGCCCGGATTGATGGCGATGCTCCTGCCGCGATCTTCGAACACAACCAGGTTTAGCCGCTCGAGCGGCCGCAGCTTGATCTTTGCTGTGGCGGGGCGGAGCCCCACCGACCGCGAGAGTTGAGAAAGGGAAACCTTGCCCGGGGATGAAATCTCACCGAACATTTGCTGGAGGATGTTTTCTGTCTTCGACATATTGTTCCCGGCTTCGACCGTTCGACACTGGCGCGCCTGGCGCCGGCCCATAACGCTATGGGATTGTCCGCCCGGGGTCAAGCGGTACTTGGAGCGGAAACTATTGCCGAGACTTTCTCAAGACCATGTCCGAATACGACTGGCTCAGGATGTCCGCCGGAGAGATTCCCAAGAGCTTCCGAAAGCGCAGAGCCTGTTTCCGGGCTGTAGCAACTTTGCCGGAACGCGAGATGGCTTCCACTTCGATGAACCGGCCGAGCCTGCGCACTTTGTCGAGGTGAATCTTCACATTGCCAACGAAGTAGATTTCCCGCCTCTTGTCCACGACCGTGAGCACCTTCAGCGTCCGACGGAAGATGGCGCACAGAGAATTTCGCCGGGGTAGGAGGGACATCTCGATTCGCGCCTTGCGGGCGCGCGGGGCGTTGGCGCGCTCGTAAAAAATCAGCGCGTTCTCGATGCGGCCCTCGCGCACCTTGAGCCGGCCGCGCGGCACACGGAAGTAGGTGTCCACCTGGCGGTCAGTCCCCACGTAGCGCGCGCGGAGCCGTTTGAGCGCCGCGCGAACGTTGCGCTCATCTTTCAAGCGTGCCTTGAATTCGTAATTGATATGTTTCATGCCATCAGCTTGAGAAAGGCTCG
>Ga0315291_10009814_pt1 | contig 11738 bp, 10 predicted proteins | sample YL17G12_20_MG_FD_203070 | JGI IMG/M metagenome (GOLD analysis project Ga0315291, IMG submission 203070) | Sediment microbial communities from Yellowstone Lake, YNP, Wyoming, USA - YL17G12_20 | ecosystem: Environmental > Aquatic > Freshwater > Lake > Sediment | place: USA: Wyoming | collected...
TGCAAGCGAATCTACAAGATGTGCTCCACGCTGAAGCTGCCGGTCTTGTTCCACATCGGGAGAGAGGGATTCCCTGAGGCCGAGATGGCAGGTGTAGAGGCCGTCATCGCGGAATTCGGCGATGTGACCTTCATCGCCCATTCAATGGGATGGTGGAAGCAGATCTCCAAGGAGTGGTCCACTGGGGAACACGCGCCAATAGGCAAGGTCGTGCCAGGCGGCAACGTCGACAGGATGTTGGCCAAGTACCCCAACTTGTACGCCGACATCTCGACGGGAGACGGCCTTCGGGCGCTTGCGAGAGACCCGCAGTACACCGAAGGCTTTCTGCAGAGACACCAGAAGAAACTCATCTTCGGGACCGACTTCCCTGCGGAGCGGTCGTACGAGACGGGACGATTCGTAAACCAAGTCCTGTTCAGGAAGAAGCTCATGTTCAGCCACGAGTTCCCGGCTGACATGCCGGTAAACTATGAGAAACTCGTCGACATGATCAACGCCGACCCAGAACTCCGCAGGGATTTCACACACAACAACATCGCGCGAATCCTCAATCTACCCACTATCTAGGGAATTGACGTTGACAGGCGGCGACGATCTGGACACACCCTCAGCATGACGGAAGGCAGTCTGCCCGTGGACGATGTTGCCTCAAGGGAGATCCAACGGGAAACAGGGAGGTGATCGACGACGGATAGCGCGGGAATCGGGAGGAATCATGTTCTCTGTTCACCAAGGAGGTGCAGTGTGCGGTTCTCAAGGTTGAGCGTGATGTGTGTACTGGGTTTTGTTCTGGTTCTGCTGGCTGGTACCGCCATGGTATCGGCGGCTCCCAAGTACGGTGGGACTCTCAAGGTCGCTCTCTGGGGGGACATCGAAACCCTCGATGCCACGAAGACCCCGCAGGTCCCCGTGGCTGACTCAATCCGGTGGTCAATATGGGAGCCACTTGTCAGGTATGTCGGTGGGGACGAGCTCTACGAACCCCGGCTTGCTGAGTCGTGGGAGTGGAAGGACCCGACCACGATCGTTTTCCACTTGCGGCATGGCGTCACATTCCACGATGGGAGTCCGTTCACGAGTGAGGATGTCAAGTTCACCATCGAGCGCATGAAGGATCCGGCGAACGCACTGGCCAATGCCGGCTACGTCAAGCTGATCTCCGCGGTAGTTCCAGTGGACGCCTACACAGCCGAGATGACGCTTTCGGTACCCTATTCAGGACTCCTGACCAACCTTGACTACGTGCTCATGGTCAGCAAGGCCAACCCGCCAACTGCCACAGGGAAACCGAATGGGACGGGACCGTTCAAGTTCGTGGAGTGGATCCCCGGCGACCACCTCACCATTGAGAAGTTCACGGGCTACTGGAATCCAAGCCTCCCGTACCTCGATCGCATCATCTTCACCCCCATTCCAGATGAGCAGACGCGTATTGCCAACCTGGAATCTGATGCGGTCCAGTTCATTGACGACATCAGCCTGGCCCAACTCACCCGTGTAAAGAGCAACTCCAAACTCTCACTCTACACCGGACCTATCGGCAGCAAGCTCATCGCCGCCCTCTTTGTCACTACCGTTCCTCCCATGGACAACCTTCTCGTGCGTCGAGCGATCGCCTACTGCATGGACCGGGCGGGATTCGTCAGCACGGCCTTTCTGGGGAATGGCTTCGTAACCGAGAACATCTACTCGCCGGAGAACCCATACTACAATCCAGCCACCGAGAGCGTACACCCGTATAGCCTGGACACGGCACGCGCGCTGTTCAAGGAAGCGGGCTACCCGGCGAGTTTCCCGCCGGAGGCGTCTCCCATCGTGATCACCATCCCGACGGGCAACCCCGCCTTCGAAAACGCTGCCGTACTGCTACAGAGCTCCCTGAGGGAAGCGGGAGTGCCGTGCGACGTCCAGAAGTATGACATGTCGGCGTGGGTGACGGTGCGAGAGACCAAGCAGATCGTGATCACCCTCTATTCCTACGGAGGCGTGGACCCATCCATCGTGCTCTCCACCAACCTGATCTCGCCTACAAAGAACGTGCCTCACTTCTACAACCAAGCCCTGACCGATCTGATGAGCCAGGCCGCGTCCACCCAGGACCTCACGCTGAGGAAGCAGTTCTACTATGTCATTCAGCAGTACCTGGCAGACCAGGCGCCGTTCTCTGTATTCGCGTCATACGAGACGCGGCACGCCGCGCAATCGTATCTGAAGGGAGTCCTTGTCAGCCAGAGCCTTTCTCAGCCGTACTACGAGGAAATGTGGCTTGACAAGTAGCAATTTCGTGGAGTAGAAAACGGGGACAGCAGCCTTACCGCTGCTGTCCCCCTTCTGCTGGCTTGGCAACCGTAAGGAAGTGCAGTGAAGAGCTACTTCGTCAAGAGAATCCTGAGTTCTCTGATTACGTTGCTGATCATCTCCTTCATCACGTTTGTGTTTGTCGCTCTCTTGCCAGGCAACCCCGCCGAGGTTCTTCTCGGCGAGTTCGCAACCCCGGAGACGACGGCTGTCTTGACCCACGAGTGGGGGCTCGACAAGCCGATCCTGTACCGCTACGGCATCTGGATGGGCAACGTTGTGCGCGGGAACTTCGGCGAATCAATCATTTCCAGGATCCCCGTGAGGTCCTTGATTGCACGGGCCTGGCCCGTTTCCGTCGAGCTGTGTCTCCTCTCACTCGTGATAGCATGCGGCGTTGGTATCCCGTTGGGAGTGGCAACAGCCATCATGAAACGCAGGCCGGAACGCCTGGCTATGATCTCAGTCCTCGTAGCCCAGTCTGTCCCATCCTTTGTGAGCGGCATCTTGATGATCCTGATCTTCAGCGTCAAGCTGAAGTGGCTGCCCTCCTCAGGCTACGTATCGTTCCTTGAAGACCCCCTCCAGAACATGAAGGTCATGATCATGCCGGCGCTTTCGTTGGGGCTTGTGATCGCGGCGCTGCTGGCAAGGTTCACGAGGTCCTGCATGCTTGACGCTCTTGGAGCGGACTTCGTTCGCACAGCCAGAGCCAAGGGACTGACCGAGACAACCGTCTTGCTCCGGCACGCCTTCCGTTCGGCCATGATCCCAGTGGTCTCCCTCCTCGGGACACAACTGGTGTGGTTCCTGGGCGGCGCCATCATCCAAGAGATCGTCTTCGTGCTTCCGGGGCTCGGCCGCGCTGTGGTTCGAGCGGTCATGGGACGGGACTACGCAGCCATTCAGGCAGTTGTCCTCCTCATGGCAACGGTTGCCGCGGTCGCGAATCTTCTGGTTGACCTCATCTACGGCCTTTTGGACCCCCGGATACGCTATGACTAACCAGGAGGTGTTGACCTTGGACAGCTGTGCTGTCGCGTCCGTCGAAAGCAGCAAGGTGTTCCAAGCGCAGGCACCCCGCCCAGCCGTAGAACGCCTCATCTGCACGGCGGTCGCGGAAGACCGACCACGAGGCTTAGGATCCCAGCGTCGGCACGGCGTGACTGCTGGTCGCCGTCCGGCTGGCACGGGTGCCTGGAGTCCCCGGCAAGCGTCACCGGGCTCGAGAGGAGATGCCATTTGAGTCAAACACGGATCCGCAGAGAGGCGAGGAGATTCAAGAGGGCGGCCCGGCGTGGGGCGGACGAAGGCCGCCTCAGGCTCGTTCTTCGCTTCCTCGGGAAGCAGCCGATCGCAGTGGGGTGGGTCGTGCTGCTTATCGCCCTCGCCGTGTGTGCCCCCCACCTGACGCACCAGGACCCCTACGCCGTCCACGTCGTGGACCGGTTCCGAGGGGTTAGCTGGACTCACCTCTTCGGAACGGACGAGTATGGGCGGGACGTCTTCACTCGTGTGGCGGTCGGAACAGGCTTTGTCTTCTATGTCATTGCCCTCTGCGGCCTGCTCTCCGCCGCGCTGGGGAGTGTCCTTGGCCTGGTTGCGGGCTACTTCGGCAAGATCCCTGATCTATTGCTCTCACGCATTGTCGATGCGATACAGTCCTTCCCTCCCATTCTCATCGGAATCATGCTTGCGGCGGCGATCAGACCCTCTCTGGATACCGCCATCCTCGCGACCGCCCTGTTTGCCACTCCAGAGCTGGCACGAGTCGTCCGAGGCGAAGTCCTCAGAATCCGCGAGGAAGCCTTCATCGAGGCAAGCCGCGCGATTGGCGCCAGCCACGTTCACATCCTCGTCAAGGGAATCCTTCCGAACGTGCTCCCGGCAATCGTTGTGCAGATCTCATCGAGCGCGCCCCGCGCGGTCATCGCTGTTGCTGGTCTGAGCTTCCTTGGCCTCGGCGCTCAGCCTCCGATACCAGACTGGGGGGCGATGATCTATCAGGCCAACTCGTACCTGTATGAGCACCCCCTGTACCTGATTACGGTGACCGCAATGCTTTCAGTGACGGTCATCGTGCTGAACCTCATTGGAGACACGACTCGAGACCTTCTGGCGCGGAAACAGGCCCGGTTCTGAGCGACCTAGTCGCAGCTCGCCGTCAAGGACGCACAAGCCACCCCGACGGGCGACGACACTCAGGCCGCAGATGATGTCGAGAGCGAACGGCTGTGCGGGGAATGGATGGCAGACAAAGCAATCGGACTCCTGGTACCGGCAAACAACACGGTCATTGAACGCGAGTTCCATTCGATGGCGCCGCCCGGGATCTCGGTGTTCGGGACGCGCCTCTTGTGGCACGGCCCCCTTCGGCCGAGGACGCTCGAAGATGAAGTCCTGTCCCTGGAGGAGGACATCCCTGACGCAGTGGCCAGGCTGGCGGAGGCGCGCCCGGATGTCCTGGTGTACGGATGCTCTGCGGCCAGCTTTGTGACTGGGATGAATGGCGACGAGAGGATCGCCTCCACGATTCGCCGAACTCGGAGCCTCCCCGTGGTGACCGCGGCGTCGGCTGCAAGAGAAGCGCTCAAGCACCTGCAAGTGACTCGGGTCGCTCTGGGGACTCCGTACCCCGAAGACCTGACCGCGGACCTCATCGACTACCTGGCCGAATGGAGGATCAGAGCAGTGGCCGTCCGCTCCATTCCCTACAGCGAGGCACAGAGTGAGCACGCCGCCGCGGGACTGGCGATGGACCTCGACGGCCCGAACGTAGAAGCCATCTTCCTCTGCTGCACAGATCTACGCACTGTGCATGTCATACAGAGGCTCGAGGAGCACCTCCATAAGCCAGTCGTGTCCAGTAACCAGGCCGCGCTCTGGGCAGGGCTGAGGATCCTGCGCTTTCCAGGTCCTATTGAGGGGTTCGGAACCCTGTTGAGCCGAACCCCGGCTGGGCCATCCGTCGCGGATGCGCGGAAGACTGCGGCCAGCCCGAGCGGAACTGGGCCCCACTCGTGGAACTCGACCGTGCGCGAGCTGGAATGTGACCCGGCTCCCGGGCGCGTCGCGCACGACGACTTGGGGGACAGGCACGGCGATGCGGGGGCTTGACGCGGCAGGATATATTATATACGCTACGGTGTCGGTCCCGCGCGCCGGTGAACCTGATGCGAGATCCGCAGCAGTTGCGGGAGCTCAGTGGTGTGAAGGAGGCCGTGAATGCGTGTCGAACGGACAGACCTCTTGGAGCGGCGTACGCGGGAGGCTGTGGCCGAGAGCGGTGGATGGTCCTTGAACGAGGGCTTCGCGCATCAAGCAGGCCCTCGCAGAGACGTCTGAGTCACTAGGAGCACAGAGCCACGAAGGCGACGTGGAAGCTCGTGAGGATCGCACGTGGCAGCACGACGCGGTCAAGCAGACCGCGGAGACAGGAGGAAGCATGTCAGAGTGGCTTTCAGAGCGAGTCGCGATGCTGGAGCACTCAGCCACCGAAGAGGTGGACAATCTGGTGAAGCACATGAGAAGAGCGGGTGTCAACGACATCATCTCGCTCGGTGCGGGCGAGCCATGCTTCGACACGCCAGAGCACCTCAAGATAGCGACCTGGAAGGCCCTCCAATCCGGTAAAACCAAGTACGAGCCCACCGCGGGAGACTACGATCTGCGCGAGGCGATCGCAGCGAAGCTAAGGAGCAAGAACGGGATCGACGCCAACGTCAGCGACATCCTCGTGACGGCTGGCGGGAAGTTCGCCATCTTCCTCACGTTTCAGGCCGTGCTCGAGACTGGAGACACGGTGATGTTGCTGGACCCGGCCTGGGTGACCTACGAGCAGGCGGCTCGCCTCGCCGGAGCCAGAGTCATTCGCGTTCCCTGCGAGGCGGACTCTGGTTTCCAGCCGGACATTGCCCGCATCCGCCGCGCGATGAATCCGTCTGTGAAGATCATTGTCGTGAACTCGCCATGCAACCCCACGGGCGCCGTCTACGAACCGGACACAGTCCGGGGGATTGTAGAGGTTGCGCGCGACGCGCGCGCGCTCGTCTTGTCAGACGAAGTCTACGAGTACCTTCTCTACTCGGGAGAGAGCTACAGCCCCGCCTGCGAGTACGACAACATCGTCACGGTGAATGCCTTCTCCAAGACCTACGCCATGACTGGCTGGCGGCTCGGATATGTGACCGCACCGCGGGAGGTCGTAGAAGGCATGGTGAAGGTCTACCAGCATTCGACCAGTTGTGTTACCTCCTTCGCTCAGGCTGGCGCAACGGAAGCTCTTCGAAGTCCACTGTCAGAATTGGCCGTCGAGGGAATGCTCAAAGGATACAGAGATCGAAGAGCCCTGATGTTGGGACTGATTGCGCGCTCACGTTTCCTGGAATGCCCTGTCGCACCGGCGGGGGCGTTCTACTGCTTCCCCCGCTATCGCCTACCCATGGCCTCTACCGAGCTGTCGAGGAAGCTCCTGGAGGTCGCCCACGTGGCGACCGTCCCGGGACGGGCCTTCGGGGAGTCTGGAGAGGGCTATCTGCGGCTTTCCTATGCCACAGAGCTCTCTCAGATAGAGGAGGCCTTTCGCCGGATGGAGGAGTACTTCCGTGGCGCAGAAGGATAAGGTGGCGGTGTTGCCTGAAGCGCTCCCTCTCGATCCCACTGGGAGGTCGCGAGTACGCGGGCTACGAAACCTCTCTCGGAGAACCGGCCACGTCAGTCGGCTCGGGATACGAGGACCCGATCAGCAAGTGGCAGCACGTCTGCGTCACGCCGCCACACGCCACACGAGGCCGCACACGAGTCCCCTTGGCCAGGGACCATCGTAGGAGGCAGAACGCCATGTCTAGAGCTGGCAACCGAGTCCTAACTGGGAAGCACTTCATGCTCGGCAACGTCGCGGTCGTGGAAGGGGCTCTCGCCGCCGGGTGCGACTTCTTCGCGGGCTACCCCATTACGCCGGCGAACGAGATCTCCGAGCGGATGGCGTCGCGGATGCCTGAGGTCGGCGGCAAGTTCCTGCAGGGTGAGGACGAGCTCTGCTCGGTGTACGCCGTGACCGGAGCCGCTCTTGCCGGGGCGAAGGCGATGACGGCGACGGCGAGCGAGGGCTTCAACTACATGCTCGAGGGAGTCGGCTACGCGGTCGCCGCGGAGATCCCCTGCGTGCTCGTAGACGTCCAGCGCTGCCGGGGCGAGAACTATGCCACGCAGGCAGACGTCATGCAGCTGCGCTGGGCGGCGAGCGGTGACCACGAGATGATCGTGCTCGCGCCGTGGTCGGTGCAGGAGCTGTTCGACCATACCGTGAAGGCGTTCAACCTGGCGGAGCGCTTCCGCACGCCCGTCATCGTCATGTCGGAGACGACGATTGCCCTGATGCGTGAGAACCTCGTCATCCCGGAGGCCTCCCGGATCAAGATCGTCGATCGGACGCGGCCGACGGTGCCGCCCGCGGAGTTCGTCCCGTTTCGCGCGGAGAAGGACGGCGTCCCTCCCCTGCCGCGCCTGGGCGAGGGTTACGCGATCCTTCACTCCCTCAACCCTCACAACGAGCGGGGTGGGATCACGTGGGACCCGGACGTCTTCCAGACGATGTACGAGCGGATCCTCGGGAAGATCACCGCCCACCGAGACGAGATCGTGGAGACGGAGGGGTACTTCCTCGACGACGCTGAGATCGTCCTCGTCGCCTACGGGAGCGAGGCCAGGCCGGCCCTCGACGCGGTCGAGGCGGCGCGCAGGGAGGGGATACGCGCCGGGCTCTTGCGCCTCATCACCGTCTGGCCTGTGCCGGAGAAGGAGATCCGCGCCGCCGCAGACCGGGCCTCGGTCCTCCTCGCGATCGAGATGAACGTCGGCAAGTACGCAGGAGAGGTTGAGCGCGTGGCTGCCGGACGATGCGAGGTCGTCCGCGTGACCAAGAACCGGGGCGAAATCCACACGTCGAACGAGATCCTTGCCGCGATCGAGGAGGCTGCCCGATGAGGCCAAGTCCCCTGACCCGATACCTGCGTGAGGGGAGCCTGCCCCACTTCTTCTGCCCCGGGTGCGGTGCCGCGCAGGTGCTGAACTACTTCCTCCGCGCGGCAGACGAGGTCAAGCTCGATTTCGACCGGCTTGTCGGAATCGGCGGCGTGGGGTGCACGGCGCGGATTCCGGTGTACCTGAAGGCCGACTGCCTACACGGGGTGCACGGCCGAACCCTGCCCTGGGCCACCGGAGTGAAGCTTCACAATCCCGATCTCAAGGTCGTCATCTTCTCCGGAGACGGCGACGCCGCCGCGATCGGCGGGAACCACCTGATCCAGGCGGCGAGGCGGAACCTCGACGTCGTGATGATCGTGGTGAACAACCTGAACTACGGGATGACCGGAGGCCAGGTCGCCCCGACGACGCCGGAAGGGATGAACACCATGACGACCCCGTACGGAAACGTCGAGCCCCGCTTCGACCTCTGCGAGCTCGCCCTCACGGCCGGGGCCACCTTCGTGAGCCGCTGGAGCACCTTCCGATCGCGACAAGGGATCCGCGCGGTCAAGAAGGCCCTCGAGCATAAAGGCTTCTCCCTCGTCGAGTTCGTGGCCCAATGCCCCACCAACTTCGGCCGCCGGGCGCTGGGGACAGGGGATCCCACGAAGAATGTGCAGTGGATCGAGGAGCGGTCGGTGACGATCGAGGAGGCGAAGAAGCTCTCCCCGGAGGAGCGCGCCGGTCGGTTCGTGCTGGGAGACTTCCTCGATTCCGAGCGCCCGGTCTTCGCGGGCAGCTCGACGCTCAGCCAGGGAGGGGACACATGACCGACCCACGTCGCATCAACCTGCAGTTCTGCGGATTCGGCGGGCAGGGCCTCGTCCTGTCGGCGACGGTGCTCGGCACGGCCGCCGTGCGCGCGGGGCTCCACGGAGTCCAGACCCAGTCCTACGGCTCCGAGGCCCGTGGAGGCGAGTGCCAGGCCGAGCTGAGCGTGTCGGCGGGACCAGTCCGCTCCCCCTCTCCCGACGAGGTGGACGTGCTGGTCGCCATGTCGCAGGCCGCGGCCGACCGCTATCTCCCAAGGCTCCGCCGCGGCGGGGCGCTCGTCCTCGACCCGCAGTTCGTGAAGAGGCCGATAAGGAATGACGTCCGTATCCTGGAGGTCCCGGTCACTCGGATCGCCTCGGAGGAGCTGGGGCTGACGATCGTGGCGAACATGGTCCTCTTGGGATTCCTGCGACAGGCGACCGGGCTCGTCCCCGAGGACGCTCTCCTGGAGGCCATTCGCGAGAGCGTCCCAGAGCGGTTCCGCGAGACGAACCTGAAGGCCGCCACCCGTGGAAAGGCCCTCGCCTTAGAGCAGAAGGTCTCGCTGGAGGTCTAGCCGATGTCCGAGCTCGAGTTCAAGACGAAGACGGTTCTCCGGAGGTACGGAATCCCCGTTCCGGGCAGGGGGCCGATCCAGTCCTTCGTCCCCCCCATGGAGGTCCCAGATGCAGCCCTGCCGAAGGCCTCATCTCAAAGAGACGAGCCGGCGAAGGCGTGGGCGGCCCTAACCGTCCCGGGCGCCATGGGCAGGCGATCTCTTCTCCCGAGATCCGGCAAGGAGGCCCTCGTCCATCGAGAGCCTGGGAGGGGGATCGCGGCACGGGTCGCTCAGCGCCACCTCGATGCCGGGGTGTTCGCGGACCCTGACCTGTGCCCGATCTGCGGACCGAGCCGGTGCCGCCGCTCTGTGAAGACGCAAGACACAGAGTGTTATTCTCCAGCTGGGACGGCGAGAGCCGACCGACGCATTCCCTGCCGTGTGTTCGAGATTGAGGGCTCGGACTTCGCGATCTGCCTGGCTGAGTCCAGGCTTCAAGTACCGCATTCCTCACGGGGCAAGAAAGCAAAGCGAAAGGGGGGAGTTGGATGACAAGATTCGCCGTTCTCGGAGCCGGCAGCGCTGGGCAAGGGTTGGCCAGCTACCTTGCTTTGAAGGGGTACTCTGTCTCGCTCTTCAACCCGCCAGTGCATGCCGATCGGTTCGAGCCAATACGCCAGGCCAAGGCTCTGAAAGTCAGCGGTGTCGTGGGCGGCGTGGCGAGGTTTGCAAAGGCCACGTGTGACATCGCCGAGGCGCTTGCCGACGCCGACATAGTGCTCCTCACTCTCAGAGCTTTCGCGCACCGGGCGGTGATCGAAGAGGCCCGGCACTACCTGGCAGTGGGGCAGACCGTCGTCGTGGTCACCGGATACTGGGCATCGCTCCGGCTTCGCGACGTTCTCTCTCAGCTGGATCCTCGAATCGTCGTGGCGGAGACCACTCTGCTCCCGATTGCGAGCGAGGCACTCTCGGCAAACGAAGTCAGGATAAGCGGTGTCAAGTCGAGCGTGAAGCTCGCGGCGTTCCCCGCGACGCGCACACAGGAAGTCGTGAACAAGCTGGCAGAGGCGTTGCCGGAGATCGTACGTGGCGAGACCGTTCTGGACACGAATCTCGATAACTTCAATCCCGTTTTCCACACGGCGATAGCCCTGTTCAACCTCGGAGAGCTGGAGCGCGATCCGAAGTTTGAGTTCTACCGCAAGGGCACTACCCCCAAGATTGCGGCTGTGATGGATTCCATGGACGAGGAGCGTCTTGCCCTGGCCCGAAAACTCGGCCTCGCCTTGAGAAGTGCAACCGACAGCTTGAGGCTCTACTACGGTGCAGCGGGGGCTACGACCTACGAGGTGTTCCAGAACTGCGGCGCATATGCCGGCTATGCGCTGCCGAATGCCTTCGACTACGTACGCGAAGACATACCATACGGTCTCGTACCGATCGTGTCACTCTGCAAGAGCCTCAAGGTCCCCTGTCCGACGCTTCAGAGTGTCACAGCCGCCTGGTCGTCTATCGATGGAGTCGACTACTGGAAGGAGGGAATAACGGCGAAGCGACTCGGTCTTGACAGACTGGAGGTCCCTGAGATTCTTGACTACGTGCGGACCGGCCGGCTATCCAGATCGACGCGAGGCACTGCCACCGAGAGCGCCTAGCTGGCACACTGCAGCCTGCCTCGTAGCCGCAGCGTGCTGGAAACGAGTCAGTCCTAGCTCGGTCAAGGCAAGGAGGTATCGTTGTACGTTCAAGGTCTTGAGTGCATGCATTGCGGGCATGAGTACTCTGCAAGTCAGATGTTCGAGGGCTGTCCTTCGTGTCGAACAGAGGAGTTCGCAGCAAACCTGCAGGTGCGCTACGATCGGCGGAAACTGGCAAAAGCAGTGACCAGACGCGCCATGGAACGGGAGCGAGCGGCGGGCCTCAGACGGTACCTGCCGCTTCTCCCCGTCGACACGGCCTATCCCTTTGAGACTCTGGGGGCGGGAGCCACGCCGCTGGTGAGGTGCGCCGGCTTGGGCCAGACCCTTGGCCTCGGAGACGTGTACGTCAAGGACGAGTCGCGTAACCCCACGGGGTCGGAGAAAGATCGCCGCGC
>Ga0315291_10009816_pt1 | contig 11736 bp, 11 predicted proteins | sample YL17G12_20_MG_FD_203070 | JGI IMG/M metagenome (GOLD analysis project Ga0315291, IMG submission 203070) | Sediment microbial communities from Yellowstone Lake, YNP, Wyoming, USA - YL17G12_20 | ecosystem: Environmental > Aquatic > Freshwater > Lake > Sediment | place: USA: Wyoming | collected...
TGGCGGCGCGGTTCCAGCGGAGGATGGCCGCGATGCAGGTCGCCCTGCTGGCGGCCTTCGCGCTGGCTGCCGCGCGCCTCCTCATCTTCCGGCCGGGACTGTTCACTCTTTAGCCGCTCACGTATAATGGATCGTGGCGCCGATGTGCGGCGGCGCGGTATGCGACGGGGCGGAGAGGTCGTGGATGTATCGCAAGGGGCTTAGCCGCAGGGACTTGCTGAAGCTGGCCGGTGTGGCCGGGGCGGGCCTGCTGATGGCGCCGCTGGGCTGCTCGCGCAGCGGTCCTGCGTCCGGCGCTGAGAGCGAGGCCGCCGGTGAGCACGAAGCGCTCGCCTACGAGAAGTTGGACGGGGGTGTCGTGCACTGCCTGCTCTGCCCGCGCGGCTGCACCGTCCGGCCCGGGCAGCGCGGCTACTGCGAGGTGCGCGAGAACCAGGCCGGCACCTACAAGACGCTCGTCTACGGGCGAGTCTGCGCCGCCCACGTAGACCCGATCGAGAAGAAGCCGCTCTTCCACTTCCTGCCCGGCACGACCGCCTTCTCGATCGCCACCGTCGGCTGCAACGTCGAGTGCCTGTTCTGCCAGAACTGGGACATCAGCCAGAAGCGGCCGGAGGAAATCCCCTCAAGTTACGTGCCGCCGACGAAGGTCGTCGAGGCCGCGCGCGCGAACGGCTGCCCGACAGTCGCGTTCACCTACACCGAGCCGACCATCTTCTACGAGTTCGCGCTCGACACCGCCCAGGAGGCCCGCAAGGCGGGCGTCCACAGCGTGACCATCAGCAACGGCTTCATCCAGGCCGAGCCGATGAAGCGGATCTGCGAAGAACTCACAGCGGTCAAGGTGGACCTGAAGGGCTTCGACGAGGAGTTCTACCGCAAGTACGTCAACGGCGAGCTGAAGCCGGTCCTCGCGACGATCGAGTTGGTCAGGAAGCTCGGCAAGCACCTGGAACTGGTGACCCTCCTCATCCCCGGCCTGAACGACGGCGAGGAGCAGGTCAAGGCCGAGTGCCAGTGGGTCGTGAGGAACTTGGGGCCGGACGTGCCGATGCACTTCACGCGGTTCCACCCGGACTACAAGATGACGAACCTGCCGGAGACGCCGGTGCGGACGCTCATGCGTGCGCGGGAGATCGCGGTGAGCGAGGGCGTCCACTACGCCTACACGGGCAACCTGCCGGGAAGCGATTACGAGAACACCTTCTGCCCGAAGTGCGGGAAGAAGGTCATCGAGCGCTACGGCATGTACGTGTCGGGGATGCACATGACGGACGGCAAGTGCGCCTACTGCTCCACTCCCATCCCAGGCGTGTGGACGTGACCGCCCCAAGCCGTCTTTCACCTCGTCTCCACCGCTATTCCACCCCGAGGGCATCTTGAAACCCGGGGTGATCTTCGAGCCGTGACGCCTTCGTTCACGGCCGAGCTTGCCCGCCAAGCCTACTCAGCGGTGGCAACCTCGGCTGGGGACGCCGGCCTGTCCCGCCTGCTCTGAGGCCGTGCTAAGAGCCCCTAACAGGACCCCGCGTGAGCCGCGTTGCGCCTCCGACCGAGTGGCTGCAAGGAGAGGCGACGGCGACGTGCTCGGGTCGGGCACGGCAAGGAGCCTCGACGCCGCAGACGACGGCCCGAGGCACAACCCGCAGGGACGGGCGTCCCTCGTCGCATGCCTGTGTCGCTCGGGCTTGCCGCATTGGTCTCCGATGCGCGTCGCCCTCGCTTCTTGGCCTGCGACGAGATCTGCTCCGTCGCGGCCACGGGGGGTCCCATTAGGGGCTCTAGGGGCGGAGCCTGCGGTGAGCTTGTCGAGTCTGTTGACAGGCGCCACTGGTGGATGTATAAATCCCGCCAAGGCATTTTAGTCCCGCGGATTTCGCGGTCACAGGAGATCATGACATCGAGATACTGACTGTACCGGCGGCGGCGAAGCTGCTCCGAGTGGACGAGAAGACCGTCTACCGCATGATAGAGCGCGATGGCCTGCCCGCTTTCAGGGCTGGCCGCCAGTGGCGCATGAGGGTCAGCGACCTCGAGCGCTGGGTGGACGACCGCGTGCGAGCGGCGGAGCGCGAAGCGGTTTACGCCGTGGGGCAGGCTGGGCTGTTTGCGGAGCCGCAAGAGGCCATCTCCTCTTCGCCCAAGCTGGGCTTCGGCGATTCCGCGTTCACCGAAAACGCCGACCTGCCCGTCCACCGCTGGGTGCCGTGGATCGCCGGCTTCAGCGCCACCTTCGTCGCGGATGCGCTGCGCCACTACCTGCCGCAGCGGAACGGTTCACGCCGCGTGCTCGATCCGTTCGCCGGCGTGGGCACCACGCTCGTGACTGCCCTGCTCGAAGGGCACTCGGTCTGCGGATTCGAGATCAATCCCTACGCAGCCGAGGCCACCCGCCTGAAGCTGGAATGCCACATGATCCGAGCGGATGACCTGGCCGCCGCCATCGAGCGGTTCGAGCGCGAGGTGCCCGAGGCGATCCGCACGCACGAGACGCCCCGCAGCAGACCGCCGCGCGGGTTCACCACGCGCAAGACGTTCCTCTCCCCCGCTGTGGAGCGAAAGGTGCTGCTGGCGCACGACTTCATCGGCAGCCTGGGCGATCCGCTCATACGGGCGTGCTTCCGCGTGGCGCTGGCGGCGGAGCTTGTCGGCTTCTCGAACTACTCCTACGAGCCGAGCCTCGGCACGCGGGCGGCGGCCGGAAAGAAGGACGTGCTCGACGCTCCCGTCGTGGCGGTGCTCGCCGCGAAGCTGCGCGAGATGCTGGCCGATGTGCGCACCGTCCAGGAACGCGTGAGGCATTGGCCGGCGATGCCCGAAACGCAGTTCCACATCGGCAGCTTCTTCGACCTGAACGGCGCCCTCCGCGACGGCAGCGTAGACCTGGTGGTGACCTCGCCGCCATACCTGAACAACTACCACTACATCCGCAACAGCCGCCCGCAGATGTATTGGCTCGGCCTCGCGAGCACGCCCGGCGACCTGCGCCCCGTCGAGGAGGGGAGCTTCGGCAAGTTCTGGCAGACCGTGCGCGACCGCGAACTGCTGCCGCTGGACTTCGCGCTGCCTGAGTTGGAGGCCGACCTCGCGTTCCTGCGCACCATCAACACGCACAAAGGCATCTACGGCGGGGCGGGCTGGGCGAACTACGCGGCAGCCTACTTCAACGACTGCCACAGGTTCGCGGGCGTGCTGCGGCGCGTGCTGGCGCGCGGCGCCCGGGCGGTGGTAGTGCTCGGCAACAGCATCCTGCAGGGCATCGAGTTTCGGACGGACCGGCTCTTCGCGCGCACCTGCGAGATGCAGGGGCTTCGGACCGAAGGGATCGTGCCGCTGCGCGAGAAACGCACGGGCACGAGCATCATCGCATCGTCTGTGCGGACGAGCGCGGCGAAGGCCCGCACGAGGCTTTATGAATCGGCTGTGGTGCTCAACAACCCGCCCTGACGCGCTACGGCTGCGCGCGGCGCATGTGCAACTGAAGCACGGCAAGTGTTTCCACTGCTTCACCCCCATCCCGAGTGCGTGAAAGCAGAGCGCGCCACCGCTCATCGGCGTACGTGCTTCGCGAACTCCTCGGGCGGAACCGCGGCGTCCCGAAGAACAGCGAGCAGCAAGCCGGTGCGCAGCTCCCGATGGAGCGGTATGGTGAGGGGTTTGTGACTGGAACTATCGGGATGGCGCATCCGGACGTGGCTGCCCTTCTGCCGCACGATCTCGTACCCGAGGCGTTGTAGGGCTGCGACAGCCTAGCTTCCCGACACGACCGGCAGCCGGGGACTCATATGGTCACCAGGACACTGCCCATCAGAGTCTTTGAGGGATCAGGCAAGGGCTCGCCACGGGCGCGCATGTCCTCGACGCAGAGCTCGACCGCCTCGCGGATGTTCGCCAGGGCCTCGTCCACGGTGTCCCCTTGGCTGTAGCACCCCGGCAGAGAAGGGCAGTAGACTACATACCCACCTTCGGGGTCCGGCTCCAGCACTACATTGAAGTCCACGGTAGGCATCGCAGTTCTCTCTCCAGAAGCATCTTGCCTTAGTATAGCGCCCAGCCCGCGCCTATCCAAGCTGCGACGAAGGCCACCTTACCCGACGAGGGCCCGGAAGAGGCCCTCGATCTGGGCGGGCCAGTAGCAGAGGCTCTCGCGGAAGACGATCGTCAGCACCGCCCCCAGCGAGAGGAACGGCCCGTACGGCATCACGTGCTCGTCCCTCAACAGCAGCAGCGGCAGCCCGTACAGCAGCCCCACGAACGGCGCCAGGAAGAACGCCATCAGCACCACCTTCCACCCGAAGTACGACCCCAGCATCGCCATCAGCGTGACGTCCCCGAAGCCTAACGCCTCCCGCTGGAAGGCGAGCCGGCCGACCAGGGCGAAGAAGAGCACGATCAGCCCGCCCCCCACTGCGCCGATGAGCGAGCCGATCAGGCCGTCCAGGTGCACCAGCCCGGTGAGCTTCTGGAACGTCTGGTAGTCGGCAGGCCCCACGTGAAGCTGCGGCAGGAGGAAGCCCGCCAGCAGCCCGCCTATCATGCCGAAGACCGTCACTTCCTCCGGGATGATGGTGAACTCCACGTCCACGGCGCTCGCGAAGATCAGGAGGGAAGTGACGAGCATCATGACGGCGAGCTGGCCGATGTCGGCCCCGGCCCGGACGCCCTGGCTGCAGTAGATGAGCGGCAAGACGAGCCCCGTGATGAGTTCCACGGAGAAGTAGCGCCACGAGATGGGCTCGCCGCAGTCACGGCAGCGCCCGCGCAGCAGGATGAAACTGAGCAGGGGGATGTTGTCAAACCAGCGCAGCGCCCGCCCGCAACGGGGGCAGAAGGAGCGGCGCGGGCTGCCCACCGTGGCCCCCCGGGGGAGCCTCCAGATGCAGACGTTCAGGAAGCTCCCGACGACGAGGCCGAAGAGGAACAGCCATCCGATGGTGACGACCTGTAGAGGTGTCAGAGCGGCAAGGGACAATCCAGTCCTCCATGAATGTCAGCCGAACGCATCGGCGCCGCTGCGGCGCTTCACCCCTGTTGCGCCGAGGCGGCCAGAAGAGGCGGCGCGGCCGGCTGCGCCATGCTATGGCCCCGGCCCGGCCAAGTCAAGAAATCGTGCGCGGCGCGGCGATCAGATAAGCAGGAGCCGGCCAAGAGCGCCGGGGTTCCGCTCCTGGCCGGAGCGGCCGGTCCAGGTAAGCTGGAGCACGTCGTTGCCCTTCTCGTCGTGGCTGTTCAGGGCGAGGTCGAACCCGATGACGTTCGGCCTGCCCTCCGCGCCGGCGAACGCGGCCCAGGGGACGGCGCAGTCCACGCGGTAGCCGACCGGCGTGCGGGCATACTTCACCCGGGCCGCGACCCCGTTGGGGCAGACTACCTGCGGCTCATCGCCGTCGCGGGCCGGCGGGTAGATGCCCAAGTTCAGGACGCCCTGGTCGTGTCCGCCCTGCCCTAAGCGGCCGGGACTCCGCCCGTCGAGGAAGATGCGGAAGTTGTCAGCCTTCGCCCACCAGTTAACCTTCTCCGCGGCGGGGCAGCGCAGGTCCTCCTCCACGTCCGCATAGACGTAGAGCGCCTCGTCGTCGTAGCAGACGGCGAAGTCGAAGCTGTGACCCCTGACGGACTTCCCCGAGCCGTGTATCGGATGGAGCGGCGAGGGCACGTGCAGGCTTTTGGCCCGCCGTGAGCGTGCGTCCAGCTTGTAGCCATCGGTCTTTGACACGTCCGCGACGACGTAGTGCAGGTGTTCGAGCCTGTGGCTGCCGTCCTGTTTCAACAGAACGTCAATGCTCAGTGCTTCCAGGGGCGGACGAACCATCAGCTCGATGTCCTTGTGCCGGCGCCCGTACGCTTTGAGCTCCTTGAACCCGAACCGCTCCGGCGCGACCTGGTCCTCGCCGTGGGGATGAAGCTCGACGTCCACCTTGCAGGGCTGGTCAGTGAAGTTCTTTAGCTGATAGCGCAGCGCGATCTTCAGGAGGCCATAGTCGCCGCGGGAGGCGCCGCGCAGTTCGCTCCAGCCGGTGACGCTGCCGGCTCGTTCGTCCAAGACGGCGACGGCCTCGGCCAGGCGCACGGGGATGTTCAGCCGCTGCGGACACGGTTCGAGGCACTTGCCGCAGAGCCGGCACAGGGCCGCCTTGCCGGCCAGGGACGCGTAACGCTGCTTGGCGTGCTCGGTAAGGCCGAAGACGCGCTCGAGGTTGAGGATCTCGAAGTTGGCCGGGATGTCCACGCCCTCCGGGCACGGCATGCAGTAGCCGCAGCCGGTGCAGTACAGGCCCATCAGTTCCTTGCGCTCCTGGATCGCGGCCGCGATGCGCTCGTGGTCCTCGCCCGAAAGCTTGCCGGAGCGCGAGACGGTGGCGACGTTCTCTTCGAGCATCTGCATCGTGGACATGCCGGAGAGCGCCACCGTGACGTTCGGGTTGGACAGGACGAACCGGAGCGCCAGTTCGGGTGTGCTCTTGACCTCGCCGACCAGTTCGGCCGCCTTCTCGCTCGGGTAGCCCAACCGGCCCCCGCCGACAGGCCCCATGATGACCACGCCCTCGCCGTGCTCGGCGGCGTAGGCGATCCCTTCCTCGTTGCTCCGGTCCAGGAGGTTGTACTGGCACGTCACAGCGTCGAAGAGCCCGGTGTCCACCATCTTCTTCAGGCTCTCGACGGAGCCGTGGAAGGAGTGAGCAATGTGCCGGATCAGCCCCTGCTCTTTGGCCTTGAGCAACTCCTTGTAGAGGCCGTCCTCGCCCGCGAAGCTGCCCTCGTACCCCTCATAGTTCAGGCCGTGCACGTTATAGACGTCAATGCAGTCCACGCGGAGGAACTCCAGCGAGTCTTCCAGGTTCTTCCACCAGCCGGCCTTGTCGCTCTTCTCATAGTGGGGATTCTTGGTGGAGAGGATGACCTTGTCGCGCATGTCCTCCATGGCCTCGCCGAGGACGCGCTGGCTGTCTCCGGCGTTGTAGCCGACGGCCGTGTCGAAGTAGTTCACGCCCAGCTCGACGGCGCGCCGCAGCAGCGGAATGGTCTTGTCCCTGTCCACTTCGGTGTGCGACCTCATGGGCAGGCGCATGCACCCGAAGCCCAGACGCGAAACGCGGAATCCAGTCCTCCCCAGTACGGCGTACTCCATCACTCTTCCCCCGGCTTGAAGACCAACAGCGAACGCTCGGCTGCCGGCGGCAACCGACCAACAGCATGAACAGACGGCCGGACGGCGGGCCGCGCCCCTCACTCGGTCGGCGGCACCTCCCCATCCCTCGCCGGCCTGCCGCGCCCCTTCACAAGGAGCGACCGGACGTGCAGGCCGAGCCCGACAAGGAGCAGGACCGCCACAAGCAGGTACGGCAGAAAGGACCCCACATCCTCCAGCCATCCAAGGAGGCGGTGGAGAACGATCCCCCAACAGATAACCGCCATGTACGTCCCGGCCAGGACCGTCGCCACGTTCACCCAGGGGCGCAGGCCGATCAGAAACCCGATGACGGAGCCCACCAGGGGCCCCGTCATGGGCAGCGGGATCCAAACAAACACAAATATCCCGGGCACGCCGAACCGCACCACGGTCTTGTGGTGCGCCTCGGCGGCCGCCCGCGCGCGAGACATCGCCGCCTCCAGAGGCCCTATGACGAGCAGGCGTCGGCATGAGAAGACAAAAAGCGGGTAGAACAGCATGGTCATGAACGTCTCGATACCCATGTTCGCCGTGATGACAACCCAGGCGCTGAGGTCGTGGCTGTAACCCCAGCTCATGCCGGCGGCGCGGCCGCCCAGGACGTGCGTGAGGGTCATGGTCCAGAGCGAGTAGAACATGTGCTGGGACCAGATGCGCGTCAGGCCGACGACAGTCCCGTAGGCGAGCAGGACGCCGACGCCTGCCAGCAGGATCTTCCCCTCCGGCCGCCGAAGGAGCCTCTGCCACAGTGGCCTGAGCTTCCTCGCCTTACGCTCGACTGGTTCGGCCTTCCCACTCACGGCCGTTATCACCTCGACCCCAAGTCCCGGGCGCGATCGCTGACGCCTCTTGTACCGATGCTAACGCGCCCGCCGACAGCGGTCAATGAGCGGCGTGCGGCGCAGGGGGCCGGCTGCTCAGTTGTAGATGAAGTAAGTCAGGAGGAAACCGCCCAGCGAGACGAGCACACAGAGGGCGGACGTCAGCGCCCGGCGGCTGCGGAGAGCCAGCCACAACGGACCAAGCGAGAGCAGTTCCAACCCGACGCCCGCCCAGCTCCCAGGACGCCCCACGAGCGATAGGAGCCCGCCGGGCGTCCGCGCGTAGTAGGCCGTAGGGACGAGCTGCACGGGGCTGAGCCAGCCCCGGCTGACGAACGGCCAGAGGAACGGCACGGGCCGGCCGCCGGCCATCAGGAAGTCGAACAGCGGATGCACAAGAGCGCACCCGAAGAGGACCGCGAACACGCGGCCGACCCTCGCCTGCCGGTGCGTCACGCAGACGGCCGCCGTCGCAGTGCCCGCCAGCACTGCTGCAATGAGCACGGAGTGGCTCGCCCCGCGGTGGCTGATGCCCGCAGCCGGCCCGACGGCCATCCGGATGATCGTGTCGAGGTCCGGCGCCACGGCTACCAGGGCCGGCGCCAGATACCAGGCGCGCCCGCGCGGCACCCAGTCGCCGGGCAGCCTCCGGCCCGCCTCCCAAACGACGACGGCGCCCAGCGCATGCCCGATCACGCTCGACATGCCGGCTTCACCTCGCCTTGGGAAGCTTTCGTCCGGCCATCAGCGCGTCGGCGCCTGCCGGGGGAGCTTTTCGAAGAAGACAACCAGCACGAATGTGGCGATGGGGCCAAACACCAGCGACACGAGGCCCCAGTAGAGCCCCCTCCTGTTCTTGCCCTGCGCTATCCCCGCGTTGATGAAGATGCGCGTGAACCAGCCGACGGCGTCTCGCCCATCGCAGCGCCCCGACGGACGCACGCCGATCCTACCAGTTCAGCTTTCCTTCGTAGACGACCTGCTTCAGGCCCTTCGTGATCCGGCCGATCGGGTAGCTCTCGCAGCCTTGTCCGGACAAGTGCCGCCTCACTTGCTCGGCCGCCGACGCCTCGACGACGAGCGTCATGCCGACGCCCATGTTGAAGGTCCGCAGCATGTCCCGTTCGTCCACGTTTCCCATGTCCCGGATCAGCCGGAAGACCGGCAGCACCCGGACCCGGTCCAGCGTGATCGCCGCGTCCAAGCCGTCGGGCAGGATCCTGTTCAGGTTTCCCTCGATGCCGCCGCCCGTGATGTGCGCCATGCCGTGCAGAGCGGGCATGTCGAAGAGACCCCGCAGGGCGTGGTAGTAACACGTGTGGGGGCGGAGGATCGCGTCGAGGAAGCCTTCCCCTTCCACCCGCATCTCCACGATCTCCGGCCGGCGGGCCATGAGCGCCCGCACGAGGGAGTAGCCATTTGTATGCAGCCCGTTGGAGGCCACGGCGAGGACGGCGTCCCCTTCCACGATCCGGGAGCCGTCCACGACCCTGGACTTCTCGACGACGCCCAGGATACTCGCCGCGAGCACGTAAACGCCTGATTCGAGCACGCCGGGCTGCTCGCTCGTCTCCCCGCCCACGAGCACGCAGCCCTGCTCCCTGCACGCGGCCGACATGGATGCCACGAGCTCCGTCACGACTTCCGTCTCCAGCTTCCCGCAGATGATGACGTCCTGCACGGCCAGCGGCGTGGCGCCCATGACGATGATGTCGTTCACCAAGTGGTTGATAAGGTCGTAGCAGAGCGACCGGACGCGGCCGTGCTGGATGGCCAGCTTCTGCTTGGAGCCCGGCTCCTCCATCTTCAGGACGAGGACAGGATGCTCGCACTGCGGGAACGCGCCGTCGAAGAGCGAGGCGAAGGCGCCCAGCCTGTTCAGCACCCTCTTGTCCGTCGTCTCCAGGCTTGCGGCCATCGCCCGCTTGGTGGCGTCGGCCGTGTCTATGTCCACGCCGGCCTTCTTGTAGGAGAGCTTGTCCTTCATGTCTCGTGCTCCATTGCGCCGCGCGCGAGCGGCACTCGAGGTGCTGACCTCATCAGTAACTGAACTCATGCCCCAACAGGTCGAGCCCGCCCCTCCAAACCACCGAAGGCGGCACACCGAGGTCCTTCACCAACTCCAACTGCCCGAGAGCGCAGAAGCCGCAATTGTAGAAGAACGCTATCGCGTCTGCGTTCCGTGCCACCGGCCTTACCACCGCCAGACGCATGCCCCGCGCTTTCGCCTCCTCCACAGCCCGTTCCAGGAGCGCACGCCCGATCCCTTTGCCGCGGTGACCGGCCCCGACGATGGCCGGTTCGATCTCGCCCTCCTGGTCGCGCAGGATCAGCCCGATGAAGCCCAGGACCTCGCCCTTCGACTCGGCGACCCAGATGCAGCCGGCGCCCACGCGCTCCAAATGCTCGTCGAAGTGACGGCCGGGGTCGTCTCCCCCGATCGTGGGGTCTCCGTACAGCTCCCGGTGCCGCTCGGTCAGCTCCGCCCAGAGGGTGCGGCAGGCGTCGCAATCTTCCGCCTGATAGCTGCGCACATGGAATTCCGCCACGTCAGTGCCCCCCAAAGGGACCTCGGCCGCAGGCGCGGGCAGGGCCGCCCGTGCGGCTCAGCGGGCCGAAGGCAGCGTTGTGACCAGCCCCACCACCCCCCTGCGCACCATCATCACGGCTATCGCCGCCAGCAGAAGGCTCGCGAGCTTGGAGACCGTCTTCGCGCCCGTGCCGCCCAGGACGCGGAGGATGGCCTCCGATGCGAAGAACACGGCGCCGGCAATACCGATGTTCAAGATGAGCGCCGCGGCCGTCATAGCCGCCCCATACTCGTTGGTCAGCAGGAGCGTCGTGGCAAGAACGGCCGGCCCGACGATGAGCGGAACGCCCAGGGGCACGGCCCCCAGGCTCTCCACGTCCACGGCACGCTGCACCTTCTCATAGGCCAGCAGGTCCCTGACCGACAGTACGAAGAGCAGCGAGCCGCCGGCCACCATGAAGTCGTACACCGTGATGCCCAGCAGCGCCAGAACTCCCTTGCCGATGGCCAGGAAGGCCAAGCCTGCAGCGGTAGCCACCACCATGGACTGCACGATGATGCGCTTGCGCCGCGGCGGCTCGATACCATCCGTCAGCCCCATGAACATGGGCAACACACCGACGGCGTCCACCGCCACGAACAGCGGCACGAAACACAGCCAGAAGTCGCGCATCTTTGTGCCCCTGCCTGTCCGTCAGCCGTGATCCTCTCAGCAGGTCGGCCCGCCGGCGCTATTGTAGCACCACGCCGTCGTTCCGTCGCACGTGCGCGCCCCGGAGCTTGGCCGTGACGCAGGCGGCCCGGATGCGTCCAGAGGTCGTGTCAAGACGCGTCCTGGGAACTGACCTGTGCTTGCGCGTCAGCCCACTTTGACCGGTCCGCGCTCAGCCGCGCGGCTGCATGGCCGACGACAGCATGTCCCGCCCAAAGGCTCCCGGCGCTCGCCGCTCCCGCGCGTAGAGATAGAGGGCCGCTCGGAATATCCCTTCCATAGCGGACTGCACCAGCCCCGCTATGAGCAGATACAGGGCCCCGGCGGCCGCCGCCAGCCCACCCACCACCCAGCCTGCCGTCGGGCCTAACACGAAGCCTATCAGCACGAGCGCTACGCCGGGCAGGGCCAGCAGGAAGAACAGCACGCCGAAGCTGAAGCCGCCGATGACTTGCTCGCCCCAGGTCTGCTTCAGCAACGAGGAGGACTCCTTCAGCGCGGC
>Ga0315291_10009821_pt1 | contig 11733 bp, 11 predicted proteins | sample YL17G12_20_MG_FD_203070 | JGI IMG/M metagenome (GOLD analysis project Ga0315291, IMG submission 203070) | Sediment microbial communities from Yellowstone Lake, YNP, Wyoming, USA - YL17G12_20 | ecosystem: Environmental > Aquatic > Freshwater > Lake > Sediment | place: USA: Wyoming | collected...
ACGCGAAAGGATATTGACCACCTCAAGGGGCTTGACGACTTTGATTTGATGATGGTTGAACAACCACTTCCGAAAGATGACTTGGAGGGGCACGCAGCTCTGCAGTCCATCCTGCGAACGCCGGTTTGTCTCGATGAAAGTGCGAAGGATGTCCCAACAGTCAAGAAAGCCATCCGGCTCAATGCGTGCAAGATAATCAACATCAAGATCCAACGGGTTGGCGGACTTCAAAACGCGAAAGAGGTGCATGATCTCTGCGCAAAGCACGGAGTTCCTGTCTGGGGTGGCACGATGCCCGAACTCGGCATTGGTGGGGCTCAGACAGTTCACCTTGCCACGCTCGGCAATTTCTTGTTCCCGACCGACGTTCAATCGTCCAGAAGGTGGTTTGTGGATGACATCATCAATCCGCTTCTGGAAGTCGAAAATGGACTGATTACCCTTCCGGATGGTTTCGGCAACGGCTACGGCGTCGATTCCCGAAAAGTGCAGCAGTACAAAGTTCGCGAGGAAAGCTTCAAATAACGTAGGCAGCGGAATCGGGGGAGCTCGTCCACTTGAAAAGAGTCCTTTCATTTTCTTGCGTGGTGATGATGGTCGCACACATGAACGCGGATGCGCAACAGAACAGTTGGGTTGAATCAACGCTCGGTTCGATGACACTTGAAGAAAAGGTCGGGCAGTTGTTTGTTGCCGATCTCGTGGCGGTGTTTTCAAACAGGGAGAGTCCCAGCTTTCAGCTTGCGAAGGAGTTTGTTCACAAGTATCACGTTGGCGGGTTCGTACTCGCTGGCGGTGTTGTAACGGACATCGCAATCGTCACGAATGCACTGCAGCGTGAATCAAAGCTCCCGCTTCTCATCAACGCCGACCTCGAAGGTGGCCTCTGGTTCAATCACCCCTATCGCTGGATGATGGGCCGGGGCCCTGAGCTTCCCAGATTTATTGCCGGAGGAGGCACGCCGCTGCCGTCGTGTATGGCTATCGGAGCAACGGGCAATCCGCAGTTTGCTTACGAATTCGGTCGAATTACTGCCCGGGAAGCCCGCGCAGTCGGCATTCAGTGGAGCAACACGCCTGTTGCTGACGTGAACAGCAATCCTCACAATCCCATCATTAATACCAGGTCATTTGGCGAGGATCCGGCACAGGTTGCTGCGATGGTTGAGGCGTACGTGCGGGGAGCTCAGGAAGAAGGGCTGATTGCCACGTTGAAGCATTTTCCGGGGCATGGGGACACGGAAGAAGATACACACATGAAGCTCCCCTCATTGCCATTTGATCGGGCAAGGCTGGATGCAATGGAGTTCGTTCCGTTCAAGGCCGGCATCAAGGCAGGGGCGAAAGCAGTGATGACAGCACACATTGCTCTCCCCAACATCGATCCCGAAAAACGGCCTTCTACACTCTCGCCTGTCATCGTGAACGAACTGCTCCGTGGACACCTTGGCTTTGCCGGGCTCGTGGTTACCGATGGCATGACCATGCAGGGAGTGACCGATCACTTCAGTCCCGCGGAGGCTGCAATCCGCGCCATCGAGGCGGGGGTCGATGTAATCCTTGTTCCGGCTGATCTGGCACAGGCCTACAATGGCCTGCTTGGCGCCGTCAAGTCGGGTCGAATTTCAAAGGCACGGCTCGATGAATCCGTTCGTCGAATTCTCGCTGCAAAGGTTTGGGTCGGCATTGATCGCCAACGACTGGTTAACGTCGAAGATATTACGAGCGTCGTAGCCCCTCCGCAGTCGGAGAAGATCGCCGACTCCATGTTCAGCGCGGCCGTCACGCTCCTTCGGAACAACGGCAATATCCTCCCTCTACGCCCGACTTCGAGTGTTCATATTGTAACGGTGACCGATGAACCGAATCTTCAAATCGGAGATGCATTACGCGATGTGTTGGAACCAAAGGTTCAATCGGTCGCGCTGTCGCACTTGTGGAACGAGTCATCCCCCGACGCAATCAACCGCGTCGGTGGCGAGGTGCAGTCCGCAGATGCGGTTGTTCTGGGCATCTATCTCTCCGTTGGATCGTGGAAAGGGCAACTTGGTTTCTCACCTGAGCTGCAGAAGTTTTTTGACAAAATTGCCTCATTGAAGAAACCCGTGGTGACAATCGCATTTGGCGATCCGTATGTAATCGAGAAGCTTCCGACAACCGATGTGATACTTGCAACATACACCGGCGTCCGAAAAGCAGAAGAAGCAGTTGGGAATGTGCTGCTCGGCAAGGCCGAGGTAAAGGGGAAACTCCCCGTTACCATCCCCGGAAAATTCAAACGAGGCGAAGGGATTCACCTAGTACCTGTAGTACGCTGAGAGATCAAAAATGTCTCTGATAACAAAATTTCTGGGTTTGACACTGCAAAGTCCGGTTTTCGTCGCGTCTGGTCCCGCCAGTCACGACGTAAATCAGATCCAGCTTGCTCAAGAACAGAAAGCGGGCGCCGTGGTGTTGAAGACCGCATGCTCGGATAAGTACGAACATATGCGATCCTGGCCCCGACCGCGCTACAAGCTGCTGGATTGGGACAAACAGATTGCGGGACGTTCGAAAACTTTCAGTCTTTACTCATACGAGCAAGGATACAGCGGGACATTAGAGGACTATTGGGAATTCATCCGCGTCTGCAAGAAGCACGCTACGATACCGATCATCGGGAGCATCTTCGCCGATGATGCCCGGGATTGGCAGGAAATGGCAAAACGGGTCGAGCAATGTGGCGCAGATGCGATTGAGCTGGACATCTCCTCGCCGCACAGGCCCGGGAGCGTGGCATTCGAAACGACCTTTGTCGCGGCAATCAAGATTGTTGTGCAATCCGTGAAACTCCCTGTGCTTGTGAAACTCGGTCCCGGCGCCGACGTTGTGCACCAGTGTTTGGCTGCCCAGGAGTGCGGCGCCTCAGCGGTCACCCTCTGCAATCGGATGCGAGGGTTTGATGTCGACATCGAAAGCCAGCGCCCCATCCTGCATGGCTACTACGCAGGAATCGGTGGCCCGTGGGCAAAGTACTATACGCTCCGCCATGTTGCAGAAGCTGCACAGGAAATCAAGATTCCTATCGGCGGCACCGGAGGTGTGATGTCCGGTGAAGATGTCATCAAATACGTGCTCCTGGGAGCATCAACTGTGCAGATTCTCTCGGTCATCATGGTCAACGGTTGGGACTCAATCTCACGGATCAACGCTGAAATTGAAGAATACCTTTCACGAAAAGGGCTGAATTCACTCGACCAAATACGTGGAAAAGCTCTCGAAGCCATGGCCTCTCCCGAAGACATCATTCGCTGGTCAGGGGAGCCGAAATTAGGAGCACGGAATGATTGGAAAGAGAGGATGGAATGACATTGCGGTGTGCGGAAGCCATTTGCGCTCAATCCTCCTGAACTCATAATGGGAAATGAACAAACAAAATATCCAGGCCTGCCCCCTCTGCCACCGCCATTCGTGAAGGAGTTTCCACCGGTCGCCGTGGTTGTTGAGGAAAAGTGCATCGCCTGCGACCGCTGTCCGCCGTTATGCTTTTTCGATGCAATCGTGATGGAGGATCGCTCCGGGCATAAGTACAAACGAACGGCGGTGGTCGTTCCGGAGAACTGTACCGGTTGCGGACTCTGCTTTGAGGCCTGTCCTGTTGATGCGTTTCTCTGGATTCCCGACAAGACGTCCAGGGTCGCGCCTTCAAAGATCTCTCAGAAAGCAGACAAGGACATGGATGTATGAAGGTTATTGATCTGACTCATGCTATCAGCGCCGAGATGCCGGTCTATTTTCCCTGGCATCCCAGGACCGATCTTGAACAGACCGCCACATACCAGGAGAACCGGTGCGAGGTGCGTCGTCTGAGCATCGGCAGTCATAGCGGCACACACATCGATGCACCGAGCCATGTCTTCGATGGAAAGCCAACGCTCGATCAGTACGATCCGGCCCTCTGGTACGTGGATGCGCAGGTTCTTGATTTCACCGGCCGTGCACCGAAGCAGGAAATCACAAGGGATGAAGTCCGGAAGAAATTCCGCACGAAGGGAATCGGGGTCGTCATAAAAACCGGATGGGATGTTCGGTTTGGACAGAAGGACTACTACGCGACCTATCCGCCAATCTCCAATGAGGCGGCTGAGTACCTGGTCGAGATGGAAATCCCGGTGCTTGCAGCGGATACGCCGTTCACTCTCGATGTGCACTATATCATCTTGAAGCATGGGATACCGTTGATAACGAATCTCAACAATACCGCCAGGCTTACCGAAGGATTGATCAAGCTTATTTCCGCCCCGCTGCTCATTAAGGGGGGCGATGGTGCGCCGGCCCGCGTGCTGGCGATTGTTGACTAGAAACTACCTCGGAAATATCCGGTGGTATTCTAGGTTATGATGTCCTTTGCGTCTCTTCGCGTTCTTGGCGGTTAGATTTAAACCGCGAAGACCGCCAAGAAGCGCCAAGTGGTTCTTAAGATGGCCTCCAATGTGATTATGGAACCAGTCGTATCGCTTCTTTCAGACCTTGTGGCGATCCCGAGCATGAATCCCATGGGGAGAGGTCGCACAGGTCCGGAATACACGGAACAGGCTCTTGCGGAATTCGTCCGTGCGTTTCTCACGAAGCACTCTATCGATTCCGACCTGCAGCAGTTTCTCCCGGGGCGGCCCAACGTTCTGGGGCACATTGATGCCAGTGCACCTCAAACGATTATGCTCGAGGCGCATCTCGACACGGTTCACGCGGACTCGATGACAATCGAACCGTTCACGCCGGTCGTTCGCGAGGGCCAGCTTTTCGGTCGGGGCTCGTGTGATGCGAAAGGATCGATGGCCGCCTTTCTTCAGGCGGTGATCAATGCGCTGAAGACGCCGGAGCGGCTGCGATTCAACATACTCCTGCTATTCGTCTCTGACGAAGAGTACCGGTTTACGGGCGCGCAGCATGCAGTCAAGAAAGGGTTGAAAGCAGATTTTGGCATTGCCGGGGAACCGACTCAGCTGAAGATTGTGAGGTCACACAAAGGTGTGACCCGATGGAAGATGGTGACGAAAGGCGTTGCAGCGCATTCGGCATATCCGGAACGCGGCAAAAACGCAATCTACGCGATGTCGAAAGTCATCAACCGACTTGATCAATACGCCACACAGCTCTACTCGGGCCCGCGTCATCCCGTTCTCGGCGCTCCTTCACTCAGCGTGGGAGTAATCGAAGGGGGACAGGCGGTCAATGTTGTTCCCGACCGGTGTTCGATTGAAGTGGATCGACGCACATTGCCGGATGAAACGATGCAAAGCGTTATCGGGCCCATTCGAACGCTCTTGCAGGACATTCCTGATTGGGAGATGAAGGAGCCGCATTTGTCCGTTGCCGGGATGGAGGTCTCTGAGCATGCTCCTGCTCTTGAAGCTCTGGCCCGCTCCATAAAAGCCGTGCAGGGCAATGTTGCGATAGAAGGCGCACAGTACGCAACGGATGCGGGGATCTATAATGCCGTGGGAATTCCGACCGTCGTGTTCGGTCCCGGAGATATCTCCCAGGCGCACACCGAGTCTGAATTCATCGACCTGCATCAATTGAATCAGGCGGTTGCAATCATTGAAAGGCTTTTGACATCGTGATTCTTGGATTAGACATCGGTGGCACGAAAACGGCGGTTATCGTTGGAACGGAGCGCGGTGAGATTGTCTCGCGCCTGCAATTTGCTACCAGTTCAGAGCGAGGATTTGAGAAAGTTCTCGAAGAGCTTTCAGCAACCATTGCGCAGGCGATGTCAAACGCGCCGAAGCCCGTCAAGGTAATCAGCGTGTCGGTCGGAGGCCCGCTCGATATCTTGAAGGGAGTCATTCAATCCCCTCCAAATCTACCCGGGTGGAACAATATCCCGTTGAAAGAACTTCTTGAGAAGCGGTTTTCTCTTCCTGTGTTTGTCGACCACGACGGCAATGCAGGGGCACTTGCGGAGTTTTACTTCGGCGCAGGCAGAGGGTATCGTAACATCGTTTTTCTGACGATGGGAACGGGGCTTGGGGCTGGATTGATTCTTGATGGGAGGGTATTCAGGGGGACAACCGACACGGCAGGAGAGTTGGGACACATACGCATAGCCGAAGACGGTCCGCTCTGTTATGGAAAATCGGGATCCTTGGAGGGATATGGCAGCGGGACAGGGATGGCAAAACTCGCACGTATGATGTTTCCGTCCCTGTGGAATGATTCAACGACAGTGTCCGACCTCTACACCGCGTGGAAACAGGGTTCTCCTGAAGCACAGCAGGTGTTCGAGAGGGCAGGATTCTATCTGGGACGCGGATTCGCGATGATTGCCGATCTTATCAATCCCGAACGCATTATTCTGGGAGGGCTCGGAATTCGGATTGGAGATGCCTTCCTGCCGTCAGCAGAAAGAGTCTTTCGACAGGAAGCTTTGCCGCAATCGAGCGCCGCGTGTGGCATCGTACCGGCTCAACTTGGCGAAGCAATCGGCGATGTGGCATCACTCTGTGCAGCACTTGATCAGGGCGGAATGATGGAGAATGTCGGGTGATGGTGGAAATTGCTTTCAATAGTTATCGAGTATCTCGGGGAGGACTTGAATAATGAAAAGAACAGCCGGATTCACCGTGATCACGCTCATGTGTTTCTGCACCGCGTTGTCGCAGAAATCCCTGTATCTCGATGAAATAAAAAAAGCCACCACTCGCGGCTGGCAGGAGTACCCATCTCAAATTGAACGATGGAAGAAAGACTACCAGCCGAGCATCCTCTGGGGCTATAATCCACCGGGCGGTCCCGCGTACCTCGCGGGCGCTCTCGGGTTTCTCTATGAGGAGACGAAGGACATAAGCTACGCAAAGAAGGCGGCGGAGATACTTTCCTCCTACGGCGATCTGCGGGACTCATACCCGAAAGACTACGCTAAAACGCGGGCTGAGTATGTGAATGGCATTCCAGCCATCTCCAATTTCTTCTTCATGCCACCGTTCATTCGGGCATACGTGAGGATCAGGGATTGCGGTGTGCTCGATGCGAACATGCGCAAGAAGATCGAGGATAATGTCGTCGGCAGCGCCGATTTCGTCTTCTATTTTCCCGAATGGGGAACGCACAACCGGGCAATGCTCCGCGCAGAAGCGCTCCTGTATGCCTCTCTTGCTTTGCCACAACATCCTCACGCTGCTAAGTGGAAACAAATGGCGCAGATTCTTAGCGGTGATAACCTGAAACAATGGGAGGTCGAAGACGCGACCGTGTATCACCCGGTATGGCTGACAGCTCTTTATTCCTATGCTGATGCAGCAGGGAGAAAGGAGCTTTTCGATTCTCCGCTGACGAAGTACTATGCGCAGTACTTTCAAAAACTCATTGGTCCACATGGCACACTGCCGGAATATGGTGACGCCCGCTGGTCTTCGGGTTGGGAAGGGCTTCGCTGGGTCGCGATTTTCGAGAAGGCTGCAGCTGTCTACAAAGACCCTCAGTTGAAATGGGCTGCCAAATCGGTGTTCGAGTCGTTCAAAAACATGGGTGGAGAGGTTGGAGTTGGCGAGGCGTATTACCTGGCCGACGCCTATCGCTGGACGGACGAGTTTGTGAAGCCCCAAAAACCGGTCAGTCTTTCGCAGGAAGTGCTCGATGACCTTGTCGGCAAGAAAATCGTTTTCCGGAATGGATGGGAGTTAACAAGCACCTACATGCTCCTCAACTATCGGGATGAAGGAGACGGCGGGCTGCTCTATCGGGATTTTCTCCGACAGACAATCTCGGTGGAGGAAGAGAAGATGCACCACGGCCATGCAGATGAAAACAGCATACCGCTGTTGATGAGTGAAGGATCGGTGCTCCTGCACGATGCGGACTACAGGAGCGATCTGCCAAGCGGGCCGTATGGAGCGTGGCGTCAGGATTATTTCCATAACCGGCTCATCGCACGTGCAAACAAGCGCGATAGCCGCCAGGGGCTGCTCGAGTTTGTTCAAAACTCCGGCGCCTACCGTGCTGTCAAGACTCAGAGAATCGACTTTCTCAACCTGAAGGAAGTCGATATGAGCCGCTCACGACTGGTTGATCAGGATCTTGGATATCAATCAGACCGGGTCATCACCTATCTCAAAGAAGAGGGATGGTTTGTCGTCGTCGATGCCATCAAGATACTTCGAACCGGCTATTTTACGTTTGCAAACCTGTGGCATGCCCAGAACATACTGAATAAGGGAAATGATTTCTTCGACATCGCAACGGATTCGATTCAAGGGATAAAATTCCCAACGACCCGGTCGCTGCTTCTCACATTCCCCGAGGCATATCAGAAAACCCTCGGCGTTGAGCCCATCTCCAGAAGTAACCAGAAGGAGAATGCGATCTACCAGACCGTTTCGAGTCAGTACAAAGCGGGTGACACAGAACTCTTTGTCACCGTCCTCATTCCGCACTCCCGGGGAGAGGACGTGGGAAAATTGAAGTCAAAGGTGAAACTCGTGGAGGTCAGCGCACCGTACAAGGCAGTCGGGCTTCAGATTGATCGGGGCGAACGCACATCATACGTCTGCATAAAAGTTGATCTCGATATGGATCTTGCGCGCGAGAACATCCGCCCGCGGTATCTCTACTCGTTGGGCAAAATCAAGTACGGGGAGTTTGAAACAGATGCGAGTTATCTCTTTGCGACAGTCAACAAAGGAAGCGTGACATACTCTGCTTCCAACGTCCTGAAGGTTTTGTACAAGAACAAGCCGCTGTTTGAGGCGCTTGCAAACACGCATCCATTGCAACTGGATGGAACAATCGAGCGGGTTGGCTTCGTGAAATGGAGATACTGGGAAGATACAGTTGAATACAAGTGACCGTCCACTTTGTGATCTGCTATGATCGTTACGATTACACTGAATCCGATGCTTGATAAAACCGTTCACATTGATCGGCTGGAACGGGGCGCAATTCATCGTGCGCAGAGGATGGAAATGGTTCCGGGAGGCAAAGGGATCAATGTGTCGCGTCAGCTGAAGCGCCTTGGGATCAAGACTCTCGCGACGGGATTCCTGGGGGGAGAGGTAGGGGCGACTGTTGCCCGGCTCCTGACCGAAGAAGGGGTCGATCACGATTTTGTCATGACGGATGCGATGACGCGGGATGGGGTCACGTACCTCGAACCCGACGGAACCTGGACCGCGATGTTCGAACCCTCATTGCAGATCGATGTGCGTTTTGTCCGCGAACTGAACAAGAAAATTGAAACACTTGCTTCCAAAAGTATCTGGATTGTGTGCGGCGGTAGCTCACCGGGCGGTGAAGCAGATGACGTGTTCTACGAAGCAATCGTCAACGCGCACAAAGCCGGCGTGCCGAGCGTGCTTGATTCCTATGGTAAAGCCTTCGAGCTCGCGATGAACGCACAGCCGACGCTGGTAAAGCCGAACAAGAAAGAATACGAAACAACATACGGTCGGAAGCTTGAAACTCCCGTTGACCACGTTAACGCGATCAATTTCCTTCTCAGCAAGGGAGCGCGGTATTGCGTGATTTCAGATGGAGGAAGGGCCTTTTTTGCCGGTCTTCAGGGACATTTCTGGAGGGTTACCCCGCCGAGCGTCAAAGTGGTGAATGCGACAGGATCTGGTGATGCAATGATCGCCGGGATTCTCTACGGTTTTCGCCAGGGGTGGAAGTTTGAACAATGCCTCGCATTTGGGGCGGCCGCTGGTGCCGCGAATGCCCGCACATGGGATGTAGCAACCCTCAAGCTTGAAGATATCTCAAGCCTGGAATCAGAAGTTGTCATGCAAAGAGTCTGAGGACTAACGCGGAATGAACGATCGTCTCACTCGTGCTCTCAATGGTGATTTGCCGGATCAGGTTCCGTTCCTGCCCGCCATCTATGAGCACAAAGGCTGGTTCATAGGAGAGACCCCGTCGGCTGTGGCACGCGACGCTCACCTTCTTACGACAGCCCTGCAGGCAGAATACGAGCGCGTTCAACCGGATGCACTCATTGTTGGCATCGATGTTTACAACATCGAGGCCGAGGCGATCGGCTGTTCCGTGAATTACTATGACGGCAATGACACCTCTGTCCCGGCTATTGGATCTAGCGGGGCCGTATTTCAGGGAACGGAGGGCGTTGCGTCTCTCAGGATGCCGGATCCTCAAAAGGACGGCCGAATGCCGTTAAATCTTGAAGCGGCGCGGAATATTGTGAGGTTACTTGCAAAGGAAATCCCGATCCGGGGCGCGGTTTCGGGACCCTTCTCGCTGGCTGCTCATTTGGCGGGACCTGGAAAATTCTTTTTGCTCACCATGATGCAACCAGATCTGGTGAAAGACCTTCTGAAGTTTGCATCAGAAGTCATCAAACAGTACGGAAAGGCGTTTATTGAACTCGGCTGCGGCGTCATTATGTTTGATTCACATGCTTCGCCCGATCTGCTGCCGCCGCAGATGTACCGTGAGCTTGTGCTTCCGCCGACGCAGGAAGTGATCAGGTATTTCCGCGGGCTGGGCCTGCAGCATGTGCCTTTGATTATCGGGGGAAACACAACCAAGATACTCGACGCCTATCTTGAAACAGATGCGAACAATATTCTGTGTGACACAAAAGCAGATGCGAAAGAATTTCGTGAGAAGTGTGCAAAGACCCGTCGGGCATTTCGTCGCAACATCGATTCATCTGATTTCCTTCAGGTGAATTCGGATGAGGCGCATGACCGTGCTCTGAACAGCCTTGAGGAATCAGGTGGATACCCCGGGTTCATTCTGGGCACCGCGGTTCTGCCGTACGGGACTCCCTTATCTCATCTGACAGCGATGAGGGAAGCGATACAGGAGTACAAAAAACGAACCGCCTCCGTCTGAATCCGCGTCTGGAGATCGAGCGACAGTGCCACTCAACGATTAAGAAGACAGGACCATGAAGGAACTACAAGATCTCGCCTTGTCGCTGGAACAGGGACAAGCCAAGAAGGTCGCCGAGCTGACACAGCAACTGGTAGATGCTGGTGTATCGCCGCAGGTCATCCTCAATGACGGCCTGATTGCCGGGATGGCCGTGGTGGGTGAAAAGATGCGGATCGGAGAAATGTATCTGCCAGAGGTTCTTCAGTCGGCAAGCGCAATGCACGGGTCGTTGAAAATCCTCAAGCCTCACCTCCTGCGGGAAGGGGCGCGACCCCGTGGAAAAATCCTGATGGGAACGGTCAAGGGAGACATGCATGACATCGGGAAAAACCTCGTCAGCATCATGCTTCAGGGAGCGGGATTCGATATCGTTGATTTAGGGCTCAATGTTCCGCCGCAGAAGTTTATTGAAGCGATTACCATGCATCAACCGGCAATCCTTGGGCTGTCGGCGATGCTCACAACCACGATGCTGAATATGAAGACCACATTGGACGCGATCAGTGAGGCTGGACTCCGCTCCAATGTGAAAATCATCATCGGCGGCGCACCGGTAAGCCAGAAATTTGCCGATGAGATCGGGGCCGATGGATATGCCCGCGATGCGGTCCTGGCGGTGGACAAAGTCAAACAGCTCTTGGGAATCAACGCGTAACAGGGGAACAAAGGGAGGTCGTACGTGGCTGGATATTTCAAAGCGTTAGCTATTCCGTCGTCGTCCGGTCTGATGTTTGGTAAGGCGACAAAGACGGTTGAATGCGGTTTTGGCCTTAAACTCGGGAAGGGGGAAGTCTATCCGGAGCTCAACTTTACGCTTCCGACGATGGCGCTCGATGAGTCAACCTGAAAAACCGTCCT
>Ga0315291_10009822_pt1 | contig 11732 bp, 7 predicted proteins | sample YL17G12_20_MG_FD_203070 | JGI IMG/M metagenome (GOLD analysis project Ga0315291, IMG submission 203070) | Sediment microbial communities from Yellowstone Lake, YNP, Wyoming, USA - YL17G12_20 | ecosystem: Environmental > Aquatic > Freshwater > Lake > Sediment | place: USA: Wyoming | collected...
CAGATGATGCGGATCTCGGCCAGGGCCAGGACGCTATGCACCTCGTCGGGGATCGGGCCGAACCGGTCCTCGATCTCCCTGTAGACCTTGTCGAAGTCCTCCTCCGTCGAGACGGAGGCGACCTTCTTGTACACTTCCATCTTCTCCATGGCCTCGGGGATGTAGGAGTCGGGGATGAAGCCCGAGTACTCCAGCTCCATGTACACCTCGGGGGCCTGCTCTGCGCGGGCCTGCGACAGCTCGGCCACCGCCGCATCCAGCATCCGCAGGTACAGGTCGTACCCCACCGAGAGGATGTGGCCATGCTGCTCCCGGCCGAGGATGTTGCCCGCCCCGCGGATCTCCAGGTCCTTCAGGGCGATCTTGAAACCCGAGCCCAGCTCCGTGTGATCCGAGATGATGCGCAGGCGCTTCATCGCGATCTCCGAGAGCGCCCTGCGGTCGGGATAGAACAGGTAGGCGTAGGCGGGGATGCCGGCCCTGCCCACCCTGCCCCGAAGCTGGTACAGCTGGGAGACCCCGAGGGCGTCAGCCCTGTCGATGATGATCGTGTTCACGTTGGGGATGTCCAGACCGTTTTCGATGATCGTCGTGGACAGCAAGAGCTGGCGCTCCCCGTGGACGAACAGGCGCATCACCTCCTCAAGCTCGTCCTCGGCCATCTGCCCGTGAGCCACGACGACCGAAACCTCGGGCACGAGCCGGCGCAGGAAGAGGAAGACATCCTCGATGGTTTCCACGCGGTTGTGAAGGAAGTACACCTGACCCCCCCGGGCGATCTCGTCGCGGATGGCGCGGGCAGCCAGCTCCTCGTTGAACTCCGTCACGTAGGTCTCGATGGGGAGCCTGTTCTGCGGGGCGGTGTTGAGGATGGACATGTCGCGCACCTTCATCAGCGACATGTTGAGGGTGCGGGGGATGGGCGTGGCGGTGAGCGTGAGGCAGTCCACTGAGGTCTTCAGCTGTTTCAGCCTCTCCTTGTGCTTGACTCCGAAGCGCTGCTCCTCGTCCACTATCAGCAGGCCGAGGTTGCGGAAGGCGACATCTTTCTGGATCAGGCGGTGGGTGCCGATCACGATGTCAACGTTGCCCGCGGCAGTCGCTGCGATCGCCGCCTTCATCTCTTTGGGATGGCGGAACCGAGAGAGCATTTCGACCTTCACCGGGAAGCGCTCGAAGCGCTCGCGGAAGGTCTCGTAGTGCTGCTCGACGAGGATGGTCGTCGGGGCGAGCAGCGCGACCTGCCTCCCTCCCATGACGGCCTTGAAGGCGGCGCGCAGGGCGATCTCGGTCTTGCCGTAGCCCACGTCTCCGCAGACCAGGCGGTCCATCACCGTGGGCTTCTCCATGTCCGCCTTCACGTCGCGGATGCAGGTGAGCTGGTCCTCGGTCTCCTGGTAGGGAAAGGCGGCCTCGAACTCGCTCTGCCAGTCCGTGTCGGGCGGGAAGGCGTAGCCCGGCTCGGCCTTCCGTCGGGAGTGCAGTTCGAGCAGGCCGTGGGCGAGATCCTCGACCGCCTTCTGCGCCCTCTCCTTGCGCTTCTGCCAGCCCCTGCCGCCCATGGAGTCCAGCCTCGGCTGCCTGCCCTCCTGGCCGATGTAGCGCTGGATCAGGTTGACCTGCTCGATGGGAATGAAAAGCTTCTCGCTGTCCGCGTACTCCAATCGAATGTAGTCCCGCTCATTGCCCGCCGCGCTGATCCGCTCGATGCCGAGGAACACCCCGATGCCATAGTTCACATGGACGACGAAGTCGCCCGGGCTAAGCTCGACGAAGCTCTCGATCGCGGCGCTCTTTGCCGTGCCGACTGAGCGCGGGATGCGCCTCTTCCTGCCGAAGATCTCGTTCTCCTGAACGACGAGTATCCTGCTGTCGGGAAGGGCGAAGCCCGCAGAAATGCTCTGCGGCAGGATCTGCACGTCCAGGTCCTTGAGGATATGGCGCAGCCTGTCGGCCTGCACGTCGTAGACGGCGAAAATGTAGACGGCGTAGCCGTTGCGCAGCGAGGCCTCCACCTCCTCGCGGAAGAAGGTGAAGTTTCCGAAGAACGAGCGGGGGCCGTCCGAGGGGAGATGGAAGGTGCCTTCTGGGCTGCCGCCACGGCTCGCCTTGGGCTCGCCCTGGCTCCCGCCCGAGGGGCTCCCGCCTCCGCGCGCCGTTGGCGCGCCAGGGGGCAGTGTCGGGAAGTCGACCTGGCGCGGCATCCGACCGAGCAGCTCTCCGAAATCGAGCAGGATCTTCTGCGGACCGGGAACGACCTCCCTGCGCGCCCGTGCCCTGCGGAAGAGCTCGAGGTACTCCTTTCGCAGCGCAGCGGCGTTTGCCGCAAGCCGCTCCCCGTCCACCAGGAAGACGGTCGCGCCCTCTCCCAGGTAGTCGAGAACGGAGAAAGGAGCAGTAAAACACAGGGGATAGAAAAGCTCTGCCCCGCTCGCCTCGGGATCGTCGAGCACGCGCGAGACAGCCTGCTCCGTCTCCTCGGAACTGAAGCCGAGGTCTGCGAGGCTCGCGGTGAGGGCGGCCGCCTCGTCCGGGCCGAAGCAGACCTCGCGGCAGGGCATGATGGCGATCTCCTCCAGGGCCCCTGTCGAGGACTGGTCCAGCGGATCGAACCATCTGATGTCCTTCACCTCGTCGAAGTCGAGGGTGATCCTCACCGCCTGTTCATGCCCGGGAACGTACACGTCCACGACTTCTCCGCGGATCGCCATTTCCCCGTGGATGCTCACTGTCGGGACGCGCAGGTAGCCTGCCCGGGCAAGCCTGTCGGCCGTTCGCTGCGGGTCCAGGGGCTCTCCCCGCCGCACGGTGAGCACCTGCGCCGCGAGATACGAGGGATCGGGAACGGGGGTGAGTAGAGCGCGCAGCGGCGCGATGAGCAGGAGCGGATCGCGCTCGAGAAGCCTCGAGAGCACGCTGACCCGTTCCCCGAACACGGAGGGCAGCGGACTGGTGGACTCGAAGGCAGCCACGCCCCACCAGGGGAACAGAACCGCGGCGGCCTCTCCGGAGAAAGTGGCGATATCCTGCTGGAGGCTCTCGGCCTCCCTCTCGGTCGGAACAACGACGAGGCTCGCGCCCCCGCGCCCGGCCGCGGCGCTGCCGCCGTGCAGCTCGGCGAGGAGGAGCGAAAGGTATCCCCCCTTGGGCCCGTGGACCCGCAGCGAGACCTTCTCCCCCCTGAAGGCGGAGAGCAGGCCCTGGAACGGGCGCGAGGAGCGGAAATGGCGTTCGATCGCTTTTCGAAACAAGTTTCGCATGGATATTACCGAAAATAGTAAGGGAAAAGGGGAGCAATCGCCGTGAGAAAGACTCTTGCCGTACTCATCATCCTGCTCGCTGTCTCATGCCCCTTCGCCGCGGCGAGCCAGGACGATTCGGGTTTCAGCATCCGGTTCTTCGAGAAGAAGGTCTACTTCCTGGGCGACGGGATCCAGATCGAGGCGGTCATCGCCAACACCACCGCCCAGACCATGCGCTTCAAGGTCGCGGACAACAGGTTCTTCAACCTCGACTTCGACGTCCGAACCACCACGAACCTCGCCCTCGAACACGCACGGCAGTTTACCACGGAGAGGAACTCGGATCAACCGGTGTTCTTCCGTGAGGTGAGCCTGGAGCCGGGGGAGAAGTACGGGATCGTCGTGGATCTCACCCGATTCGCCTCCTTCGCGGAGCCGGGCCTGTTCGTCCTGCAGGCCTCCTTCTACCCTGAGTTGTTCCGCGGCAGCCAGTCAGCGACCGTGAAGTCCAACCGGCTCTCGCTGAACGTGAAACCCCCCGTCGTGACCGCCGAGGAGAAGGCGAAGGTCGAAGCGGAGACCGGCGCCCTGATCGCGCGCGCGCCCCTGCCCCCCGACGAAGTCGTGGCGTACACGATCCAGGCGCGGCAGAAAAGCCAGTGGGAGAAGTTCTACCTCTACCTCGACCTGGAGTCCCTGCTGAGGAAGAACCCCGAGAAAGACCGGGTCTACCGCGCGTCCACCGACGAGGCTCAGCGGCGCATGATCGAGACGTTCAAGGAGGAGCTGCGCAGGACCGCGATCGACCAGGAGATCAGCATCATCCCGACCTCCTTCGAGATCCAGAAGACCACCTATACTAGCTCCGAGGGAACGGTCATCGTGAAGGAGAAGTTCCGGTACGCCGACTACACCGAGCTCAAGGGCTACACCTACCACTTGAAGAAGGCCGACCGGTACTGGATAATCACGGACTACGAGATCAAGAACCTTGGGACGGAGTAGATGAAGATGCTCCTGGTGGCGGCGGAGGACCGGTTCTCGAGCGTCCTCGGCTACCACCTCACGCCGCTGGGCTTCACGTTGGAGTACGTGGAAGACCCTGTGCGCGCCATCGCCTCACTCGACGACATCGACCCGCAGGCCATACTCTTTTCGGCGGGCGACTACCCACGGCACTGGAAGGCGCTGCTCAAGATCGCGCGCGAGCGAAAGCCCAAGGAGGAGCTCATCTTCATCCTCGCCACTCCCCCCGACTTCGAACTGGAGGAGGCCGCGAAAGCGGCCCATCTCGGGGTGAACGGCCTGGTGGGCGAGGACTTGGCGGACAAGGCGGAGCTGTACCGGTTGGAGGAGATCATCCGCCGCTACCGCTCCGTGAAGGACAAGAGAAACTTCGCGCGCCTCGTTCCCGGCGGACAGGAGGAGCTGGGCTTTGCCTTCACGCATCCCCGAAGGCTGGCACTGGTCACCGGAAGGGTGCGTGAGATCTCCATCCAGGGGGCCAGCTTCTCGCCGGGGCGCGCCTCGGTCGTGGAGGACCTCGCCGTCGGAGCCGAGATCCCCCGCTGCTCGCTGAAGGTCGGCGACGAGATCGTCGCCCTGGACTGCAGGCTCACCCGCAGCGGCGCGGACCTCGGGGTCCAGTTCATGTCCTTCGGCGAGGGCGGTCATCACGCGCTGCTCACCTACATCCAGGGCAGGTCCGAAAGGGCGCTGAAGGAGGCCACCGCCGCCCCAGCTCCCTCTCTCGCCCCAGTCGGCGCGGCTTAGGCCTTCGCCTCGACGATCTTCAGGAACTCCCCCCGATCCACGACTTCCTTCTCCAACAGCAGCGCGGCGAGGGACTCCACGGTGGCGCGCTTCTCCTCGATGATCTTCCTCGCGGATTCGTGCGCCTGCTGGAGGATGCGCTTGACCTCCTCGTCGATCTCGGAGGCGATCCTCTCGGAGTACTCCTTTTCGGTCGGGAAGTACGAGTCGCCCTTGAGGAACGGGTTGTGGGGCCGCTCGTAGGTGGACAGGCCCAACCGCTCGCTCATGCCGTACTCCTTCACCATGGCCCGCGCGATGTCCGTGGCCTTGAAGAGATCGTTCTGCGCGCCGGTGGAAACGTCGTTGAAGAAGAGCTCCTCGGCGACCCGGCCGCCCAGCAGCGAGGAGAGTTTGCCCTCGAGCTCCCGCTTGGTGACGAGGTAGCGGTCCTCGGTGGGCAGCTGGATCGTGTAGCCCAGGGCGGCGATGCCGCGGGGGACGATCGAGATCTTCTGCACGGCGTCCATGTTCCCGAGGATGTGCCCGACCACGGCATGCCCTGACTCGTGGAACGCCACGACCTTCTTCTCTTTGGGGCTGATCAGGCGCTTTCGCTTCTCGAGGCCGGCGACGACCCTGTCGATCGCCTCGTCGAACTCGGCCATCGTGACCTCGCTCATGCCGCGCCGGGCGGCGAGGAGCGCGGCCTCGTTCACGATGTTGGCGAGGTCGGCACCGACGAACCCGGGGGTTCGCTGGGCGATGACGCGCAGGTCCACGGCCGCGGCGAGCTTCACGCCCCCGATATGGACCCTGAGGATCGCCTCCCGGCCGATCAGGTCAGGCCTGTCCACGACGACCTGCCTGTCGAAGCGCCCGGGCCGCAGGAGGGCGGGATCGAGGATCTCGGGCCGGTTGGTCGCGCCCATGATGATGACTCCCTTGCGTGTGTCGAACCCGTCCATCTCGGTCAGAAGCTGGTTGAGCGTCTGCTCGCGCTCGTCGTAGCCCCCCATGGGGTTGTAGCCGCGCGCTTTTCCCAGCGCATCCAGCTCGTCGATGAAGATGATGCAGGGCGCCTTGCCCGCGGCCTGCGCAAAGAGGTCGCGCACCCGCGCCGCCCCGACGCCGACGAACATCTCGACGAACTCCGACCCCGAGATGTTGAAGAACGGAACGCCGGCCTCCCCTGCCACGGCCTTGGCAAGGAGCGTCTTGCCCGTGCCGGGGGCCCCCACAAGGAGGATGCCACGCGGTATCCTGCCGCCGAGGGCCTCGAAGCGCTTCGGGGTCTTCAGGAAGTCCACGACCTCCTGCAGCTCCTCCTTGGCCTCCTCGATCCCCGCCGCATCGGCGAACGTGATGCGCTTCGCTCCAGGGTCCGCGACCACGAGCCTCGCTTTGCTCTTGCCGATGCTGAGCACGCCCGAGCCGCCCGTGCCCATGCGCATCATGAAGAAATTCCAGAGCGCGAACATGACCGCCACCGGGAGGATCCACGAAAGGATGCTCCCCATCAGCGAGCCCTGGGTCTTGCCTGCGAACTGCACGCCCTTCTCGCCCAGCAGCCTGACGAGGTCGGGGTCCTCGACCCGCAGAGTGTGGAAGGGCTGCGACTTCCCGCTCGAATCGGTCAGGATGCCCTGGATTTCGGTCGGCGAGACCGTCACTTGCTGGACCTTCCCGTCGGCGAGGGCGCGCTTGAAATCGCTGTAGGCGAGCTCAGGCGTGAGCCCTCCCCCGAGAAACCACTGCAGGCCAAAAATGAGCAGGAGGCCGGCGAGAACGTAGCCTATCGAAAACTGTGTTTTCTTATGCTGGTCTGTGTTCATGTCAGATCTTCCTCCACGGGCATCCGGGTGCGTGCGCGCTCTGAGGCCGGTAGGCGCCGTCGAGGCGGTCTGCCGCGTGCGCCACCACGAGCCCCCGCTTCTCGAGCTGTGCGCTCAGGAGGTGCCGGCGCTCGCGCGTGTTCCAACACGCGGGGCAGACGCCTGCCGTGGCGAGCTCTCCCGTGCGCACTCGACGCACGCGCACCATCGCGCGCCCCTCTCGAACCGCGGCCTCGCGGTCTCTCATGCGGATGTCTCCACATCCAATTTAATTCCGCCGCGCCGCGAAAACAAGCGCTGTCGTCTCCGTTGACACGGCCGGGCTCACTCGCCTATAACGTCGTGGGAGGCGAGAGTGAAGGTCCTTTTCACGGGCATCCAGCCCACCGGCGATATCCACCTGGGGAATTACTTCGGCGCCATCGCCAACTGGGTTCGCCTGCAGCACCAGTACGTCTCGTACATCTCCGTGGTCGATCTGCACGCGGTCTCCATCCCGTACGAGCCTGCGGAAATGCAGGGCCGGGTCATCGAGCTCGCCACGACGCTGTACGCCTGCGGGATCGACCTGGAAAAGACCACCCTCTTCGTCCAATCCGAGGTGCCCGGGCACGCGGACCTCACGTGGCTCTTCAACACGATCACGCCCCTCGGGGAGCTCGAGCGCATGACGCAGTTCAAGGACAAGCGCGAGCAGTTCCGCGCCTCCGTCAACGTCGGCCTCCTCGACTACCCCGTTCTGCAGGCGGCGGACATCCTGATCTACAAGGCCGAGGTGGTGCCCGTCGGCGAGGACCAGGTGCAGCACGTGGAGTTCACCCGCGAGGTGGCGCGCCACTTCAACGCGCGCTATGGCGAGACCTTCCCCGAGTGCCAGGCGCTGCTCACGGCGACCCCGCGCGTCGTCGGCCTGGACGGCGACGCGAAGATGAGCAAGAGCAAGGGCAACACGATCGGGGTTCTCGAGACCCCCGAGGAGATCTGGGACAAGCTCCGTCCCGCCAAGACCGACCCCGCGCGCGTGAAGCGGACCGATCCGGGCACGCCCGAGAAATGCACGATCTGGTCCTACCACCTCCTGGTCACCCCCGAAGGGGAGCGGCCCGCGATTCACGACGGATGCATGAGCGCGGGCATCGGGTGCATCGACTGCAAGAAAATTCTCCACAAGAATCTGATGAAGGTCCTCGATCCCATCCGGGAGCGCCACGCTGAGCTGGCCGGCCCGCGTCTGCGCGAGGTGGAACGGCGCCTGGAGGCGAACGCAGAACGCTGCCGCGAGGTCGCGAAATCGACCATCCTCGAAGTGAAAGGGAAAATGGGGTTGAAACAGGTATGGAAGATCTAGATCTCTCGCCCGAGGATCTCGCCGTCGACTCTCTCGGCGACACTGCCTTTCCCTCGCCCCTGGAGCTGAGCACGGTCTACGGCGACGGGATCGCCAACTACGTCGACGACAGCCGGACCGTGCTGCTGTCGCATGACAGGGATGAAGTGGTGGCGCGCATCCGAGAGGGAAAGTCCCTGCCCGCCTTCCAGGCGGCCGGACCCCGGCAGAGGATATGGTTCGAGCCCTCGAAGGTGCAGGCGGCCGTCGTGACCTGCGGCGGATTGTGCCCCGGGATCAACACGGTTGTCCGCACCCTGGTCATGGAGCTGTACTACCGCTACGGCGTGCGCTCAATCCTTGGCATCCGCTACGGCTACCGCGGGTTCATCCCGAAGTACGGCTACGATCCCGTCACGCTCACTCCGGACCTGGTGAAGGGCATCCACGAGATCGGAGGAAGCTTCCTGTCCTCCTCGCGGGGAGAGCAGGACACGGGCGAGGTGGTGGATTTCCTCCAGCAGAAGGGCATCTCGCTGCTGTTCACGATCGGGGGAGACGGCACGCTGCGGGGCGCAGACGCGCTCGCCGAGGAGGTGAGGCGGCGGAAGCTCGCCATCGCCGTCATCGGTATTCCAAAGACCATCGACAATGACATCTCGTTCGTCGAGAGGACCTTCGGCCTGGAAACAGCCTTTTCGATCGCCTCCGAGTCCATCCGGGCAGCGCACACCGAGGCGATCGGCGCGCCCTACGGAATCGGCATCGTGAAGGTGATGGGCCGGATGTCGGGCTACATCGCCGCCAATGCCGCCCTCGCGCTGAGCGAGGTGAACTTCGTGCTCGTGCCCGAGGTGCCCTTCGGGCTGGAGGGCCCGGGGGGGCTTTTCGCGCTTCTGGAAAAGCGCCTGCGCGCCAGGGATCACGCGGTGATCATCGTCGCGGAAGGGGCGGGCCAGGAGTACGTTGTGGACGCCTCGGGGAAGAAGGATGAATCGGGCAACCCCGCCCTCGGCGACATCGGGATCTTCCTCAAGGACGCGATCAAGAAGTACTTCCGCGGCCGCACGGACATGTATGTGAACATCAAGTACATCGACCCAAGCTATCTCGTGCGGGCGGTGCCGGCGAATGCGCACGATTCGATCTACTGCATCCAGCTCGCGCAGAACGCCGTGCACGCCGGCATGGCGGGCAAGACGGGCATCATCATCGGTCAGTGGAACGGGCAGTTCACCCACGTGCCTATCCGTCTCGCGGTCTCACGGCGCAAGACCCTCTCCCCCGAAGATCCCCTGTGGTTGTCCGTGCTCGAGGCCACCGGACAGCCGGCCAGAATCGGATAGCGCGCCCGAGGGCGCGGCATGCGCCGCGGCCTCGCCTCCCATTGACGATCGCCCCCTTCCTGTAGTATCCTCATTACGGATCGTTGATCCCGTGGAGTCATTTGAGGTGTATTGCGACCACGTAAAAAAAGGCTAAAAGACCAGGCGCAATCCCCCCGAGAGTACCTGCGTTTTTTAGACACCCTGCCCTTGCCTTCTCAAGGAGGTTGTGTCTTGACCAACCGGAAAGATTTCATCTTTACGTCCGAAAGCGTCGGCGAAGGCCACCCCGACAAGATCTGCGATCAGGTCTCCGATGCGGTTCTCGACGACGCCCTTCGCCAGGACCCGGGGTCCCGGGTGGCCTGCGAGACCTTCACGACCACGGGACTGGTTCTTGTCGGTGGCGAGATCACCACGAGCGGGTACATCGACCTGCAGAACGTCGTTCGCGGCGTTCTGAAGTCGATCGGCTACGATGATCCATCCTACGGCATCGACTACCAGTCCTGCTCGGTCATCTCGACCATCCAGAAGCAGTCCCCCGACATCGCTCAAGGCGTGAACGGGACGGGCCTGCACCACGAGATGGGCGCAGGCGACCAGGGCATGATGTTCGGCTACGCCTGCTCGGAGACGCCGAACCTTATGCCCGCTCCGATCACCCTCGCCCACCAGATCATGCAGACAGCTGCAAAGGCGCGCAAGGAAGGCGCCCTCACCTTTCTGAGGCCCGACGGGAAGTGCCAGGTATCGGTCCAGTACCTCGACGGCAAGCCCGCGAGGGTGAGCACGGTCGTGCTCTCGCACCAGCACTCCGAGGAGGTGACCTACAAGGAGCTGAAGGAAGCCCTCATCGAGACCGTGATCAGGAAGGCCATCCCCGCGCACCTGCTCGATGCGAAGACGATCTACCACATCAATCCCACGGGCAGGTTCGTCATCGGCGGGCCGCACGGCGACACGGGCCTCACGGGCCGCAAGATCATCGTGGACACCTACGGCGGCATGGCCCGCCACGGCGGCGGGGCATTCTCGGGAAAGGACCCCACGAAGGTCGACCGCTCGGCATCCTACATGGCGCGCTACATGGCCAAGAACGTGGTGGCAACCGGCCTGTGCGAGAAGTGCGAGGTGCAGGTCGCCTACGCGATTGGAGTCGCTGCGCCCGTTTCGCTGTACGTCTCCACCTTCGGCACGGGGAAGGTGCCCGACGAGAAGATCGAGAAGGCGGTAGCCCGGCTCTTTGACCTCACCCCCGCGGGGATCATACGCACCCTCGATCTCCAGCGGCCGATCTTCCGCGACACGGTGAACTACGGCCACTTCGGTCGGGAGGGCTTCTCCTGGGAGAAAACGGACAAGGTCGAGGCGCTGCGGGCTGAGCTGGGATAGAGGTTACCCCGACCATCCTCCGCCAAATCAAAGGGCTGCCCATCGGGCAGCCCTTCGTTTTCTCACCAGGCGCAGGAGTCGGGATTCAGTAGGCGTAGAGCGTGTCGTCGATCGCGACGCCTTCGTCGGCGACGACCACGTCATACGTGAGGCTGCCAGAGGTCAGGGTGCCGTACAGGGTGCCGGCCTCGTAGTAGCCGTTGAAGGTCGCGTTGGCCCCTGCGAGAGGGATGGACAGGTTCGAGAGGTTCTGCCGGGTCAGGGGGATCGTGATATCGTCGGTCAGCGCCTTGGGGCGCACGCCGCTGGACTTGTACTTCATCGAGACCTGGAACCTGTAGAAGCTGTCGCGGTCGATCTTCACGTCACGGACAACCTCCGTGTCGCCCTGCGTCTCCTGCATGGTCCCTGTGAAGGTGCCGGCCCCCGCGCTGTCCTCCAGCACGTCCAGGGCTACGTAGTCCTTCGCCTTGCGATCTCCACCCCTGGGCAGCGCCTTGTCGTAAACGTCATGGGTGCTCTTGTAGGAGATCTTGCCTCCCGACAGGGCGATGTCCACCTTGTCGATGTAGTACTGGGTCGTGCCGACCTCTCCGACGGAGCGGATCGTCTTCGTCCCGACGGAGGTGTCCTCCGCCATGCGCGTGACGATGTACGTGTCCTCCGCCCATTTGTGCCGCTTGTCCTGGAAGACATAGGTGAGGCCCGAGTGGCGATTGGCATCGGTCTCGGTGTAGTACTGGGTGGACTCCGTTAAAGTCTTTTTCCCAAGCACTCTCTCGGTGGTATGAGAGGAATACCTCATTGGGCCGACGATCTTCACCGGAGGCGTCGCCGATTGCTCTTGCCTGTAGTC
>Ga0315291_10009824_pt1 | contig 11732 bp, 10 predicted proteins | sample YL17G12_20_MG_FD_203070 | JGI IMG/M metagenome (GOLD analysis project Ga0315291, IMG submission 203070) | Sediment microbial communities from Yellowstone Lake, YNP, Wyoming, USA - YL17G12_20 | ecosystem: Environmental > Aquatic > Freshwater > Lake > Sediment | place: USA: Wyoming | collected...
GAATTCGAGCATCTGCTCTTGAGCCGATGCCAGTGGAACTATTTTGGCTTTTTCAATTGAGAGATTCCCCATGAGAGAATTCGAAGGGGACTGCGAAATGGGCACCAAGGTTGTCCTTATTCCCCTGCTCTGCATTTGCTCTCGCCGCTGTTGTGTTCTCGGTGGTTGCACTCGCGGTCGCGTCTTCCCTGCTTGCTGTGAGGTTTCCTGATATTGCCACTGGCTGCTCTGGAAATCCGAGACAACATAAAGCTCCTTGTTGATGTTCTTTGAGCCCTCGAGAAGAGAGTACGCCAGGGCAAGGGCTTCTCTTGGCGAGGAACTACCGTTCGATAAATTCACTAGCCCGACCATGCCAGAGAGCCTCGCGGGGCCGGTCACCAAGGCAGCGCTTTCGTTGGTACCTTCGGGAGCGTTCTCAGGAGCCCCGCATACGGGTATCAAACTCCCCTCATCCTTATCGCTAAGACCGGCAAAAATCTGACGCGCAACGTCACAGGCAAAACCGAAGAAATTCTTTTCGCCCATTAGCCATCCCATGCTGGCAGAGTTGTCCAAGACCACTACAACAGCCGTGCTCCCCTTGCCCCTGATAAGAGGTCCCACTAAAGCCGGTCTTGCCATGGCCAGAGCAAATGAGGCAATTGCTGCCATCCTCAAGACCATTAGAAGAAGATTCCGCACTCGCAGTCTCTTTGTCTCCCTCTTTGCGACGTCTCTGATGAAGTCCACGGTGCTGAAATTCAGCTTCCTGGCCTTTTTCCTCGCAAAAAGGTGGATTAGGAGGGGGATCGCGACAGCGAAAAGGCCCAGAAGAAATGGCTTGTTTAAGAACAGGAAAGTGGGCATGGGGCTATTCTCTAATGTAACCTTGCCCTCTTTTCCAGGTAACGAGTGAGGGCAACGTCATAAGGGGTAGACGTACAGAGGAGAGCATACTCCACTAAGTGTTCGTGACATTGTCTCTTGTATTCGGCGGCCCAGCTCTCAATGTTGCGCTTGTAACGAGCTCCTATTTGTCTTGCGTTAGCGACCACTTCTTCGTGTGTTTCCATGTCCACGAACGCAAACTCTTCGTCAAAGGGGAACCCTATTTCGCTTTCGTCCAGCAGATGAAAAACGATCACCTCGTGCTTTCTGTGCCTGAAGTGTTTTAGCCCGCTCAAGACAGAGTGCTGATTGTCCATCAGATCAGAGAAAAGGATGATCAGACCTCTGCGCTTTATTCTCCTCGCCAGAAGCTCCAGACTTCTCGAAACGTTCGTGGTCTCTCCGGCTGAGAGCTTGTCAAGTTCTGTCAGGATTACCTTGAGATGTCCTTTCGCGGAGCGCGGTGGAATGTACCTCCTTATCTGGTTCGTAAAAGTCAGGAGTCCCACCGAGTCCTGCTGGCGAAGCATCAGATACGAGAGCGCCGCCGCAAGAGAACACGCATAGTCAAGCTTGCTAACGGCGCCGCCGGAGCTGTATCCCATGGAAGCGCTACAGTCCACAAGAAGATAGGCCCTGAGATTTGTCTCCTCCTCAAACTCTTTTATGTAGAGGCGATCTCTTTTTGCATAGACTTTCCAATCAATGTTCTTTATGGGGTCGCCCGGCATGTACTGCCTGTGTTCGGCGAACTCAACGCTGAAGCCCTTGTATGGGCTCTTGTGTAAGCCCGCGATGAATCCCTCGACGACCAGTCGAGCTCTCAACTCAAGATTGGAGAGCTTCGATACGACGAGTGGATCAAGGAATTTTCGTTCAGTTTGATCAACCATATGAGTATCTAATGCTTTCGCCCGTCTTCTGGAATTGTGTCGAGCAGCTTCTTTATCAAGTCCGTCGGAGTGATTCCTTCAGCTTCGGCGCTAAAGTTTGTGAGGATTCTGTGCCTGAGAACGCTCGTCGCCACCCGTCTCACATCGTCACACGACGGCGTCAACTCTCCACGGAGGACGGCCCCTGCTTTGGCCCCCAGTATCAGATATTGAGAGGCTCGCGGTCCCGCTCCCCAGTTCACCCACGACTTCACAAATTCCGGGGCGCCCTCCTGCGAAGGTCTCGTGGCCCTGACCAGACGGACGGCATAGTCCACAACGTAATCGCTCACAGGAATGCTCCTGACGGTCCTCTGAAGGCCGAGCACTTCAGATGCGCTCAGTACGCGGTCCAGCAAAGGTGCGGCTGTGCCGGTCGTTGACGTTACTATGAGTTTCTCGTCAGCTCCAGAAGGGTAGTCAATATGGATATTGAACATGAACCTATCTAGCTGGGCCTCCGGAAGGGGGTAGGTTCCCTCGAGCTCAATCGGGTTCTGCGTGGCCAGGACAAAAAAGGGCAAATCCAGCTTGTATGTCTCTCCTGCAGCCGTTACTTCGTACTCCTGCATGGCCTGGAGGAGTGCAGCCTGAGTCTTGGGCGGAGTGCGATTGATCTCATCCGCAAGAACGATGTTTGAAAAAATGGGTCCCTTAACGAACTTGAAAACGCGAGACTTTGTAACGGGGTCCTCGTGCAGAATCTCTGCTCCAGTAATGTCAGAGGGCATAAGGTCGGGCGTGAACTGTATCCTTGCGAACTTGAGATCCAGCACCTTGGCAAGACTACTCACCAAGAGGGTCTTTGCGAGGCCTGGAACTCCGACCAAGAGACAGTGTCCGCTGGCAAACAGGGCTATGAGCAACTCCTCTACCACGCGTTCCTGGTCTATGATGACTTTGCTGAGTTCAGATGCGACTTTCTGTCTTGCAGTTCTCAGTTCCGCAATATGTTGTAGCTCGTTCTTATCCATACCCTAGCCTTTCGTACTCTGTGAAGCCCGGAAGCCGCTTGCTTCAACGAACTCCGCACTCGTGTGCATAACTTTTGGCTTTCTCATGCGGAGCACCGACGCAACTCGCTCATTTCAAAGAAATTAGCGCCATTTGTACTTTTGACGGTGGTTTTCCACATTTCCACAACTATTCACCTTTTTGAGTTCATCCGAGCGGGGTCTAAGGAGCTTCCGAGGCTCGAATCTTACGGTAGCACCCTCCTCTTCCTAACCGACAGGCTGGGCCGATACCTCCTGAGGTACCTCGTGCATGAGACACTTGCCGTTAAAGACAACCCCATCATCTACCACAAGACTACTGGTCTCGATATCCCCCTCCACCCTGGCACCCGTATGCAATTCTACTCTCTCCGTGGCTTTCAGGTTTCCTACAATAACACCGGCGACCATCAGATCCTTTACGTCCACGTCAGCTTTCACGATGCCTGACTTCCCGATCAAGAGGGATTCGGTGGCGATAATGTGCCCTTCGAATTCGCCGTCTATCCTGACGCTCCCCTTCACATCTATGTTGCCTCTGAAGGTAGATTCCTCACCTATAATGCAGTTAAGCTTCCCTTCAATAGCCCCTTCCTTTCGAAAACTGAACCCGAACATGCTGGCCTCCTTTCGGTTGCCTACTGTTCGCTCAATAGAGTGAGCGGGTCCACTTGCCGCCCGTTACGACTTATCTCAAAGTGCAAGTGCGGTGCGGAGCTCTTGCCGCTGTTGCCCGAATACGCGATTATCTGACCCTTCTTGACGCTGTCGCCTCTGGCCACAGCCAGCTTCGAGTTGTGCCCGTAAAGGGTGCTGATCCCTGAACCGTGGTTGATTATTACCATATTGCCAAAGATATCATCTTCGCCCGCAAATTCAACCAGCCCCTCACCTGTTGCTCTCACGGGCGTTTCACTCGGGACGGCGATGTCGAGGCCCTTGTGTCCTCCAGGGTCATTGGAAAAGCCCCTCGAAATCTCCCCTCGCACGGGCCACAACGTGGGTGTCTTACCCAAGTAGACGCGCTCCGGCGTGAAACCCCGGGTGAGCATGCTAGCTGGACTGAGGGTGAGTTTTCGATCGCTGTTCCGCTTGTCAACTCCCAGGAGAGTCATGAGCTTTCCCTCAATCACCCTGAGACGACCGAGCTCGTCTTCCAGCTTTCCAACCTTCTGTCTTTCCTCCCTGAGTTTTCTGTTTTCGCTTTTGAGCCGCGCTATTGTGACGGAGACACGATTCGTCCTCCCTAAGACGGCAATTGAAAAAGCGATCAGAACGACCAAAATGGCGGCCGCAATCACGGCAAGAAGCATGTGCTTCCTACCGAAACTGAAAGACTGCGGTTTTCCCCCGCCGGGAGGAACCAGTATGATACTGAAGGCTCGCTTGTGTCGCCCAGTCTTCATGGCCTAAGAAACACCGACAACAGAATGGTGATGTTGAGAATTGTGAGCTCCACAAATGTGATTGCATCGACGGGTTCCCTTAAGAATGCCCGGGAAGCCCGTGTTCGGAAGGCGTTCTCATTCGTGAGACAGCACTCCGATTTGCTCAAGGATACGCTCGAGCTCTTCATTGCTGTAGTAATCAATTTCGATCTTCCCTTTTCTACCTCTCCAACTTATACGCACGCTCGTGGCGAGAAAGTTCCTCAGCTTGTCTTCGAGATCCACTATCTCGGAAGGTCTGGCTTTCCCGTAACCCGTTCTCTTTTTTCGTCTTATGAGTCGATTCACTAGAGCCTCTGTGTCCCTCACGCTCATACCTTTCGCGGCTGCCTTGCGCGCCACGGAAATCTGCTCGCTTGTGTCTTCCAGAGAGAGAAGCGCTCTTCCGTGGCCAGAGCTTATCGCACTCGAGCGAATCATGTCGAGAATGGTGTCTGGCAATTTCAATATACGTAACGAGTTAGCTACAGACGAGCGGTCCTTCCCTACCTTCATCGCCAGCTCATCCTGCGTGAGAGAGAACTCAGACAAGAGGGTCCTGTAGGCCCTGGCCTCATCCACCGAGTTGAGGTCTTCCCTTTGAAGGTTTTCGATCAGAGCGAGCTCTATTGAATCCTCTTCCCCAGCTTCCTTCACAACTGCCGGTATCTTATTGAATCCAGCCTTCTTACATGCGAGGAATCTCCTTTCGCCTGCCACAAGCTCGTACCCCGTATCGATCCTTCTCACTACGACTGGCTGTATCACCCCTCGCTGCCTGATTGAGTCTGACAGCTCTGCAAGTGCCCGTTCATCCATGGAGCTTCTTGGCTGCCTTGGGTTGCGCTTTATGTCGTCTACAGGAATCTCCAGAAGTCCGACACTCGGCCTCATTGCAGTAAGCCCTATGTCCTCTGGCAGCAACATCTTAATGCCTCGACCGAGAACTTTTCTAGTCATGTTCAGTCACTTCCTTTGCAAGTTCTATGTAACTCTGGGCACCGGGACACCTGGGGTCGTAAAGTATTATTGGTTTTCCGAACCCAGGGGCCTCGCTTAGCCTAACATTCCTCGGAATGACAGTTCGATACACCCTTTCAGCGAAAAAATTCTTCGTCTCTTCGGCAACCTGTTGACACAGGTTGAGACGAGAGTCATACATAGTAAGTAGAACGCCCTCGATTCTAAGTGCGGGGTTAAGATTCTGCTGCACAAGCCTTATTGCAGCAAGAAGTTGTCCGATTCCCTCCAAGGCATAATATTCACACTGGACGGGAATTAGGACCGAATCCGCAGCGGTGAGAGTGTTGACGGTAAGCAAACCCAACGAAGGGGGACAATCAAGTATGCAGAAGTCGTACTTATCTCTGACCTCCTTCATACTGTTTCGGAGTCGGCTCTCACGGGCAAGCATTCCCACAAGTTCTATCTCGGCCCCGATGAGCTTCTGGCACGAAGGGATAACTTCAAGCGTCGGCAAGGGACCCGGAACGACAGCCTTCTCGAGTAGAACCCCACCAACCAGGACATCATAGATGGAAGTTTCTGCATTGTCTCCGTCAATCCCCAGACCACTTGAAGCGTTTCCCTGCGGATCCACATCCAGCAAAAGCACCTTTCGGCCTAGGTGCGCTAAACACGCAGACAAGTTCACCGCAGTCGTAGTCTTCCCGACCCCACCTTTCTGATTTGCCACAGCTATGACCCTACCCATCCCCATACCTCCAAATACGCGGTTTCGACAATCTCATGCCACACCCGTAACTAGTTTCTCTGTAAATCCGTTGCGTGCTCTCGCGCCTCGCTTCGTGCGGTGCACGGCCGATGTGAAGCGCGCTCCTGGGCCGGAGCATTCCGAGTCTATTGAAGTGTTTCACGTGGAACATTCGAGTACACGGAGGAAGCGATCCACATTCCATGTGTCCGAATTGCAGGTTCATGGTGTCCGTACATGTTTCACGTGAAACACCTTCTCGTGATACAAGATCTATTGAACTCACTTTGTCGAATGCATCCGATACGAGTACTTGGTACGACCAATGTTTCCTGAACAGCGCTGTCCCTCGAACTTACTACCATACCGAGATAAGATCAAGAGTCCCTCTCTCGCCAAGCCTGGAAACAAGTTAGGCCAAGAATATCATGCGGCGGATTCATGTCAACGGAAAAGCTTGCCTGACTCAAGACTGCCTTCTGTTTCTGTTTCTGTTTCTGTTTCTGTTTCTGTTTCTGTTTCTGTTTCTGTTTCTGTTTCTGCTTCTGTTTCAGTTTCTGTTTCTGACGCCACGGACGATCCCAATCCTGCCAGATCGCTCTTGCCGTGGTGCTGGGGGAGAGGGGCATTTGCTCGTCGCGCTATGTCAACTGCGGTTAGTTGTTTCACGTGGAACATACGATACTGTTCGTGCTGCCCGACCGACGTGCGGTCCGCTGGAACATTATTGCGAGCTCCGATCATTCCGATCATGTGGATGTTTCACGTGAAACGTTTTGTGAGACCAAACTGTAGACTTCCATTCCGGGATGTTTCACGTGGAACATTCAGAACTTGCAGCGTCAACCCTGGCTATCGAGTCTAACGGTATCTTCTGAGGACGACGAGCGTGGTGCGGTTCTGCCAGATTGGTCTTACGGTTTCTAACTCAAACCCAAGCTCTCTAAGCTGGGCTCTCTCTTTGCCATTTCTCAGCTCATCAACGATCGTAACCCCCTTGTATAGAACGAATAGTCCGTTCAATGTCACCATATGGCCCAATGCCATGGCCAGAGCAAGAACCCCGGCGACGCCTCTTGACAGGACGATATCAATCGGTTGTGAGATCGTTTCGGACTCGCTCAATCTTTCAACCCTTGAATGCACAACAACGAGATTGTCCATCGCCAAGAGCCGTCGGACCGCTTTCAGGAAGGCGACCCTTTTGCTCCTACTCTCTACTAGAAAAATCCGGACATTCGGCTCCCAGGAGGCCAGGACTACACCGGGGAATCCGGCACCGGAGCCTACATCTATAAGCCTTTTGCCAGATAAGTTCGGCTGCACGGAGAGGAGACACAGACTGTCGAATAGGTGACGCTCGATTACTCTCTGTTCGTCTCCGCGAGAGATCAGATTCATCTTTCTGTTCCATTTCATGAGCTCGGCCAAAAAGCTCTCGGAGTAGGATATGAAATGGGGGGGCACCTGAACGCCAATCACCCTAGAGAGTTCCTCGAGTTTTTTCAGTTCGTTGGCTCCAAAAACGGAGGGATTCTTACCCATTGCCTCTCTGAATCTCACCTGCTAACTGCAGAGCTTACAACTAAAATCGCCCCGAATATACTGCACTCTGGAGCTGCCTCCAGGGCCGGCTCCGGTCACCAGCTGCCCCTACAAGAAACGCTTCATACGCCGAAGCTGCAACACAACGCCTGAGCGGACGCACTACCCGCACTACGTGTCCGATCCGCCCCGCGGATGGTTCGATAGGCTGGCATCGCGCGCACGCGACCCCTCGACCGAATCCTTCTTGATATAAATCAGAAGGGCGGAAATATCGGAAGGGGAAACGCCTGGGAGTCGAGATGCCTGGCCAACGGAGCGTGGCCTAGCCTTCAAGAGTTTTTCCCTGGCTTCTCTGGATATGGAGCGAAGCTCCTCTGAGAAGATCCCTTCCGGTATGATCTGGCTCTCCAATTTCCTGAACTGCTCTACACTTCTTTCCTGCCTTCGGATGTAACCAGCGTATTTGATTCGGATCTCAACCTGGTCTCCTATGTCAGGTGACTGCGATGCCATCCCGTGTCTGACTAGTAGAGCATAGTTAACTTCGGGCCTTCGCAGAAGTGACGCTATTGATACTGAACCTGTTGCTGTCGCACCGTGTACGGATGACACACTTGCGGACGCCAGGAGTCTGTCCACATCTTCAGCTTTGACAAAGGATTTCTCAAGCCTTTCAAACTCCGAGTTTACTCGTTCCATCCTTGTAAGGAAACTGGAGTAAAGTACCTGTCCGATAAGCCCAAGGGAATAGCCGTAGTGCATCAGTCGCTCGTCTGCGTTGTCATGCCTGAGAAGTAGTCTGTATTCGGCCTGCGATGTGAACATTCTGTAGGGTTCGTCTGTTCCACGAGTTACGAGGTCGTCTATCAGCACTCCGATGTAGGCCTCGGCGCGATCCAGAACAAGGGGCTCCTCCCCGCGAAGCAGGAGCGCGGCATTTATTCCTGCCAATAGACCCTGCGCCGCGGCTTCTTCATACCCAGACGTCCCGTTTATCTGGCCCGCGAGGAAAAGGGTAGGGTGGGGGTGGGTTTGAAGTGTGGGTTTCAGACATCTTGGCGAAACAAAATCATATTCCACGGCATAGCCAGGCCGCATGATCTCGGCCTTCTCAAGACCCTCGATGGAATGGACGAACTCGACTTGGACATCGATGGGCATACTCGTGGAGATGCCGCTTGCGTAGATTTCCTCCGAATCCAGCCCTTCGGGCTCAAGGAATATCTGGTGCGATTCACGCAAAGGAAACTTCACGACCTTGTCCTCAATTGAAGGGCAGTACCTCGGACCTATGCCCTTGATTCTTCCGGTGAAAAGAGGCGAACGATCTATGTTGTCCCGGAGGATACTGTGCGTCCTGGGATTGGTCCAGGCAATATGGCATGGTATCTGTTCAACGTTCCGACCGGCGGTAGAATATGAAAAGAAAGGCGGGGGAACATCGCCGTGCTGAGGCGTAAGCCTAGAGAAATCAATGCTTCTGCGAGCCAACCTAGGCGATGTGCCAGTCTTGAGCCGGCCGATCTCAAGTCCAAGGTCAGCCAAGGATTGGGACAGGTGTTGCGCAGAGAGTTCGCCCGCTCTGCCACCAACAAAGGTGTTTAGCCCTATGTGAATCCTGCCGTTGAGAAAAGTGCCTGGAGCTACTATGAGACACCGCGTGAGAAAGATGAGACCAGCTTCGGTGTGAAGCTCCCAGGAATACCTGTCCGGGAATCTTCCGGCGGCCGACCCCGGGCGACTCCCGTCGCCTATCTCACCACGAGTGAAACACACTGGCGTCACGCGGACAACGTTTCCTTGCATGAGGGTGAGACGCTTCTGAGATTCGACGGTGCGCCGCATAAGATGCTGGTAAGCCTTCTTATCCGCTTGTGCCCTGATGGCCTGAACAGCCCTGCCTCTTCCTGTGTTGAGCATACGAAACTGAATCCCTGTGAGATCGATAGCTTTGCCCATTTCGCCACCCAGGGCATCTATTTCCCTAACAAGATGGCCTTTCGCAAGGCCGCCGATCGCGGGGTTACACGACATCTGTGCAACGTTGTCCAGGTTCAGAGTCAGCAGGAGCGTATCGAAGCCGAGCCGCGATGTTGCGAGGGCAGCCTCGCATCCTGCGTGGCCGGCACCCACTACGACAACATCGTATCTCATAGCATTTGCGGGAAGAGACATGACTATCCTTTGTTTCGCGCTATTTTCCTACACAGAACCGCGAAAAGATACTGTCGAGTATGTCCGGACCGACGGACTCGCCTGTTATCGAGCCCAGTTGCTGTGCCGCTTCTCTGAGCTCAAATGCAACCAGTTCTTCAGATGCTCCGGACTCCAGCAGGCTTCTTGCGCTCTGTATGTTGTCCCTGGCTGAGCGTAACGCATTGATATGCCTTTGACTGGCGCCGCTAGCGTCACGAAGATCAAGATCGGCGGAAGTGAGCCGTGATACAAGAATGTCCTTGAGCGAGCTAATCCCGGTCTCCTTGGTGGCTGATACGTCCACGATCTCACACTTACGCATGGGTAGAGAGGTTTCAGTCAAAGACACGGTATCCGAGTGAGTTTCGCGGCAGTGGGCTTCGCGTTGGTGAGTTTCGCGACCGTGAGCTTCGAGAGCAGTGCGAGCTGACGCAGCAGAAGCTACATCGACTTTGTTTATGACGATCAGATGAGGTTTTTCACCAATCAGATTCAAGATCTCGATGTCGTATGAATACGCGGTTCCGACAGCGTGTTCCGCTCCGGCAGAAGCGTCTATGACAAGAACGACAAGGTCGGCAACGCGAAGCTCGTGCATTGTTCTTCGCACACCCTCTTCCTCAAGTTCCTCTGGTGCGCTTCTCAGGCCAGCCGTGTCCACAAGCGTAACAGGAAGGCCGTCGACCTCGATCTCCTCTTCCACGGTATCGCGCGTCGTGCCAGGGAGGTGGGAAACGATGACTCTAGAACGGCCGACTATTGCATTGAAAAGGCTGGACTTACCTACGTTGGGTCTGCCGATGATCGGTATTCGCACACCCGCACTGAGTAGGGCAGAACTGGTTCTCTCCGAGACTATTTCTTGGAGCGAACCGATGCATTCATCCAGTACGTTACAGATAGCGCTGGTGTCAAGGTCCTCCGGAATATCCTCTGGGAAATCTATCCTTGCTTCCACTTCTGCAAGAGCTCTTATGACCAATGCTTTGATAGAGCCCAGGCGCTGAGAAAGCTCGCCTTCGAGCTGTCCTAGCGCCCGCTCCGCTGCTTTTCTCGTCTTGGCTGAGACAAGTTCGGCTACTGCCTCCGCCTGGGCGAGGTCAATCCTGTCGTTGAGAAACGCCCTCCTCGTGAACTCCCCGGGTTCGGCGAGCCGGCAGCCGGCATCTACGAGAGTCTGCAGCACGAGCTGGCTCACAAGCATGCCGCCGTGACAACTGATCTCAACCATGTTCTCGCCGGTGTACGTCTCCGGAGCCTTCATAACAGTGACAAGGACTTCGTCAAGCAGCCGTCCAGACAGATCGGCCAGCCTGCCGTGTCTCACGGAATGGGATCTAGTGCGAGCAAGCGTCTCTTTTCCGGAGAAGAGGTTATCCACGATCGCCACCGCTTCAGGGCCGCTCAACCGCACAACTGAGATGGCTCCACGTCCCGGAGCAGTTGAGATTGCGGCGATTGTGTCCGCAGTCAACTTCATCCTCCTAACAATGCTCTTCGGGGGCCGACAGTTCTCCGGACGTCCGATTTCCAGAAGGCATACACAGCGGTCTACGAATGCAACAGTCCTGGGGAGACTGACAAAGCTCTCCGAACGCAAAATGGGACACAACGATTGTGAATTGCCCACGGGAGTCGAGTGGAAGGCATGAAAGGTAAGCCGGCACTCGAAACCGGCGATCCGGGTTTTCGATCCAACCAGACGTCAGGGCTGACGGGCTTCCTTCGGTGCAATCACCACTCGCTTCACAAGGCCTTCGCCAACGGCAAAGGATCTAACGGTGGGGTTGTCCTTCAGTGCAAGATGTACGACGCGTCTTTCGGAAGCCTTAAGCGGCTCCGTAGTGAGCTCCTCTCCCGTTGATTGCACGCGGTCTGCCATTGAACGGGCAAGCTTGACAAGTTGTGATTCTCTGCGCCTCCTATAGTCGCCAACATCCACCACCACGTGTTTCCACTCCTCAGTGACACCACGGTTCAACATCTTGCTTACGATGTGCTGAAGGCATTCCAGCGTCTCGCCTCTCTTTCCAATGAGAAGGCCGTCAGC
>Ga0315291_10009825_pt1 | contig 11732 bp, 20 predicted proteins | sample YL17G12_20_MG_FD_203070 | JGI IMG/M metagenome (GOLD analysis project Ga0315291, IMG submission 203070) | Sediment microbial communities from Yellowstone Lake, YNP, Wyoming, USA - YL17G12_20 | ecosystem: Environmental > Aquatic > Freshwater > Lake > Sediment | place: USA: Wyoming | collected...
GACAGCTCTCTGGTGAGAAGGGTGCCGTTGGTGATAAGCTCGACGCGCGCGCCCAGCTCTTTGGCGCGGCGCACCATGGCGATGATTTTAGTATGGAACAGTGGCTCCCCGAAACCGCCGAAGAATACCGTCGGCACTGGAAAGAAGCCCTTCAAACCTTCGATAATTCGATCGAATACAGCCTCCGACATCATGCCCAGCGGCTCCTCCCAGACATTGCGCATACAGGTGCGACAGTCCAGGTTGCACTGGTTGGTCGGCTCTATGTACAGCTTGGAGAGCCGCGACGGGCGCAGCAGTCTCAGCCCGGCTGCGCCCTCAGCCAGGGGGAGGCGGTCGCCGGGCGCCAGCCCGTAGCGGGCGGCCAGCTCGGGGGGGAGCACGAGGCGCCCGTCCTTATCGACCTTCAGGTATAGTTGTTTATCTTGTTCCACTTTATCCGACCGTTTCCATTCCTATAACTAGGCTCTGTCATTCTTCACTGCGTTCAGAATCTCGTCATTCCGGCGAAAGCCGGAATCCATACGTAGGGTGGGTCGTGCCCCACCATTTAACGTAGGGGCAACCCCACTGTGGTTGCCCATGTGAGGGCGAGGGCACCTCGCCCCTACATCTCGCCAATCCGACGGGTACAGCATGCTGTGCCCCTACGCTTATCCGGTCAAGCCGGATGATGACTCCTGCACCTCGCCGAGCGTACAATCGATTCAACCTGCGGGAACCAGCGTAATAGCATCCTGCGGGCACTCTTCCATACATTCGCCTTTGCCATCACACTGCGCCCCTTTGACTCGCTCTGCCTTACTGAAATATATACGGAGGCAGCCTTTTACACATGCCTGTACGCAAAGGCCGCAGCCGTTGCATTTACGTTTATCGATTTTTATTACCTTCTTCTCTGTTTCCATTAGCGTATCAGGGCTAACTCTTCGTTTGAGAATTCAACTTTTCCATCGCCTGCTCGGTGTCAAGTCCCTCGATACCGATAACCTTGATCCTGGTATTCTTCCCCTTCAGAATCGATACCTTTTCCTTACCAATTCCGAGAATCTGGGCTAGAAAGGAAATTATCTCTTCATTGCCACACTCGGGATTGTCCTCATCGTACTGCACCGCGATCTTGAGGCGCAGGAAGGCCATCACTCCCGCCCTTCTAAAATCCAGCACCTCGTTTCGCTCGGCGTTCGGCTCCATATAGATTGGAATACTGCACTGGCTCATATTAACCTCCTATGAAATAGCATACATCACCGCTAAGGTCAACCCCCTGTATCCCCCAAATCTTGGCCCTTCCCCGAACAGGAAGGATTCCGCAGAAGTCATACACACTCGTTTTGGAGTTCAGTTGACAGTTACCAGCGTAATCGCATGCTGGGGACATTCTTCAATACATTCGCCTTTGCCATCGCACTGCGCCCCTTTGACCTGCACAGCCTTGCTGAAATATATGCGGAGGAAGCCTTTTACACATGCCTGCACGCATAGCCCGCAACCGTTGCACTTCTCTTTATCGATTTGGATTACTTTCTTCACCGTTTCCATCAGCACACCGGAGCTAAGCCTTCATATGCGGCTTCAGCTTCTCCATCACCTGTCCGAGGTCCATACCATCAATGCCCAGAAGCTTGATCCTGTGATTCTTCCCCTGCAAAATCGATATCCTGTCATTGGCGATGCCCAGAATCTGGCCCAGGAAGGAAATCAACTCTTCATTACCGTAATCATTCTTCTCGTCGTCGGACTGCACCGCGATCTTAAGGCGCAAGGTGCCGTTTGCTACATTCAACACCTCGTTGCGCTTGGCATTAGGCTCTATATGGATCGCAAGACTACACTGACTCATATTCTCCTCCTACATAAATTAAACACTATCGGCGGGCGACTCCGCCTTGAAATACCTCTTCTTGAAATACAGCGACACGTTCACCAGGCTGATGAGCACCGGCACCTCCACCAGCGGCCCGATGACCGCGGCAAAGGCCACCCCGGAGCCGATACCGAAGACCGCCACCGCCACGGCGATGGCCAGCTCAAAGTTGTTGCTGGCGGCGGTGAAGGCGAGAGTAGCCGTCTGCCCGTACGTCGCGCCGATGCGCTTGCCCATGTAGAAAGATACGAAGAACATGACCACGAAGTATATCAGCAGCGGGGCCGCGATGCGCAGCACATCGAGGGGGGAATCGACAATGGTCTCGCCGCGCAGCGAGAACATGACGACGATAGTGAACAGCAGCGCGATGAGCGTTATCGGACTAATTCTTTTGATGAATTTTTTCTCGTACCAGTCGCGGCTCTTTTTCTTGAGCAGGAAGTAGCGCGTGAGCATGCCGCCGAAAAACGGGATGCCCAGATAGATGAATACGCTCTTGGCGATCTCGCCGATGGTGATGTCGACCTCAGAGCCCTGCATCCCGAACCAGCCCGGCATCACGGTGACGAAAATATAGGCATATATCGAATAGAATAGTATCTGGAAGATCGAGTTGAAGGCCACGAGTCCCGCGGCGTACTCGGGGTCGCCCCTGGCCAGGTCGTTCCACACGATGACCATGGCGATACAGCGCGCCAGGCCTATCATGATAAGACCGATCATGTACTCCGGGTAGTCCCATATCACACCCAGAAACAGGATGGCCAGGAAGAACATCAGTATCGGCCCGATGACCCAGTTCTGCACCAGCGACAGTACGAGCACGCGCCAGTTGCGGAAGACCTTGCCCAGCTCCTCGTACTTCACCTTGGCCAGCGGCGGGTACATCATGAGGATGAGGCCGATGGCGATAGGTATCGAGGTAGTGCCTACCGATAGCTTGTTGATGGACTCGGCGACACTTGGTACAAAGTTCCCCAGCGCTACGCCGATGGCCATCGCGATGAATATCCACAGGGTGAGGAATCGATCTAAGAATCCGAGTCTCTGAACTGTAGATTCCGCCATATCGATCTAATTCCCTCCTGAACAGTCCGGTTGCGACTCAACTTTCGCCGCCCTGCGCTTGAAGAACTCATCCACGCTGAGCCTCTGCGCCCTGTGCCCGTGCACCAGCAGCACTACGGCGGCTATGATAATGATAAAATCCAGGGCCAGGGCAGCCGGAGCCGATAACGGGAACGCCTCTCCGAAGCACGTGCCGCAGTGTTCCATGCCTTTCGCTATCGCACCGATATTTGCGACCATGAAAGTAGCGCCGATAAGTATGATAGTAAAAGAAGTTTGTTTAATCAACATGCCAAGCAATATATAGACTCCGAGCAGAAGCTCCAGCCAGGGCAGAACGCTTCCATAAAATGACGCCAGGAAGTCCGGCAGCATGTGATAGTCCTTCACCACATCGATAAAACGTTCCTGCATAGGGAGCTTCGCCACAGCCGATGCGATGAACGTCGCCCCCAGGAACAGCCGCAGCGCCAGGTGCAAATATGAGTTCTGTAAAATCAGGGCTATCTTCTTCATTGCTCTCCTCCCGCAGCGCCCGCCTTCTCCAACTCATTATCTATAACATCACAGAAATCGTCCAGCGAGCTTGCAGACCCTGTGTACAGGTTCCCGTTGATATATACGGACATAGCCTGGGCGCCGTCCGCGATCGCCTGCGCCCTTTCCGCCAGAATTTTATCTTTAAACTTGCCGCTGTCAAGCGATTCATTGAACAAATCTATATCGAGCCCGACGTTTTCGGCGGCGGCCAGCAGTTCTGACATATCCTCAGGCACATCCTCAAGGTAGATTTTATCATGAAGCTCCCAAAATTTGTCCTGCTCGCCGGCGCATTCCAGGGCCTCGGCCAGCGTGTAGGAAAAATCGTTATATGGATAGTGATGATAGTCCAGTCTTACGTCGTCGGGATAAACTTCAAGGGCTTGTATTATCATTCTTTCTTTATTGACACATAGCTGACATCCGAAGTCAGGAAAAGCGTCGATGATAACCAGCGGTTCCTCAGCGCCGCGGCACCAGCCGTCGCACTCTTTGTCGATAATCAGCCGCTGCGTTCCGCTGTGCCAGAGCGCAGCCCCGATAGCCAGTGTGACAACTGTTATGATCAGGACGGTGAGTATATATCCTTTGCTCTGCATTGCTCTCCTCCGCAAGCTCGACAGGATTAAGACAGCTTCATATTCAAAAACGTAACTCTATTGTTTACTCTCTCTGCTGCCTCTTGCCGGGTTATCGGATTTACCAGGTCTCTCGCCAGCTTCTCGTCGCCTATAACATCCTTAAGCCAGTTGCTGAAATCATGTTTCTCTTCATTTGAATGATAAACGAAGGTCTCGTCTGACATACCAGCCATGCCGTCACTCAAATCTCTCATGCTCCTGAATATGCGCCCATCGCTGCACCAGAACACCTGTTCCTCAGGAACGTTGGCTAAGAGTTTCTCCGCATCCTGTTTCGTTACCTTTACTTTAGACATTTCCGACACCTCCTCAACCAGTTTTGCCACTCTGCGTTTTACCTCGTTCCTTATCTTTCTAACCTGCTCAAGCGATTTTCCTTTTGGATCCTCAAGGGCCCAGTCTTCGGTCTCGATGAAGCTCGCCGGACAGACCGCCCCTGCTTCGGCGCCGCAACCCATTGTAATCATCTTGTCTGCTTTCTCCACCATGTCCATTGTAAGCGCCCTGGGTTTGTTGCCGCTGATATCTATACCCGCTTCCCGCATTGCCTTAACCACTACAGGTTCGACCGCATCTGCTGGCTGTGTCCCTGCCGAAAGTCCCGTGGCTTTTCCTTCAGCCAGTTTGTTGAAAAAGGCCTCGGCCATCTGGCTGCGACCAGAGTTATGGACACATACAAAGAGTACTATCATCCCCCTGCTTTTGCCTTTGCTATCCTCCAACACCATATCATCAGCCTTTCTCTAGCGCGACTCCACAATACCCCTGCTAATCAGATGAAACCTTTTGCTTCTAACAACGTCTTCATCCATAGGTATATCCGGTCGGTCACTTGACCTCATCCTTTGGCGCTATCTGTATGCCCAATATTTTGACTCCGCACTTGGTCTTCATTGATATGGTTGCCGGTTCGGCAGCGAGGCACTGTCCTTCTCGAAGAGCAGCAACTTCTCCATTTACTTGAACTTCAACTTCTCCTTGAACAACGTAGAAAAGAACGTGAGAAGCCATTTCGCAGGTCGGTATGCCGCCTCCGGCGGGAAGCTCAATGATCCTCGCCTTGAACTGAGGCGTCTGGTAGAAAACATTCTTTCCCCTCTCGTCATACGAATGTGACATCATCGTCGTGATATCGAATGTTTGCATCATGCCCTCCTCATATCCTTTTTGGCATAGTCCTGCGATGCAGCACCACGTAATATATCTCTACCACGATACATACCACCGCCGCGATCCGCCGCACCCACTTCTCAGCCGCCCACACGGAACCTGTCCACAGGGTTCCCACCGCCCGTATCCAGGTGAGACTTGAGCCGCCCCTTCTGAGAGCTGTGCACCTTTTTATATATGACTTCCTTCAAGAATTCAAACGCGCCCTTCTCGTCATGGTCGATGATGATCCGCTGAAGCTCGACCAATTCCGCTTCCTCAATCGCCACTGCCGCTTTCCTGCTCTCCAACATTTACACCCCCCTCAGCTCTGAGCCCACAGCACTACGTAGTATATGCCCACGCCGATACATACCACCGCCGCGATCCGCCGCACCCATTTCTCCGCCGCGGTTACTTTATCGAGCCATTTCGATACCTTGGAAACGCTGAACGAAAGCAGGACGGCAAAGATAAGCACCGGCAGACCCGTACCTATAGCGAACACCGCAGGGAACGTGATGCCCGCAGTCGATTTGATGGAAAGCGGTATCAGCACGGCGAAGAAGAGCAGTGCGGTGTATGGGCAGAACGCCAGCGCGAAGACGACGCCGAGGAGGAACGGCCCCAGCCATCTGCGCCTGGCGACCTTCTCTCCGATCCGCGCCAACCTTCCGCCGCCTTTGAGAGCCGGTATCTTTATGATGCCCAGCATCAGTATCCCAACCACTATCAACAGTGGGCCCAGGAATATCTCGCCTGAGCTTTGCAAAGAGTTGGCCAAGCCCGGTATAATATGCTCCCCGGCGAGTATGATCACGACTCCGATGATAGAATACGATACCACCCTCCCAAGCGTGTAAAGCGCTCCTGCGATGGCTACGTATTTTCGATCCGTGATATTGCGGCTGATGAATGCCAGGGCGGTGATATTGGTAGTCAATGGACATGGGCTGATTGCGGCCAGCAACCCGATAAGGAACGCGGCGATTACAGGCCAGCCGCCGCTCTCGGTGAAATGCAGAACGAATTCGTTGAAGCCCATAATAATTACTCCAACCACTCCTCAATTAAAGCCTTGGCAGCATTGGAATATGCCTGGTCGTTGCCTATATAAAACCAGAGGCTGGTTATTTGTTCTATCTCTTCCTCGCCATTTGTCACCTTATTCATGAACAATTGAGACGTGTAAGCCCCATATTTGCTGACTAGTTCTGCATTAGCGGTGTCCTGCAAGTCGATCGACCTAAATATAAGCTTCCCTTCAGCCACCTCATCGGCAAAATATGTGTCGATAGCCCATCTAAGGCCGTCTTCCGCATATATGCAGCTTGCGCAACGTTGCGTGCGGTGGAAATACATGACATAGAGTACATTCTGTCCATCCGGCGTTGCCGTCGGTTGAGCCGTCGCGCCAACGGTTGATGTGGAAGTAGGCTGAATCGTCGCGATAGCGGTCGGAGTAGGCGTAGGCTGACCCGTCGTATCTCCGCACGCCGAGACCAGACTTACCGTCAACAAAAGAACGGCGGCCAGCGCGGCCAATCGAAACTTACTGAATATTCCCATTCTTACTCCCTTCAACTTCACTCATCGAAATCAATAACAATTACTTCAGGCGCTCCTTGATCGCATCCTTCAGAGTATCAACGAACCCCTCTTCGTCCCACAGCACGAACCAGACATCGGTCAACTCCTCTATATCATCAGCGCCGTCCTCTACATCGTTCAGGAAAAGCGATGATGTATAGGCCCCGAACTTTTGTACCATATCCGCATTGACGGAATCCTGCAGGTTAATCGCCACAAACACGATCTCTCCGCTCTCCAGCTCGTCAGCAAAATATGTGTTCAGCGTGTACTCGGTCATATCCTGCATACGGATGCACCCAGAGCAGCGTTGCGCGCGGTGGAAATATACGACCTCGACCCCGTTATCTATGCTGGGGGGCAGACCGGACGAATTATCAGGTTCCGGCACCTTGCATGCTGAGACCAGGCCTACCGTCAACAAAAGAACGGCAGCCAGCCCGAGCAATTGAACCTTTCTCGATATTCTCATCCTTGATTTCTTCAACTTCACCTGTTTAGCAGCGCCTTATAAACCGTCTTGCCCCTTACCCTCGGAATCGCACGCTCATTCAGCTTCTCCAGCGAGCGAACGATCATATCGAGATCCTTTATAGGAAAGCCCATAACAGCCTCGCCTTCCGCCAGGTCGGTTGCCTCACGGCAACCGTAACATCCCAGCGTAGCGTTCATCTGCTGGGACAGGAAAGGCTTAACCGTGCAATCCACACAGGTGGCCTGAAGTATGGCGGTATCAAAATTCAACCGACCTCCGATCTCAAAAACCCGTGCCAGTGCGACCCACATCAGGTACTCGACATCGGATTCGATCACCACTACATCGGGCTCAAACGGCGCCTCGCCGAGCGGGCAGCAGGCCGCCATCTTATATTTCCCCATTTCCAGACGAGACATAGTGCTGAGCGTATTCACCGCGGCACCGGGGCTAGCGAAGATCCCCATAGCGGCAGGCATCTCCCCAGATGAGAGTTTAGCAGGCGGCTCTTTAAAGCCGAACGCCCAGGCCGCAGCGGGACAGGCGATATTATCCGCAGAGAGAAGATATTTCCTGCCTTCCCTGACACCCATAAGTATCTGACAGTAGCGGCGGTCACTGGGCAACTCGAAACCTTCCAATCTTATCGGTTGTTCAAAGAACTTCACCGCTACCGGCTCGTATTTAAGACCCAGGATGTCTTTCAGTTTCCCTGCTGGTATCTGATAATTCATCAATTCGCCTTTACCTTCTCTATAAAATCAAACGTCAGATTGATCATTCACAACAACTGCTGTGATTGGAACCAGAACATCAGGTTCCGCCGCTCGGCGACGACATGCCATCCAGCGGAATCACGCCCTTGTCCCTGTACTCTTTGATCCTGCGAATAACAAGCTCGCTGGAGGGAAGCTCCCCGCACTGGTTCCTGTTAGAATAAACGATCCAATCACCCACAGTCACATCAAAGACGCCACCGTGTCCCTCTTTCAACTTGGCCTTTATGCCTAACTCCTTTTTAATCTCAGCCGCCAGACCGGCAGCCCAATCATGGAAACCTCACTCCATACAATAGGTAATTTCGACATCCAAGCTCTTCTTTTGTTTGTTCTCACCTTCCGATGACTTTCCCGGATGCGCGCCACAAGACTCACACATGACAGCCTCCTTTATTGATTGTCCCCGCTTTCATATCCTAGTTTCCTGCTTGCTTAAATCATTGATTTTAAAATTTTTATCTTTCAAATACCACTCCATTAAATACCCGATGCCGATAAAGAGAGGTAACGACACGAGGGTTCTGACTAGAGTAAATTTAATACCGAGATAGCCGATCTCTATCCCCAGCATCGGTATTTTTAAAGAAGCAAAAGCCCCCAGATAAATAAAGATGTTTCTGATGCTGGCGCCTTTTTTGTAAAGTATATAAGCCACTGGGAAGGCACCGTATAATGGCCCCGCCTGAAGCATAGCCAGCAGAGTTACCAGCAGGATACCCTTTATTCCGGAGCCCTTGCCGATGTGTTTTTGAATTTTCTCTTTGGGCACCCAGACATCGAATAAGCCGACGATGACGAAGAGGAACGGAATAAAGGTTATCATCTCAATGAGTGAGTTGGTAAAGTTAGTCGTAATTGTCTTTCCGGGCTGAAACTGAAAGATATAAGATACCGCAATAAAAACAGCGAAAACCAACAGCCATATATAAGTGCGTATTCTCTGAAAATATTTCCTCATAGTACCAGACCCACCACGAGACCGATGATAATTGCCGCGACGAAATTTAGTAGATTCCTGGTTATCGCTACTCGTCTACCAAAATATTTTATCTCCAGTGGCAATGTCACGACCCCGACCATCATTAATGTCGTCATAAAAGTGGCAACAACCGTATAGGAGGCACCTTGCTTAATCAACCCCGCGGCAATGGGATAAGAAATAAATCCCGGAATGAGTGTGATAGAACCTACCACCGCTGCTATTCCCAACCCCATAATCCCAGAATCTGGCCCTAAATACCGGCTAATGACACTCGGTGGTATCAGATACAGTAAAACGCTAACTATAATGAGGATATTTAAAAAAGGGACCAAGATATTCCTGAACATGTTCCATCCCTTTTTTAGTCCTGCCAGCGTTTTCTTTCTATTAAACGCGAAGGAAACCAGGCAAAGTACAGCACAAACAGTGATATAGATAATGGCGTTATTATTCAAAGTTATCCCTGCTTCTCCCTGCTGTACATCAACTCTGCGCCTACAGCACCACGTAATATATTCCCATTATCTCCCGACTAGCACTCCTCCTACTTAACAAAAATATTTACCACCATCCAGATCGCCAGAGCTATGAGAACTATGGCCAATACCACTCGTAGCTTGGGTATTCCAGTTTTTAAAGATAACACGGGTCCCAGTGAAGCTCCGGCAAAAGCCGCCGCTGCCAGGGGAAGCGCTATCCAGATATTGAAGGTAGAACCACCCACAACATGTCCGATAAATCCCGGTAGAGCCGCAATTCCCACGTAAGTCGAAGACACACCGATGGCGATACGGGTAGGACAGCCAAATAACAGTATCAGCAAAGGCAGGACAAAAAGACCACCCCCAACTCCGATCATACCGGCGATAAAGCCCGCCAACCCCGTAGCCGGAATAAGCAACCCCATGGAAATACGATACTGATACTCTCCGCAACTTCTATTCCAACAAAGCCACTGAGGCATAAAACTGGGACTTTGCCCTTCCTTAACCGGACGCAGCATAAAGAAAGCTGCAATGATAAGCACTACGGCAAAGATAATCCTCAATACCAACACGCTCACGAACTGGGCGACATAACCACCGGCAAAGGAACCCAGAACAGCAAGAGGCACAATAGCAAAAAGCAGTTTCCAGTCCACAGTTTTCTTCCGTCCAAAGACCAGGGTCGCCCCCAGGCTGGCCAGCATAATCATGAACAGGCTGGTGGTCGAAGCCGCATGAAAATCCATTCCGGCTGCCAGAAGCACCGGCACATAGGTGGAACCTCCACCCTGGCCAACCATGGAAAAGGGCACAGCCAGAATCATTACGACTATACAAGCAATAACCGTAGCTATTACTGACATTTCGTTAATCTCCAGGAGGCGGGATTATACCCGTCTCCTATTCAGTGTTACAGGAATTAATACCCGGAGCAGGGAATGCATACGAATTTCCCGTCCTTTTGGCGCAGATATCTCTCAAACACATATTCGCCGCAGACACTGCATTTTGCTTTATTGAATGAGCCTTTAGCCGGAGTAAACTTGAAATCAGGTTTAGGTTCAACCTTAAACATGAAGTCATCTGATTGCTCATATACCCAGCTAATAATCTCTCCTGTAACTGATTGTGGAATCTGAGACGGCTCAACTCCCTTTTTTCGATATACAAAAAACTCAAATTTACCCATCTCATCCATGAAATCGGGTTTGAGAGAGTACCGCACAGCCCCTTTCTTTGGATGATAGAAAGTAGCCGCCAACTTGCCGTAGGAAGTCTTGGCGATGAGTACCTTACCATAGGTGGCGCCGGTGGCTATCTGTATTCCGTCTACCAAGCAGGTTTGTGGATGCCCTTCTCCGATTTCAGGAAATGCAAAGAAGCCATGGTCTTTCTCACGTTCTACCCCGAGATATCCCATTGCCAGTTTGCCCATCCGGTAACCAATGGGCATAAACGGACAACGGTGACCGTGAAACTCGAATGCCCATTCCGCGGGAATATGTTGACTAGTCATTTTTATCCTCCTTGTTTATTTTGCCTCTCACTGTCATTCTGCCAAATCAAAATTCAACAGCTTACCGACACACCCAGCATTTTCATTGCCAATCGCCCTGTCCGGTAACCCAACGGCATGAAGGGACACCGATGCCCATGAAATTCGAATGCCCATTCCGGTAAACTATTCATTTCTGGTTCCCCTTTCATCATATTCGCCATCATCGAGAATGGCATTTACAATAAGATCTTTACCTCAGTGGAAATTACAGGTCATCACACCGCTCTTTCCACGAACTCTATAGCACATGATTCCGGCAAGAATATGCCCGCGGTAACCTCCATCGCTTTCAATATGGCCGCCGGTACGACGCAGCTCGTGCGGCACAAGTGTTTGGTAGACAATGTATAGGTCAGTGTCTCAACCATTGGCTTTGTCATCTCGCTGCCAATGTCCAGCTCTGTTAACTCTTTTGCAAGAGCCTGCACATGCTCGCAGGTAGTGAAGAAAGAGATACTCGCCTTCGTCTGGCTGGTACGCACAGCCTCAATTGTGGTCTCCTGCCCACAGTTTCCTGCTTTTACCCAGCATACTGCCATGATACCTTCTTCCGATTCAGCTAGTCATAAGGCTCATTCGTCCAATATGGCTTTCA
>Ga0315291_10009826_pt1 | contig 11729 bp, 9 predicted proteins | sample YL17G12_20_MG_FD_203070 | JGI IMG/M metagenome (GOLD analysis project Ga0315291, IMG submission 203070) | Sediment microbial communities from Yellowstone Lake, YNP, Wyoming, USA - YL17G12_20 | ecosystem: Environmental > Aquatic > Freshwater > Lake > Sediment | place: USA: Wyoming | collected...
AAAGAATACAGCGGAATCGGCATAGCCGGGGCCGCCTTCAGTCCCGATTCAAAGAGAGTTGCTTACATCGCCGCGGCGGAAGGGGGAAAGCAGATGGTGGTCGTTGACGGGGTCGAAGGAGCGCCCTACGACGGCATCGGCATAGGCTCGATTATTTTCAGCCCGGACTCCACCCGCGTGGCATATTGGGCGCAGTCGGTGGGAGGCGCCCTCGGCCCGAAAAGTTTTGTCGTCGTTGACGGCGTCAAGGGGACGGAATATGATGGAATCGGCGCGGGCACGCTTGTCTTCAGCCCGGACTCGAAGCGCTTTGCGTTTGTCGCCGTGCGCGGGCAAAAACCGCTGGTGGTGATTGACGGCGTGGAGAGCGCGGAGTACGAGAGCATGGGAATGCCCGGCGTTATCTTCAGTCCGGACTCGAAGCGCGTCGCGTATTCCGCCAAGGCCGGCGAGAAGTGGGCCGCGTTTATTGACGGGACGAAGGGCGCGGAGTATGACAGTGTCGCGGCGCTTGCCTTCAGTCCCGATTCCAAGCGACTTGCTTATAGTGCGACCCGCGGAGATAAGCAGATGGCGGTCGTTGACGGGACGGAGGGAGCGGGATACGACCTCGTTGGCGGGGTTCTCTTTAGTCCCGATTCCAGCCGCATTGCTTACGTTGCGTCGCGCGAGGGTAAGCAGATGGTTGTTGTTGACGGGGCCGACGGGACGGGATACGACCTCATTACGGGAATTGTCTTCAGCCCCGATTCCAAGCGGGTCGCTTATTCCGCCCGGCACGGGGAGAAGAACGTGGTGGTGGTTGACGGCGCGGTGGCCGGCGAGTATGACGATTTGGGATGCGCTCCCACGTTCAGTCCCGACTCGAAGAACGTAGCGTATTGGGTGCGGCGCGGGATGAAATGTCTTGCGGTCCTTGGCGGGGCCGAGGGGCCGGAGTACGACGAATTTCCACTGGGCGGGCGCATGGCTTTCGACCCCTCCGGCAAACTTTGCATTCCAGCGCGCCGAGGGGGGGATGTTTTCATAGTCGAAATCGAAATTGCTGAATAGATAAAAGGGCTTCGAGAATGGCCGTGAAAAACTTTTCTCCCGCGCGCAGGTGCTGAAACTCAAGGAGCGCACCGCGCCCGCCCGCGCCAAACAGAAAGAACACGACGAGGGCGGCGACGGCGGCGAGAAGCAGTCTTGAGGCTTGAAGAAGTGAGGAAATGAGGAGGTGAGGAATGTAGCGGCAGGGTTTATCCGCCTCAGGCGGGCTTGCCCTGCCAAAGTCTTGTAGCGGCGCGGCTTGCCGCGCCAAGTCATAGCGCTTTTGGAGGGAAACCTATGTTCAAGTCACGGAAAAGCTTTGTTGTGGTTTTGTTTGCGGCGTTCTTGGTCGTTTTGTGCGGCAACGTCGCAGCGGACGAAACCGGTGAGGCGAATAGTGAAAATTCCGCGCCCGGCGGCCCGCAACTCAAGATTACCGAGACGTCTCTCGGCAATACTGAAGGGATCATTGCTAAATCGCTGGCCGTCAGTCCTGACTCGAAGCGTGTCGCTTATTGGGCCGTAAGAGGGGAGAAACTGCTCGTCGTCGTTGACGGCGTCGAGGGCAAGGAGTACGACAATATGGGGGAATCCCGGTACGGCAGTAGGGGAGAACGCCGCAGCATTATCTTCAGTCCCGACTCAAAGCGCGTTGCTTATGTGGCCGCGCGCGGGTGGAAAGTGTTCGTCGTCGTGGACGGTGTCGAGGGAAAGGAGTGCGATGGGATTGAGTCGCTTGCCTTCAGTCCCGATTCGAAGCGCATTGCTTATGTCGCTATCTGCGGAGAAGAAAGACTCGTCGTCGTGGACGGGGTAGAAGAAGAAAATACGTATAACAACATCCACGGGCCTATATTCAGTCCCGACTCTAGACGTGTTGCTTATAACGCCAACCGCAGAAAGTTGGTAGAATCGAATCCGGTGCGGTGGATATCAAAGTATCTCCTTGTCGTTGACGGGGTTGAAGGGAGGGAGCATTCCAGTATAAGCTCGTTTCTCTTCAGTCCCGACTCGAAGCACGTCGCTTACGAGGGTGGGGACGATCATCGGTTCGTGGTTGTTGACGATCTTAAGGGTAGAGAATACGACTGGGATTGGAGCTCACCCGTCTTCAGCCCCGACTCAAAGCGCCTTGCTTATGCGGCCAGTCGTGAGGGGAAATCGTTTGTGGTCATCAACCAGGTCGAGGGGGCCGGATACGACCACATAGTTGCCTCCAGCATTATCTTTAGTCCCGACTCGAAGCGTGTCGCTTATGTCGCGAAGCGTGGCGGGAAATGGCTGGATGTCGTGGACGGTGTTGAGGGCAAGGAGCACGACGCCGGTATTATCGAAGGCTCGCTCATGTTCAGTCCTGATTCGAAGCGCGTCGCGTATGCCGCGGAGCGCGGGGACAAACAACTCGTGGTTGTGGACGGGGCAGAAGGGACGGAATATGATGGCATCGGGGAATCTGGCATTATGTTCAGCCCCGACTCTCAGCACTTTGCCTATGCCGCAAAGCGCGCGGGAAAATGGACCGTGATAGTTGATGGAACGGAGGGAACTTGGGACGACGCGATTGATTCTGCTTTGAGTCTCGACTTCCAGCGAGTTGCTTATGTAGCGCGGCGTGGCGATAAATGCAAGATCGTCGTTGACGGCGTTGAGGGGAAAGAATACGACGACTTTATCAAGGGAAGCAGGCTTGTCTTTGACTCGCCGAACAAACTTCATGGATTGATGGAGCGCGATGGCGAGGTTTTCCTCGTCGAAATAGAAATCACGGAATAGGCGAAATGGACATTTGGATATCTGGACAACGGGATATCTGGATCGCCACGCGTATCCCTAGTCTATAGTCTAATGTCCATTGTCCCAACGGTGTTCATGATGAAGCCTGATGAACTGAGAGAGTTGTTTCTGAAGTTTTTCGAGGAGAAGGGGCACACGCGCGTCCAGGGCGACCTGCTTGTGCCGCAGGACGATCCGACGCTGCTTTTCTCCAGCGCGGGGATGAACCAGTTCAAGAACGAGTTTCTGGGCAAGGGCCGCCCGCTCAAGCGCGCCGCGTCCTGCCAGAAATGCCTGCGCACCGGCGACATCGACAATGTCGGCGTTACCGCGTACCACCACACCTTCTTCGAAATGCTGGGCAACTTCTCCTTCAACGATTATTTCAAGAAGGACGCGCAGGTTTGGGCGTGGGAGTTTCTGACGGAACGGCTGAGGATTCCCGCCGAGAAACTGGTGGTATCGGTTTACGAAGACGACGACGAGGCGTACGGGATTTGGCGCGATGATGTCGGCGTGCCGGAGAAGCGCATTTACCGCTTCGATTCGAGGCACAACTTCTGGCCCGCCCAAGCGCCGGAGAAAGGCCCCAACGGGCTTTGCGGCCCGTGCGCGGAGATTTTCTACGACTGGGGCGAAGGCTCATTCCCCTGCGACAATCCTAATTGTGATCCCTCCTGCGACTGCGGAAGACATTGCGAGGTGTGGAACCTTGTCTTCCAGGTCTATAGCCGCACCGGCTACAAGCAACTTGAGCCGCTGGGCTTCAAGAACATCGACACGGGAATGGGCTTCGAGCGCCTGCTCGCGGTCGTTAACGGCGTGCGCTCGAACTACGAAACCGAGTTGTTCATGCCTATCCTTAACGAAATTGCGAAGATCGCGGGCGTACCTTACAGGAAAGACACCGTTGAAGGCCGCCACATGCGCCGCATCGCGGACCACGTCCGCGCGCTTTGCTTTACCATCGCGGAGAACATCATCCCCGATTCCGCCGACGAGCGCGGCTACATCCTGCGCAAACTCCTGCGCCGCGCCTACCGTGACGGCCGCGCCATCGGCATAAAGGACGAGACGTTCCTTTATCGCCTTGTCGAGGTGGCGGGGAATGTTTTCAAAAGACCGTACCCGGAAATTCTTCAGCGGCGCAAGAACATCGAGCACATATTAAAGGAAGACGAGGAAAAATTCGCGCGCGTGCTCGACCGCGGGGAGTTGCGCCTTCAGGAGGAGATGGATGAAGTCAGCGAAAGCGGCGCGAAGGTTTTCCCGGGAGAGCGGGCGTTTTGGCTGCACGACACCTTCGGCTTCCCGGTGGACGTAACGCGGGACATCGTGGAGGACAGCGAAATGAAGTTCGACCAGGACGGCTTCGACGAGTGCCTTGTAAAGGCGCAGGAGGCGTCGCGCAAAGGCTCGAAATTTACCGGCGAGGTTTTCAAGGCCGGGCCGCTTGAGGAAATCAGGCATCGCCACCAGCCGACGCTGTTTTACGACGGCGCGGATTCCGCGGAGCGGAAACTGGAGATTCTGGAAATATTGCGCGAAGACGCGCTTGTGCAATCGCTCAGCAAGGGCGAGGAGGGGCGGATAGTTCTCGATAAGACGCCCTTTTACGCCGAGTCCGGCGGCCAGGTGGGCGACAGCGGGGAGTTGCGTTGCGGCGGTTCAATTTTCGAAGTCACCGGAACGCGAAAAGAGGACGGCTACTACATCCATGTCGGCAAAGTGAAGGAAGGCTCCTTCAAGGTCGGCGATGAAGTTACCGCAATTGTAAGCCCGCAACGCAAGGACACCGAGCGCAACCACTCTGCCACGCACCTCTTGCAGTACGCGCTGCGCAAGGTTCTCGGGCCGGCGGTCGAGCAGGCGGGATCGCTCGTGGAGCCGGAGCGGCTGCGTTTCGATTTCACTTTCAGCCGCGCCCTTACGCCGGAGGAGATTGCGAAAGTCGAGACGATTGTGAACGAGCGCATCCTGGCCAACGATGCCGTGACCTTTGAAGAAACCACCGTTGAGGCGGCGAAGGCGCGCGGCGTCATCGCGCTGTTCGGCGAGAAATACGGCGAGAAGGTCCGCGTGGTCAACATCGGCGGGTACAGCATGGAGTTGTGCGGCGGGACGCACGTGCGGCGGACGGGGGACATCGGGCTGTTCAAAATTTTGCGCGAGGGGTCGGTGGCTTCCGGCGTTCGCCGAATCGAGGCCGTTACCGGCAACGGCGTGCTCGCGTGCCTGAACTCCGCCGCGGGAACGATCACGGAACTTGTGCGGAAACTCAAGTGCCGCGAGGACGGTCTGCTCAAGCGCGTGGATGACTTGCTCGAAGAAATTTCGGGACTGAAGAAGAAGGCTACGGTGAAGGCCGCGGCGGCAAAGAGCGAATCCAGCGGCGACCTGCTGGCCCGCGCGGAGAAGGTGGGCAAGACGCTGCTCGTGTGCGAGCATCTGTCCGACCACACGATGCCGGAGTTGCGGGACCTGGCGGACGAGTTGCGTGCCAGTGGGGGGTCGGCGGCGGTGGTGCTTATGGCAAAGTCCGACGGCAAGGTGAGCCTTATCGTGGCGTTCACGAAAGACCTTGTTGACGCCGGGAAGAGCGCCGTGGACGTCGCAAAGAAGATAGGCCCCATCATCGGCGGGGGGGGCGGGGGGAGGCCGGACCTTGCGCAGTCGGGCGGCAAGGACCCCGCGAAGATCGACGAGGCAATCGCCGAGGCAAAATCCGTGCTCAAGGCCATGCTGGGCGGGAAGTGAAGAAGACAAGCAGCCGCAAGCGGTAAAGCGGCACATATATTATAAGGCAAGGAATGGCGCATTTTTGCCCGGGCGGAAGCGCCTGGGCGGATGCGCATTTTGTGTACAGGGCTGATTTTCCTTGACATTTCAGCGGTATGTTTCTAGAATGCGCCGCTTTTTGGCAAAAATGTAGCCCAGGCTAACCCACTTTTGCGGAAGGGAAACCATGCCCAACCCGAAAAGACGGCATTCAAACGCGAGGACCGGTAAGAGGCGCGCGCACGACGCCTTGGACGCGCCGAGCCTTTCGGTGTGCCCGCGCTGCAACCAGAAGAAATTGCCGCATACGATTTGCGAGAACTGCGGGTATTACAGGGGCGAGAGCATTATCGAGAAAGAAGGCGAATAAGGTATGCGCATTGCAGTTGATGCAATGGGGGGCGATTACGCCCCGGACGAGATTGTGAGCGGATGCCTCTTGGCGCTGCGCGAGGATCCCGAGCTCCAGGTGATACTCGTTGGCCGGAAGGAAGACGTGGAGCGGGTCCTTGCCGAAAAGGCGGGCGCGGAACTGGAGGCGTTAAGGCCCCGGATAATCGTGCATCACGCCGAGCACGTGGTGACCGCAGACGACAGGATGCGCACAGTGCTCAAGAAGAAGCAGGACAACTCTATCGTGAAGAGCGTGGCCATGGTCCAGGCCGGTCAGGCGGACGCCTGCGTGAGCGCCGGCAGCACCGGCGCGCTGGTCGGAGCGGCCATTTACATCATGGGACGGCTCAAGGGCGTGCGCCGGCCCGGCGTCGGCGTGCCTCTGCCAAGCAAAAACGGCTTTTGCTTCGTTATTGATCTCGGCTCGAACATCTTATGCAAGGCAACCCACCTGTACCAGTACGCCGAGATGGCGTCGATCTACTGCGAGCGGATACTGAAAGTGCCCACCCCGCGCGTCGGGCTGATTAACGTCGGCACGGAGCGGAGGAAAGGCACGCACAAGATACGCGAGGCCAACAGGATGCTCAAGAAATCGGGCCTGAATTACATCGGCTTCGTGGAGGGGCACGACATATTCGTGGGCGATTGCGACGTCGCCGTGTGCGACGGCTTTGTCGGGAACGTGCTTCTCAAGGGAATCGAAGGGTTCTCGGTGGCGATCATCAGGTCGCTGTTGGGCGAACTGGAGCAGATGGCCGGCGGCATGGGCGAGGATAGGGGGACCGAGGTGTTGAAGAAATTCAGGGAGAAGACGGACTGGACCGCATACGGCGGCGCGCCGCTGCTGGGGGTGGACGGCGTGTGCATAGTCGCGCACGGCAAGTCCAAAGCCGTCGCTATTGCAAACGCGGTAAAGACGGGCAGCATCTGCGCAGCGCAGAAAATAAACAGCCTAATTCTTGAAAAACTTGCTTAGCGTACGGAGCAGTGATGAAAAAAGTAGGCATAGCGGGCACCGGTTCTTATGTGCCTGAGAAAATACTGACCAACGAAGATTTGTCGAGAATGGTTGACACCAGCGACGAATGGATATTCACTCGCACCGGCATAAAGGAACGGCGCGTCGTGGAAAAGGGCACGGGGGTCTCCGACCTGGCATATGTCGCCTCCCAGCGCGCCCTCGAATCCGCGAAGATGACGCCCAAGGACATAGACCTTATCATAGTGGCCAGCATCAGCGCCGACTACAGGTTTCCCTCCACGGCGTGTATGATTCAGAACATGCTGGGCTGCAAGTCGGTCTGCGCGTTCGACCTTGAAGCCGCCTGCTCCGGTTTCGTGTACGGCGTTGCGATGGCCTGGAAGCAGATAGAGTGCGGCGCCATCAACAGCGCGCTCATCGTGGGCGGCGAGGTGCTGACGGCGTTCACCAATTATTCCGACAGGAGCACGTGCATACTTTTCGGCGACGGCGCGGGAGCGGTTATCCTCAAGGCGGACGAAACGCAGGGGCAGTTGCTCGACATCACGATGGGGTCCGACGGCTCCAGCGCCGACATAATGATCGTGCGCGGCGGCGGGTCGAAACTCCCGATGGATTACGAGGTCCTTGAGAAAAAGTTGCACCTGATGGAAGTGCGGGGTCGCGAAGTTTACAAGTTCGTCACACAGAAACTCGGCGAGATCGTCACGGGACTGCTCGACAGGAACAAGTATAAGATTGAGGACCTCGCATGGGTCATCCCGCACCAAATGAACATGCGCATAATCGAGGCCGCCGCGAGCCGCATGGGGCTGCCGATGGAGAAGTGCTACACCAACATGCAGAAGTACGGCAACACTTCCGCCGCGAGCATCCCGCTGGCGCTGGACGATGCGGTCCGCGAGGGAACAATCAAGAAGAACGACCTTGTCGCGCTGGTCGCGTTCGGCGGCGGAATCACCTGGGCGGGCGCGCTTATCAGGTGGTAGGCGGGCCTGCTTGAAAAAGGACTGATGCGCGATGACGAAAATCGCATTCTTGTTTCCGGGACAGGGCGCTCAGGCGGTGGGGATGGGCAAGGATCTTTACGAGACTTCCCCCGCCGCGAAGGCGATTTACGACCGCGCCGACGCGGCGCTCGGTTTCAGGATTTCGTCCGTCTGTTTTGAAGGGCCGCAGGAAAAACTGAACCTGACCAACATGTCGCAGCCGGCGATCCTTGCCACAAGCATCGCCTCCCTTGAAGCCATGAGGGAGCGGGGCGAACCGGACGAGGGGTCGGTTGCGGCGTGCGCCGGACTGAGCCTCGGCGAATACAGCGCGCTGGTCTATGCGGGCGCGCTGAAGTTCGAGGACGCCGTACGGCTGGTTCAGAAACGCGGCACATATATGCAGGAAGCATGTGATGCGCGGCCGGGCGGGATGCTCAGCCTTCTGGGCGCCGACATGGCCGTTGCGACTGTGCTCTGCGAAAAGGCTGGAAGCGCCGGAGAAATTGGTATTGCTAACGTCAACTGTCCGGGCCAGATCGTCGTTTCGGGCGAGAACGCGGCGATCGACGAGGCGGAGAAGTTGGCGAAGGAGCTCGGAATCAAGCGGGCGGTGCGGCTTAAGGTGGCCGGGGCTTTCCACTCCCGGCTGATGGTCTCCGCCGGCGAGAAACTGGCGAATGTGATTAAGGATGTTAATGTTTCCGCGCCGCGGGCGGCGGTTGTCTCAAACGTGACCGCCCGGCCGCACGGCGCGCCCGAATCAATCCGCGGCCTCCTCGTTAGGCAGGTCAGCGAATCCGTCCGGTGGGAGGAGTCCATGCGCTGGATGATCGGGCAGGGCGTGGAGAAGTTCTACGAGTTCGCGCCTTCGAAAGTGCTGACGGGGCTGATGAACAGGATAGACCCCGCCAAAGAAGTCGCCGCGCTCTAGCACGGGCAAGGGAGTTTTGGGATTCGAGGCTTGCCTTAATTGTGGCGGTCTGATATAAGTTCTGCTGGAGGAACGTGATTAGCCTTAAAGACAAAGTGGCGGTTGTGACCGGAGCCTCCAGGGGAATCGGGCGCGAAATAGCGCTTGCGCTTTCGCGCGCGGGGGCGGCCATAGTCGCAGCCGACATCATTGCCGACCTGCTCAAGGGCGTGGTCGAGGAGATCATCGCCGGCGGCGGCAGGGCGCTGCCGGTCGCGGCCGACGTTACGAAGTTCGAAGACTGCCAGAACCTCGCGGACGCCGCGGTGAAGGAGTTCGGGCGGCTTGACATCCTTGTCAACAACGCCGGCATCACGCGCGACAACATCATCCTCCGCATGAAGGATGAGGAGTGGCAGAAGGTCATCGACACCAACCTGAAGGGCACGTTCTACTGCATCAAGGCGGCGTGTCGGGCGATGATGAAACAGCGCAGCGGCAGGATAATAAACATCGCGTCGGTCGCGGGGCTGTTGGGGACGGTTGGGCAGGCGAACTACGCCGCCTCGAAGGCGGGCGTAATCGCGCTCACCAAGGTCGCGGCGCGCGAATTTGCCTCCCGCGGGATAACCATCAATGCTGTTGCCCCGGGCTTCATCGAGACCGACATGACGCGGGCGCTGCCGGAGGAAGTGAGGACGGCGAGCCTGAACATGATACCGCTCGGCAGGGTGGGCGTTCCCGCTGACGTGGCGAACGTGGTCCTTTTCCTTGCGAGCGATTTGTCCGCGTACGTTACGGGCGAAATCATAAGAATTGACGGCGGAATGGCAATGTAGATTTTCGAGAGGGGGTGAGAGCGCAGGAAAGAAAATTCGCGGCGGATTTAACGGCCGCATGGCGGCCTTTCGGAAAATAAACTTTCTCCATACATTTGCAGGAGGATCAGCAGTGGCCTCAATTGAAGATCAGGTATACGATATCATCTGCGAGCAAATGGGCGTGAGCCGCGACCAACTCACCCCGGAGACTTCCTTCATCAACGACCTCGGCGCGGATTCTCTTGACCAGGTCGAACTGGTGATGGAGTTCGAAGAGAAGTTTGACCTCAATATTCCCGATGAGGAAGCGGAAAAAATCCAGACCGTCGGGGATGCCGTTAAGTACATCAAGGAGCATACGTGAGCACGATTCAGAAACGTCGAGTAGTCATCACCGGCATGGGAGCCGTTACCCCTTGCGGCAATGATATTCGCTCGACGTGGGAAAATCTTGTCGCAGGCAAAACCGGCATCGGGCGCATCACAAAGTTCGATGTCACGGATTTTCCCGTCAAGATCGCGGGCGAAGTGAAGAACTTCGACCCCGCGCTCTATCTTGACAAGAAGGAACTTCGCCGCCTTGACCCCGTGGTGCACTATGCGGTCGCGGCGGCGGACATGGCGCTTGCGGACTCCAAACTCGACCTCGCGCATGAGGACAAGGATATGGTCGGCGCCGTTATCGGCAGCGGCGTCGGAGGCATCATCGAGTTCCAGGAACAACACGCGCGCTTCATCGAGAAGGGGCCGCTCAAAATATCCCCCTTCTTCATACCGAAACTCATGGCCAACGCCTCAGCGGGCCAGTTGGCCATCAAGTACGGCATACGCGGCGTGAACTACTGCACCGTCTCCGCCTGCTCCTCCAGCGCCCACGCGCTGGGCGCGGCGATGCGCTCGATACAACTGGGCGAAGCGGACGTTATGTTCGCCGGTGGTTCGGAAGCGGCCATGAGTTCCCTGGGCATCGCGGGCTTCCAGGTCATGACCGCCCTTTCCAACCGCAACGACGAACCGGAGCGCGCCTCCCGTCCTTTCGACAGGGACCGCGACGGTTTCGTCATGGGCGAGGGCGCAGGCGTGGTGATCCTTGAGGAGATGGAACACGCCAAAAAGCGCGGCGCGAGAATCTACGCCGAGATGGTGGGAGTCGGCATGTCCGCCGACGGCTACCATATCACCAGCCCCGACCCGGACGGAGTCGGCGCGTGCCTGTGCATGACCCGCGCGGTTAAGGACGCAGGCCGCGGATTCGAAGAAGTTGGCTACATAAATGCCCACGGTACCTCGACGCAGTACAATGACCTTGTCGAGACCAGGGCGATCAAAAAAGTCTTCGGCGATTACGCGCAGAAGATACCGATTAGTTCTTCGAAATCGATGATTGGGCACCTGCTCGGAGCGGGCGGCGCGGTCGAAGCGATGGTCACCGCGCTTTCGATCCACGAGGGCAGGATACACCCGACCCTCAACTTCGAAAACCCCGGCGAGGAATGCACGCTTGACTACGTGCCGGAGGGCGCGCGCAAGGCCGACATCAATCTTGCCATAAGCAACTCGTTCGGCTTCGGCGGACACAACGTCTGCCTCGCCATCGCCAAGTACAAAGGCTAAGCCACACAACAAAACAACAAGCCCGTCACGCCTCACGCTGACGGGCTTTTCTTTTTTCACTCGTAAAATTAGTGACAGTCACTATTTTTTGAGTATATTGCCTGAAAGTAGGCTGAATATGAGGGGAAATTCGAGTGAGTGTCCCGATTTTCAGAATTCCGTTACCTCGTTGCCCTTCATTTGCCTGCACTTAAAAACCGGAGACGAGTCTGGACACCGCGCGGTGGACGCCACGCGGACGGCGTGTTACAATAACATTTTGGATATCGCGATATTTCAGGCATCAAAGCAGGATAAATGACGCGGAACCTTCTCACAAACGGCGCGACGACCGTAATCGGCAGCGTCCCCTTCACGGACGCGGCGGAGGCGGTGCGGTTCATTTTGGACAGCGGCGTGGACGTTCCATGCTGGCCGCAACTGCCCGCGCG
>Ga0315291_10009827_pt1 | contig 11729 bp, 16 predicted proteins | sample YL17G12_20_MG_FD_203070 | JGI IMG/M metagenome (GOLD analysis project Ga0315291, IMG submission 203070) | Sediment microbial communities from Yellowstone Lake, YNP, Wyoming, USA - YL17G12_20 | ecosystem: Environmental > Aquatic > Freshwater > Lake > Sediment | place: USA: Wyoming | collected...
CTCTGGGTTTATATCGCTTTCCCCAATGAAATAATTGAAGGCGTTTCTGTTTCCTTAGTGAGAAAGAGATTGGGCGCCTCCCTGGCTCGTCGGGATATTGAAAAGGGATTTATTCCTGATATTGTTATCCCGGTGCCTGATTCCGGCCGTTTTCATGCCATTGGTTATCATCAGGAATTCTGCCGCCAAATGAACGAAGGAAAAATAAAAAGAGCACCTTTTTATGATGAGACCTTGTTTAAATATCCTTACGCTGGCCGGAGTTTTACTCCTCAAACCCAAGAAGCCAGAGATCAAGAAGCCCAGATTAAGCTTCTCGAAGCCGGAGAAGATTACCGAGGTAAAACAGCGGTTGTCTGCGATGATTCTATCGTTCGCGGTACCCAAACCCAGACCAATTTGGTTCCTAAACTGAGAGAGGCTGGTATCAAAGAAATCCATTTTCGAATTTCCAATCCTGAACTTCGCTCCCATTGTCCCTGGGGGAAAACCATTAAAAAAGGGGAAACCTTGGTTTCGCGAATGCCATTGAGAAAAGAAAGGATTAGATTTCTGAGCGTCGAAACTTTAGAATACAACACCATTGAGGATTTGGTGGCAGCCATCGGTCTGCCAAGAGAACAACTCTGCGTTGATTGCAGTTTGGATATTTCTGATTAATAAAACAAAGAGGCTATCCTGCGGGGTAGCCACTTTATTTTCAAAAACTTGACAATCGGCATTTTTTATTGCAGTATTTAGAAGGACAGTTTGAAAATTCAATAAAGGAGACTACAAAGGAGGAAAGCAATGACAGGCAAAATTTTACTGATTGCTGATCTAATCACATCTTTTATTTATCGTCTTTTCCCACTTTGGATATTCATCATCCTCTTATTTTTCAAGGTTATTCCTTTCAAATTTATATGGATTCTTATCTACATCGTAGTCCAACTTCTCTGGTGGTTGATCATCGGTTGTTTATGTAGAGCGGCGAGCGGCGACAGCGAGGACAACTAAATTTAAGAAAAATAAAAAGGGCCTTCCTTTCCTCGGGATGGTCCTTTTGCTTTTTTGGCTGGTTTTAATGATTGGTTTCAGCCCGTTTTACTTTTAGATTTTGCTCGTTGTTGAAAAACAATCTCTCGCAGAGAGCTTGCATTTTTTCGGTGATTTCCGGCTGGAGTTTTTGGAATTTCCGGAAAATAGGAACCTCGTGAATTCTTAAAAGTTCATCGAGTTCTTCTTCGGAAAAATATTCATTAAAAAGCATCACTGTTGTGATGACAAGACAACTGATGATGTCTTCAAAAATTCTAGTGAGAACCGTTTCCGGCAGACCGCGATACGAGACCAGCCTTTCCGTCATCAGTTGTCGGCGAACATCTTCGCAGGTTTTCGAAAACATATCTTCATAAGTAATTTTGACAAGTTGTCTGGCTTTTTTTGTTTTGCTGTCAGTCAATTTTTTCTCCTTGTTAAAGAACCTCGGTTAAATATCAACCAGCCAAATCTTAACACATATCGGCTTTTTTATCAATTGGAACGGAGAAGAAAAAGTGCTAAAATTAAAACAATGCCTTTTTCGCTTAAAATTTTCAAGAAAGAACGGATTTTGATTTTGCTTTTTTTGTTTGTTCTCGCTTTTTACGCTTTCAATCAGATTTCCGATACCAATGATATCTGGTATCGCTTAAAAAGCGGAGAGTATATTCTGGAAAACAAAACGATTCTCAAAACCGATGTTTTTTCCTACTCGGCTTTCGGTCAGAAATGGATTCAGCATGATTGGTTGAGTGCTGTCATTTTTTCATCAGTTTTTAAAATTTTCCACAGTTTTTGGCTGTTGATAATCTTCCCCGCGTTTTTTTGCTTTATAACTTATTGGTTAGTTTTAAAGCATTCGTTATATCGCGGTTCTAATTTTTATCTTTGTCTTTTACTGATTTTCCCGTTCAGTTTTTTGACTTTGGAGTTGTGGGTGGCAAGACCCCAGATTTTTTCTTATTTTCTTTTGGTGCTGTTATTGTTTCTTCTGGAGAAATTGCGGCGCGAAGGGAAGACAAAAATTCTTTATTTTTTGCCGCTTCTTTTTTTGCTCTGGGCCAATCTTCACGCCAGCGTGGTTTTGGGATTGGGAATTTTCGCTTTCTATGCGGGACTGATGATTTTCAGCCCTCTTTTAAGCAAGTTTCGATTTCTTCAAATTAGTGAAAGTTCAACCGTCCCCTCGAGATCTCTACGTTTAAAAACTGCCGTAAGTTTTTTACTATCTTTGGCTGTTTCTTTTTTGAACCCCAATACTTATCAAACCCTGCTTTATTTTTTTATTATTTCGCCGGTTGCCCAGAGTTTGGGGAATATGGAATGGCGCTCTCTGCTGTCTTATTTGAATATTTTTCAGGCTAAAATTTTTCTGGGAATGATGTTTTTTGTCGTCGGTTTCATTATTTGGCGCTCGATTGTTAGGAGAAAAATTGATTTGTACGATTTGGGACTGACGATTGTTTTTTTCGTTATGCCGTTTTTATCCATTCGCCACATCGGTTATTTCCCGCTCGCGGTTTTTCCGATTTTTATTAATGAACTGAGCCGATTAGAGGTTTGTGAAAAAATATTTTCCAGAAAAGAATGGAAAACGCCTTTGTCGCAATTGCTGATTTTTTTCAGCATCATCCTCATTTTTGTCCGACTTTTTCATTTGCCGACTGCTCCCCTGAACGAAAAGTTTTTGCCGGTCAAGGCCGCTGACTTTGTGGAAAAAAATAACATTTATGGTCCGATGTTTAATGTTGAAAACGGCGGCTATCTGATTTGGCGATTTTGGCCGAAAGAGAAAGTTTTTTTTGACGGCCGCAATGATGTCTTTATCGGCAAACCATCGGAAGATTATAAAAAAATTATTTTAACCCAGGACAACTGGCAGGAATTGATAGAAAATTACAAAATCAATTATTTTTTCATCTGGTATCGCGAGCCTTTGAATAATATTGTTGGAAATTTAGTAAAACAACTGCGGGAAAAGTTGGATTTTCGTTTGATTTATTGGGACGACACCTCTCTGATTTATTTGAAAAACAACGCGGTTAATCAGTCTCTCATTGAGAAATATGAACTCCGGCTTATTAATCCCTATCTTGACCCCGCTTTGATTCCTAATCAGTTTCTTAATGAAGCCAGTCAAGAACTACTTAGGGCTTTAAATATTTCACCCCACTCCGATTTTTTGTTGGATTATGGTAAAATATTAATGGAGGGGGTAAAAACGAAGTAAATTATGTTTTATTTCATAGTTTATGGAGTGTTGTTTTTGGGAATGATTGTGATGGGCGAGGAATTGCTGCTTTTCGCCGCGGCTTTAAGCCACTGGGGATTACTGAATTTTTGGGTGACGATGCTAGTGGCTTTGGCCGGCGCTTACGTGGGAGATTTTTTGTTTTTTTGGCTTGGCTGGCGCTTCGGCGAAAAATTTATTGATAAATTCGGGAAATTTTTGTTCATGCCGCGAAAACGTTTTGAAAAAATTCGCCACATCTTCCATAATAATCACGGTAAATGGCTTCTTTTCGGTTCCAAATTTATTTACGGTCTGAATCATTTAACGCAAATCGCCGCCGGCAGCGTCAAATTTAATCCCAAAATCTACGTTAAAAACCAAATTTACACAACTCTTATTTATATAGTTATTTTTGCCACGTTGGGATACGCTTTTTCATCGGTTATCAGTTTAATCACCAAAGACGTCAAGGTTTTGGGTCTCTTTATTTTAGTGATTATTGGCGTTATCGTCTTTATCAGTCGCCTCATCGACCTTGTTATCGAAAGAATTTATCCTTAAAAAATGCTAAGAGTCATTTCTAAAAAGAATCTGCCGAATTTAATAAAATTTTTGAGTTTAAAATCTGATGTTTTTGACTTTTGACTTTTGAGCTTTGAGTTTATATAATTAGGTATATGACTGACTATTTAAAAAATTTAATGACTAATGGCCGGGCGATGTATCTGGCTTATGACCACGGTTTTGAGCACGGGCCGGAGGATTTCTTAGGCAAATCCATCAATCCCGAATATATTTTGGATATTGCCGTTCAGGCCGGATTCAACGCCGTGATTTTGCAAAAAGGATTGGCGGAGAAATATTACACCGGGACTAAATATCAGAAACAAATTCCTTTGATTATGAAAATTAACGGCAAGGCGAATATCTGGAAAGGCGGGGATTTGTATCCGCGGCAGAATTGTTCGGTAGGATACGCCAAAAAACTCGGCGCCTCAGCGGTTGGTTATACGATTTTTTTGGGTTCGGCTCATGACACTAAAATGTTTCAGGATTTCGGCCGGATTGTCGAAGAAGCCCATCAATTGAAAATAGCCGCCATCGCCTGGGTTTATCCCCGGGGTGAGTTTGTCAAAGACGATACTTCGCCGGAGATGATGGCTTATGCCGCCCGAATCGGTCTGGAATTAGGCGCGGATATGGTGAAGATTAAATATTCGGGTTCAACCGAAAGTTTCCGAAAAGCCGTGGAAGCCGCCGGTAAAACCAAAGTGGTTTTATCGGGCGGGCCTCGACTTGAAGAAGCGGAATTTTTGAAAGCTGTTAAAAGCGTGCTGGCAGCCGGCGGAAGCGGGGTAGCGGTTGGCCGCAATGTTTGGCAGCATCCGAAGCCTTTGGAAATGGCTAAAAAAATAAAAGAAGCAGTTTTCGCTTAATTTATTAATATAACAAAAAATCCCCCACTTTTTGGTGCTGCAAAAAGTGAGGGATTAAAAAATTTTGTTTCCGAAAAAGTAGATAGCAAAAAACTGGAGCAAACTGCCAATAAGAAAAAGGTAGAAGGGGATGCCCGCGATTCGACCGATAATAATGCAAATTTCTTCAAAGCCAGGAAGAGGAATAATGGGTCCGAATAAAAAAAACAAAAACGGGATAAGACGATATTCCTGACTCCAGCGTTGGACCACTGCTCGCGTATACTGCTTGATGCCATTTTCTTTTTTTCTTCTTTTGATTTTTTGTTTGATTTTGTTGACCAAATCGGGGGAATGATAAAACAGATAGTTGGTTAAAATAGCGACGAAGGCGAAAGGCAGAAAAATTTCCCAAAAAGGCCGTTTGTTGACCACAGCCGCGATAATAAAAGCGGTCGGCTTGAGCAAAAGGAGAAGAAAATGAGACATCATCCACTCCTCAAAAGATTTTTAAATATCTAAAATAATTTTAGAAGAAAAAAAGGAAAAAGCAACCCCCGTACTAGATTATCCCCAAGTTTTGTTGATTTTAATTTTTGTTTTGTTATAATAGCGGCAATCGCTTAAACGTCGTTAAATTAGCATTAAAGCGAGATTTAACCCTTGACTTTATTTTAAATTAGAATAAAATTACTCTTAGTATTTAAAATAGTCAAAGGAAGTCGAATTAAAAAATAATCAAAGACACGGTCCACAAAATTAAGGAGAAAAGCTCTTTTTGGGCCGGGTCTGAAAAACAAAAAAATGGCAGAAAAAAAGAAGTTTGAACGAACAAAGCCTCACGTTAACGTCGGAACCATTGGTCACATTGATCATGGCAAAACCACTTTGACGGCGGCCATTATGCACATCCTTAACTTTAAGGGGTTAGTGGATAAAGTCGAGGGCGTTGAGCAAATTGATAATGCGCCGGAAGAAAAAGCCCGTGGTATTACTATTGCTCTTCACCACTCGGAGTACCAGTCGGAAAAGCGCCACTACGCTCACATTGATGCGCCGGGACATGCCGATTACATTAAGAACATGATTACTGGCGCCGCTCAAATGGATGGTGCGATTTTGGTTGTTTCCGCCGTTGATGGGCCGATGCCTCAAACGCGCGAACATATCTTGTTGGCGCGGCAAGTCGGCGTTCCGGCAATCATCGTTTTCTTGAATAAAGTTGACCAAGTCAGCGATCCGGAATTGATTGATTTAGTTGAAAGCGAGGTGCGCGAACTTTTGACCAAATACAATTTTCCGGGCAAGGAAGTACCGGTTATTCGCGGTTCGGCTTTAAAGGCCTTAAGCGCCAAATCCTACGATGATCCCGATGCGAAGCCGATAATTGATTTGGTTAATGCAATCGACACTTATATTCCTGATCCAGTGCGCGAAATTGATAAACCATTTTTGATGCCGATCGAGGACATTTTCTCTATTGAGGGTCGAGGAACGGTGGTGACTGGTCGGGTTGAGCGCGGCGTTATTAAAAATAACGAAGAAGTAGAAGTCGTTGGTTTGAGACCGACTTTAAAGACGGTAATTACCGGTATTGAAATGTTCAATAAAACCTTGGACGAAGGCCGAGCGGGCGATAATGTCGGCATTCTTTTGCGCGGTCTTAAGAAAGAAGAGGTAGAAAGAGGACAAGTTGTCAGCAAACCCGGCTCGGTTACGCCCCATGCTGATTTTGAAGCCGAATCTTATATTTTAACCAAAGAAGAGGGCGGGCGTCATACTCCATTCTTCGCCGGCTATAAACCCCAATTTTATATCCGCACCACGGATGTTACCGGCGAAGTGACTTTACCCCAAGGGATGGAAATGGTGATGCCAGGTGATACGGTCAATGTCTCAATAAAATTAATTGCGCCGGTTGCCTTGGAAGAAAAGCAGCGCTTTGCTATCCGGGAAGGAGGCAAAACCGTTGGCGCTGGCGTTGTCACTAAAATTCTCAAATAAGACCAGATGATGATTAAAAAATAAGTTAGCTCTTTACATTTTGAAATGACTAAGGCAAAAAAAGAAGAACCGAAACAAAAAATTAGGATTAAGATTAAATCCTACGACCATAAAGTGTTGGATAACTCTTGTAAGCAGATTGTGGAGACTGCCTCGCGTTATGTTTCAGAAATTATCGGTCCCATTCCTTTGCCGACCGATATCCATCGCTACACCGTTAATCGTTCGACTTTTGTGGACAAAGATTCGCGCGAGCAGTTTGAATTGAGGATTCATAAAAGATTGATTGACATTCTTAATCCTAATCAGAAAGTAATTGACGCCTTGATGAATTTAAACCTGCCGGCCGGCGTCGATATTGAAATTAAAATATAAAAATGTTATCTCTTTTAAACCTTTTCACCATTTAATTATCTTGTCACTAGCGGAACAAAATGCCGGGCTAGCCCGGCATTTTGTTCAAAAAATAGACCTCTAAAATTATGACCAAATTCATTCTCGCCAAAAAAATAGGAATGACCCAGATTTTTAAGGAAGACAAACTTATTCCCGTTACCCTCCTTGAGGCAGGCCCGGTTATAGTTACCCAATTAAAAACCCAAGAAAAAGACGGATATCAGGTGGCACAGATTGGTTTTAGTTATAAAAAACCTAAAAGATTGTCCAAGGCCTTAAAAGAGCATTTTAAAAAGTTGGGCAGTTTCCGTTGGTTAAAAGAATTTAAAATTACTGATGAGGAATTGAATAATTTGAAAATTGGCGACAAAATTGATACCTCAGTTTTTAAAGAGGGCGATATTGTAAAAATTAGCGGAACAGGCAAATCCAAAGGATTTCAAGGGGTGGTGAAGCGCCACGGTTTTCACGGCGGCCCGAAAACGCACGGCCAGAAAAAGAGCCATCGCGCGCCAGGCTCAATCGGCGCCACCCATCCCCAGCATGTTTCCAAAGGACGAAAGATGGCCGGCCGGATGGGAGGAGGACGAATAACTTTAAAAAATCGTCAAATTATAGAGGTTGATAACAAAAATAATATTCTGGCCATTAAAGGGGCGATTCCCGGTAAAAAAGGGGATTTGGTGGAAATTGTTGGTCAATAAAATTATGACGGTTAAAATTTACAATCAGGAGTCAGAGGTAATCGGCGAAATGGAACTGCCGAAAGAAATTTTTGGGAGAAAATGGAGCCCGGTTTTGGTTCATCAGGTTTTAGTCGCTCAAATGGCCAATCGCCGAAAAGTTTTGGCTCATGCCAAAGACAGAAGTGAAGTGAGGGGCGGCGGCCGAAAGCCGTGGCGGCAGAAAGGAACGGGGAGAGCCAGACACGGTTCTATCCGTTCGCCGTTATGGAAAGGAGGAGGCGTGACTTTTGGACCGACAAAAGAAAGAAATTTTGCCAAGAAAATTAACAAAAAAACTAAAAGACTGGCGCTTTTCAGTGTCTTGAGCAAGAAGTTTGAAGACCAGGAAATTAAAGTGGTTGATGAGATTAAACTTAATGAAGCGAAGACCAGAATAATGGCGAAAATTTTAGGAAAGTTTTTTCCTCAAAAGAAAAACGCCGGGTTGGTGATTTTGCCTAAAAGTCACGAGGAATTGATTCGGGCGACAAGAAATTTGCCCTTTGCCCAAATTACCACAGTTAGCAGTTTAAATGTTGAAGATGTTTTGAAATATAAATATCTTTTATTTTTTAAAAATTCCATTCCTTTAATTAAAGAAATTTACAAAGTTTAAATTTAGAAGGTTATGAGTATTTTTGGCAGTTCAAAAAAGAAAAAGGACGAGACCCCCAAAACAGAAGCAGTCAAAGAAAAAGCAGGGGCTCTTGAAGAGAAACGAGGCGAAACACAGTCGCCAATCAAAAAATTCGCTTTTTCAAGCGGCGTAATTATTAAACCCCACATTAGTGAAAAAGCTCACGATCTCGTAAATTTAAGAGAGTATATTTTTGATGTTGCTAAAAAAAGCAATAAAGTCAGAATAATGAAAGCCATCGAGGATATTTATCATGTCAAAGTCGAGAAAGTGAGAACAATCAATATTCCTTCAAAAAAGAGACGCCTGGGTCGGACCGTCGGTAAAAAATCAGGGTATAAAAAAGCAATTGTCACCCTCAAAGAGGGTTACGCCATTGAAATCATGCCGCACTAAAAATTAAATCAAAATGAAGAATTATAAACCAACAACTCCATCACGTCGGCAAATGACATCTTTAGAATATAAGAAAGTTTTAACAACTGATAAGCCCGAAAAGGCCTTATTAAAGCCGCTTAAAAAATCTGCCGGCCGCAATTCTAAAGGAAGAATTACAATTCGCCATCGCGGCGGCGGCAACAAGCGGATGTATCGGATGATTGATTTTAAACAGGATAAATTTGATATAAAAGGAAGAATAAAAACGATTGAATACGACCCGAATCGCAATGCCTTCATCGGACTGGTGGTTTATAAAGACGGTGAAAAGAGATATGTTCTGTTGCCGGAAGGGATAGGTATCGGCGATGAAATCATTGCTTCCGAGAAAGCCGAAATTAAAACTGGCAACCGTCTGGCTTTAAAAAATATTCCCGTGGGAACGCCGGTTCATAATATTGAATTATTTCCAAAAGAAGGAGGTAAAATTGTAAAAGCTGCCGGCTTGGCGGCAACAATGATGGGTCTTGAAGGGAAATACGCTATTTTAAAAATACCCTCCGGCGAGATTAGAAAAGTTTTGGCTGATTGTTTTGCGTCAATCGGCGCGGTTTCCAATCCGGAATTTCGGATGATTAATATCGGCAAGGCCGGTCGAAAAAGATGGTTGGGAATCAGGCCGACTGTTCGCGGTACGGCAATGAATCCCTGCGATCACCCTTATGGCGGCGGCGAAGGCCGTCAACCTCGCGGCACCAAGAAGCCGAAAACCGCCTGGGGCAAGATAACCGGAGGTCACAAGACGAGAAACAAGAAAAAATGGTCAAATACCTTAATTATCAAGCGGAGGAATTAATTTTTAAATTATGAGTCGCAGTCTAAAAAAAGGACCATATATTGATCCAAAACTATTAAAGAAAATAGCCAGATTAAAGCTGGGCTCAAAAGAAATCATCAATACTTATTCCAGAGATTCAATGATTAGTCCGGAAATGCTCGGCTACACCTTCGGCGTTCATAATGGTAAAGAATTTATCAAAGTGACGGCAACCGAAGACATGGTTGGCCATCGCTTGGGTGAGTTTTCGCCGACTCGGAAATTTATCAGACACGGCGGCAGAATGCAGAGAGAGATTGAAAAGAAAGAAGGCGTTGCTCCAGTCGCTGTTTCATCAAAAGAAGAAAAAGAAGAACATGGAAAAGACAAAAAATAAAAATGCTGTTGCCAAATTGAACTATTTAAAAATCGCACCAAGAAAAGTGCGACGGGTTGCCACTTTGATTAAAAAAATGGGCATTGTGGAGGCGGAATCGGAGTTGCTGTATCGTCCGGAGCGGGCGGCCAAGGCGCTTTTAAAATTGCTCCGCTCAGCTATCAATAACGCCGCGAATTTAAATTTAGATAAAGAAAGATTATATATTTCCGATATTCGCGTCGATCAAGGGCCGATGTTAAAAAGATATATGCCGCGGGCGATGGGCCGAGCCACGCCCATTCATAAAAAAATGTCCCACGTCTATCTGAATTTGGAGGAAAGAAAAGAAATAAAACCGACAAAATACAAAGCGCCCGTTGCCAAAATCACCAAATCGGAAAAGCGGGTGATTAAAGAAAAAGCGGTCAAAGAGAAAGAAAAACCAAAGATTATCAAAGAAATTCCGTCGAAAAAAGCAAAAGGCGGTTTTATGAGAAAAATTTTCCGCCGCAAAGAAATCGCTTAAACTAATGGGGCAAAAAATACATCCAAAATCATTAAGATTAGGCATTATCAAGGATTGGGATTCGCGCTGGTTTAGCAAAAGGAAAAATCTTCCGTTTATTCTGGAAGAAGATTTTAAAATTAGACAGTACCTTGGCCGGGCGTTAAAAAGCGCCACTATCGAAAAAATAGAAATTGAGAGATTGGGCAGCAATATTAATGTCACTATTGCGGCGGCGCGGCCCGGCGTTATTATTGGCCGAGGCGGCAAAGGAGCGGAGAAAGCGAAGAAAGATTTGGATAAAATCATTCAGAAACATCGCCGGGAGAAAAAAATAAAAGATAATTATGTTTTGAATATTAATATTGAAGAGGTTAGAAAGCCGAATTTAAGCGCTCCAATTGTGGCTCAAATGATTGCTGAAAATATTGAAAAAAGAATTCCTTATCGTCGGGCGATGAAAAAAGCCATTGAAATGGTGAGCCAGCAAAAAGAAGCCAAGGGCGTGAAGGTTAAGATTTCCGGCCGCTTGGACGGCGCTGAAATTTCTCGACGCGAGTGGCTGGATTGGGGGAAAATGCCTCTTCAGACTTTAAGGGCTGATATTGATTATGCCGAGGCTCGGGCGCAGTGCACTTACGGCACCGTCGGCATCAAAGTTTGGATTTATAAAGGAGAGGTCTTTCCCGAAAAATCGCCACAAAATAAATAATTTTTAATCAAATCATGCTTATTCCTAAAAAAGTAAAACATCGCAAATGGCAGAAAGGAAGGTCAAGAAAACGCCAGGTGGAAACTCGGGGTGTATCTCTAGTTTTCGGTTCTTACGGCTTGCAGGCGCTTTCTAATTCTTGGGTGAGCAGTCGGCAAATCGAGGCTGCTCGTCGCGCTGTTGTCAATTATTTCAAAAAAGGAGGGAAGTTGTGGATTCGGATTTTCCCGGATAAGCCGGTGACCCGAAAACCGCCGGAAATCACGATGGGCGGTGGGAAGGGCAATGTGGAATTTTACGTTTTCCCGGTGAGACGAGGCCGGATTCTTTTTGAAGTTGACGGCGTTTCCGAAGAAACTGCCAGAGAAGCCTTAAGAAGAGCCGGCGACAAAATGCCGGTGAAAACCAAATTCATCAAAGCTTAATTATAATCGAAGTGAGGGGGAAATGAGAAAACATCAGTTTTATCATTTTATCCGAACGAGATTACATAGCGAAGCGTATA
>Ga0315291_10009828_pt1 | contig 11728 bp, 28 predicted proteins | sample YL17G12_20_MG_FD_203070 | JGI IMG/M metagenome (GOLD analysis project Ga0315291, IMG submission 203070) | Sediment microbial communities from Yellowstone Lake, YNP, Wyoming, USA - YL17G12_20 | ecosystem: Environmental > Aquatic > Freshwater > Lake > Sediment | place: USA: Wyoming | collected...
CATGCAGAACAACTGGGAGCAAACAGCCTATTCTCCAGAAGAAATTGCCAGCCGCTTGAAATTGCAGAGCCATATTCCTTTGGAGAACAAAATCACTTGGTCGGATTATGTCCTACAGAATGACTACTCACTTGACATCTTGGAAATGCAAGTGAAACATCTGGCGAAATGGTTGAAGGCATGTTGGAAATGGAGAAACTGATGGATAATGAATCCTATCTTAAGGGGGTAGCGGATGCTTTAACAGTTTTGACTAGAGATAAGGGTATAAGTATCATTGACCATGATGGAGAATATATTACTATCCATACTACTCATAGCGAGAAACTGATTAAAGAGCAATGCACTGTAGATACAGCCAAAGCAGCCGCCGAATATGTATTGGATTTATTTCGAGACCAAATATGGGATATCGAGTTTTCTGCTCGAATGGAAGCAATGCGAAAGGAAGAGTAATGCGACTCGATTACCCAATCATTGATTTACACACCCATTTAAGAAATGAGATTCCAACGCACTCTAAAATTGCCAATGATTGCGGTATAGACCTCGTTGTCTACATGGCTAACGCCAATCCGGTTTTAGATAATCTGGAAGACATCCATGAATCTACATCACAACCAAGAAGTTGCATAGCACTCCCTGTTGCAGCGATTACAAAGGGACTCGAAGGCAGAGAACTAGTAGACATCCATGGGATTCGTGATTATGTTGTCGGTTTCAGCGACGATGGGAAATATCTTTACGACTTAAAACTACTCGAAGAGGTCTTAGATACTGGTGTCTTGGTCATGGCCCATTGCAGCCCCAATTACAATGCGGGAGTAATCAATCCAGACCTAGAAACCAAGTATATCAAACGATATCTTGAGGTCTTGAAACAAACTGGTGGAGCCCTTCATATCCAACACGTCAGCAAGAAAGATAGCGTTATAGCGATAAGAGAAGCCAAAGAGGAAGGGTTGAAACTCACCTGTGAGACTTGCCCGCACTACTTCACCTTCACTGCCTCAGAACTAAACGTCAAAGTGAATCCTCCTCTGGGGGACATTGAAGATGTGCAGGCAATTCGTGCTGGTTTGAAGGACAAGACAATTGATGTGATTGCTAGTGATTATGCCCCTGAGCCGAGAGAGACGGGGATTGCAGGATTTAGGGCCTTTCTTCCTCTCTCTTATGGGCTGGTTTCGAGCAAGGTGTTGACAGAAGAGGAATTGAGGGAGAAGTTATATTACAACCCTTCAAATATCATAAACGCAAATGCTGGTAAATTGATGTATGAAAGGATGGATTGAAATGAGTTTACTGATTGATTTCTACCTGGGGAAAGAGCCTAATCCTGATGGGTACATGATTGAGGACATTCTGGTAAATTGGACTGACGAACAACTAGAGGAATGCCATTCTCATATTCAGTGGTTATTCCCTCTTGACGAACCTAGTCAGTATAATCCTGATGCTCCGATTATGACTGCGGAGGACATCGCTGCTTTTCGAGATCAGCCAGAATTGAAGTCGTATGCCTATGCAACATTCCTGAGAATGATGGGCTTTTATGGGTTAACGGCTTCTGACGGAGAGGTTAATATAGTGGATGCGGACAGAGTTAAGGAATGGTCTTCGGAGTTTAACCATAACTTCTTGCGGATTACTCGCATTCTCAAGAGCATGAGGTTAATGGGCCGACCAGAATATAGTGAGGCCCTGTGGGATGTTCTTGATGAAATCAGCAGTTCAGCATTCACAAAGGATACTTGGATTTTTTGGGATGCTGCTGCGCTTGACCCGCTTCCTGTCTTGTGACGGGCCGAATGAAGATGCTTAGGTAGAGAGGAGACTACAATGCCTACCGAAAACGAGATATATGAGAAGGCTCAAGAAATCAACAAAGAGAGAATCTACTGCCATAGCTGCTTTTTGTGCAAATCAGAAACCAATACTATGTCTGGGGATTCTTATCAGACCTGTAAATTAACCGGCAAGATTAAGAAAGATGCTCGTTATTGTTGGGCACCGGCTGAGGCTTTGGTGGATTACGCTAGAAAATTGCAATATGAAGCCGATAATAAATCTCGTTTTGAAGAGAGTGATCAGACGGTAGCAGAAATTAATAAGGCGAAATCACTACAGCATAAATTGAAGAAGCTGGCCGAAGAAAATGGTGTGAAGATGCCAGAATTAGTGAAGGCCCTTGATATACTTTTACATTACGGAGAGAAGGAAAAGAAATGAGAAAAGCCCTGTATGCCGGTTCATTTGATCCCGTGACGTTCGGCCATTTGGACGTGATCGAAAGAGCCGCTAAGGATTTTGATGAATTGGTGGTTGTGGTGATGAATAACCCCGATAAGCAACATCAGTTCCAGCAAATCTTTCGGACCAAAATGGTCATGGTCGCGACTCAGCACCTGGAAAATGTGGATGTTAGAATGGGAGAAGCTCGCCTGCTGGTTGACATTGCCAAAATGTGGGAATGTCCCACTTTGGTCCGGGGGCTGAGGTTTGTCAGTGATCTGGAAGCCGAGCTTAACTTTGCTCTTAACAATGATGTTTTGGCCAAAACGGAGATTCATACAATTTGGTACCCCGCGAGGCAGCAAAACATCCATATTTCAAGCTCGGCGGCTCGTCAAGTTTACAAGTATGGTAGTTGGGAAGATCTGCAGATGTATGTGCCTCTTACAGTTGCTAACATGTTAGAGTTTTGTGGACAGGAAGAAAAAGAAACTTTGTTTGGGTGAAAAAGGAGAATAGTCATGGATTATTACAAAGTCGTCAAAGTTAAGAATGCTCAAGAAAGGGTTTCGGTGGTGGTAAATCCGCTGTACACTGATTTTTACCGAGTATACCGCAAGGATGGCAAAAACCTCAAGGTGAAGAACGGCATGGCCTTTGATAATCTGCAGGCCGCGATAAACTTTATGAAGGAAGAATCAAAATATATCACCTTAGAAATTTGGACTTGCAGCGGGCGGAAGGTCCCCTTGCCAAGAATGCTGTTCAGTTTATCCCATGAACCTACTTGGCCCAATGAAGCACTTAAATTTCTGAAGAAAGTATTATTTCATGGGGGTCGTTATCAAGACGGAAATGGTGTTGGTCCAGCATGGTATGGCGTCCCACCCGGAACGGTAAGACTTCGGGATCTCAAACTGAAAGAAAGGGTAGTCTAAAATGACCTATTACAAAGTTGTCAGGAAGGTCTATCACGGGAAACTAGTTTCAGTCGTCGTGCAACCCGAATATACTGATTTCTACCGAGTATATCAATTAAACGAGGTGAATCTGAAAGTCCCCAATGGCATGGCTTTTGACAATTTTGAGGCTGCCCGCAGATTCTGTCTGGAAGAGAGAGGGGGTTATAATTTGGAGGTTTGGACCTGTACGGGCCGAAAAACATCCTTGCCTTGCTGTGTATTTGATTTATCTGCCCTTCATGGTAATGCCACAAAAGCTCTGCAAATTCTAAAGAGGGTCTTATTCCATGGAGGTTATCTAAAAGATGGGGAGTACTGGGATGTCCACTATGCAAATTATGATTTCCCCAAGGGCACGGTGAGACTTCGGGATCTCAAACTAAAAGAAAAGGTGGAATTATAAAAATAACCTGCCAAAAAGGGTGTTGTCATTATCAAAATCCCGGCGTCCAAGCAGTAGCCTCTCCTGTCTTGTGACAGGCCCCGATGGGCGGCTCTACTCTCAAGGAGGGTTATCATGGCATACAAGGCTTGCAAGTGTGGCTCAACTCATTTCACCTGTGATATTCTTAATGGGTGGCAGGACATCGCAATTGATAAGGATGGAGATGTCATTGATTGTGATACAAATGTGACAGACACTGGGGCTTTGGTTTGTGTTGAATGTGGGAAAAAGGCAAAGGAGAAGAAATGAAACTCAGGGATTGGATTAAATCGAATGGCGGAGGTTTCTCTAAGGCTTTACTCAAGGCCTTGGAAACTGACAGTTTGGATGATTTGTTATACGCTTATGCTTTGGCTGACGCTCGTAACCAAAAGAGCTTAAATGAAGCATTCCCTGGCCTTGAAGAAGTTTATCAGAACAGTTTGCGATGGGATTTCATTGGACGGGGAGTTCGTGTGGCTTTCCCATCCTTCACACAATTACATGAAGAAATAGGAGAGCCTTGGAAGGTGGCGCTTTTCCCACATGAATGAAATGGCAGGATAGTCAAGTGGCCAGACAAACGCCTGCAAAGCGTTTTTAGGTGAGTTCGAATCTCATTCCTGCCTCGAAAAGGAGACTGACAATGGCAAGTGAAAAGGCTTTTCAAACGGGTTTGATAGAGTTATTCAATGACCTTGCTTCCAGCGATAAGTATGATCTTGATGGAGGAATGGATGCCTTCGTTGATCTTGTCGGAGAAGTGAGTGATGTCTCAAGTTTTAAGGGAAGGGGAGTCTTGACCCGCAATAAAGGCGTCGTTGTGACTATGGAGAATGGGTCGGAGTTCCAGGTGACTATTGTGAAGTCTTACAGCGGCAAGATCGGGCCGGACGACGAGGCCGACGAGGATGATGAGGAATGACGATTGACTGTTCGACTTGCAAGCATTGCATAACAGTTTCTTATGAATTCGCCAATCAAACTGGCTGGAAAGATGTTTGTGGAGTGCGACAGATTTATGAGAAGCCCCTGCCTTTCCATGGGGCTGACTACAATGGGAAGGGCTACATGAACTGTTATCTGGTGAGAAATTGTAAAGATTGGGAGGGGAAATAATGACTCTTTGGCTATGGGTATTGTTAGGGTATTGTTGCAACACCCTTGCTTTGCTTTTTACGATAGTCCTGCTTGATACATTCGGAAGGAAGAAATTTATAAAGGCCCTTCTTATGCTATTCTTTTTGATACCTTGGGCATTGACGGGGCTTTTTATAGCTGGGGTTTTGGGAGGGGGAGTGGGGGCCATTTTATACATTGGGGGGAAGGAAATCATTCGTTGGTGGAAAGATGAAGAATAAGAATCGGTTTCATTTCCATCCTCAGTGGGTATGATAAAATATTAAAAGAAGGCAAATTGGATGGGATGCCAAACATGACTTGAAATCATTGTGGTGGGTTGCATAAATTCACTGGGGTTCGAGGCCTCTGCCTTCTGCTTGCTGTCTTGTGACAGCCCCACAGTAGCCCCTAAACAATTCACGAGGTTCTAATCATGCACGAAGCCAAAATTGTCCTAAACAATGGGGATGAATTCATTGGTCCGGTATGGATTAATCAGCATGAGAATGATATTCTCACCTTAGCCTCTGCTTGGCATTATCCATTCAATGACCCCAAGAAGGCAATTTTTCTGAATGAGGATGTTTATCTACCTTGGAGTCAAATCATTTCTGCTGTTGAAGAGGAAACGATTGTGGGGATGGATGAAGACGGGAAGGCCATAGTCGGCAAAACTGACCTTCTGGCCCAAAGAAAAGCTGACCGGAAACAATTCTTGGGAAAGGATGAATGACATGAGCAAATGGAACACCGAAAGCTTTATGACTGTTGCTATTTTCCCACCTGACCACGATTCTCCACGCTGGCACGATACGCTATGCTGGACTGACGATTCTGATGATTTGCCCGAATCTATAGATGCTGAACTTAAGCGTTTGATTCCAACTCCCACGATTTCAAAAACTTATGAATTGGAAATTACCTTCCAGTCGAAGGGTTATTATGATAAAGGAGTAATCGTTGGACCTCCAGAAAAATGTTATCCTCCTGAAGGCGAAGATGAAAGAACCGTTATCTTGATAGATGTTGTTTGTGATGGCTTTTATATCACTCACTCTGCATTATCCGAAACAACCTTTGACGCTGTTTATGATCGGTGGGAGACCGAGATTAATGATGCCGAATTTGACACAGAAGAGGATGATTATCAGGATACTTATGGGGATGATGATTTTGATGATGACCATAACGATAAATATTACGGGGGCTAAATAGACATCATGGAAAAGCAATATTCCCTATTCTCAGCCAATCATGCCTATGTCATTGAGTATTATGACTTAGCCTCAGCCTCTTTCTTTCGTGTGGAAGACTGGGATAAGAGAGAAGAGAAAGGTTTGCCTCCCTATATTGCCTTAGCTCAAGAAAGAGGCAATAAGATGTATCTCACTACTGATGTTAAAGCTGGTAGCGTATATGATGAATGCGGCTATCTTATGGGCGGCGGTGGAGAAATTTTCACCTTTGAGGAACTGGAAGCAGTGGCGGCATTGATTGGTCTGAAGGGTTCTTATAACCGCAGGGTTTTAGTTTGTGGCATGAGTAGTAAGGGTCCGCAGCCTTGCCTATTGTCTTCAAGTTGTGAGGCTAAGGCCTTCTCAAGGTATTCGTCTTATGGCATGGAAAGCTGGAAGAAGATAATTGAGCGAAGAATTCCTGAGTCTTATCCTGAAATTATGGGACGGGGAATCTGTTTTGAGGCTGATGTGGAGCCGGTTGTGGAAGAAGTGAAAGAAGACAAAGAAGATGAACGACAATTACAATTCTTAAGTGATTTGGAAAGTTGATGTTGGAGAAATGGTGAGGAGTTGTGGTTGTATATTACTCTTCATCTTAATTTTCGCAGGGCCTTATGTTGTTGAGATCATCAATGCGATTAAGAAATAAAGGAGTAGTCCCATGACTGATTTGACCAGAGAACAGAGAGAAAGAGCAGCCCATGCTTTGGAGCATTTCAATGAAAGGGCTAACTATTATTTTTGGCTGGCTAAAGATGGGGGAAACATTGATTGTTTTGAACAGTGGGCAAGATGGCAAGTCATGGCCGACAAGATTTGCCAGAAGTTTGACTTATGGCCCGATGGCACGTTGAAATAGAAAGGGAAAGAAAATGACTAGGAAAACTATCTGCCAAAAGGGAGAGGGACAGGCTAAATATATGGCCTTTCAAGCATTCCCACACGAAAATGGGCAAACGGGAGAGATTGTTTGTTCCAGCCTAGATAAAGAAACATTTATCGAGGACCTGAATAAGCTGGTTGACCCCGAAGATTTATCAGATGATGAGGTTTGCATTTGCAAAACCCTTCCCTTAGAGATTGAAATTAAAATCACCAAGATGCCTGAAATGACAGGTATGAATTGTGGCTTTTTAATCACGGAGGATATTGCGACACTAGTTTTGTCTTCATTTGCCTCTGCCCTGAAAGAGAAATTAGAGGAAACCCTCCAAGAATATGTGAGAAACAGCATTCGGTTGGTGGCAGGAAGAGAATTACGGGTCGAACTCAAAATGGACCTGGGCGAATAAAGGAGAAAAAATGTTTAGATACAAAACGCCTGTTCAATGTCTGGTTTGTGAGAAAGAATTAGAAACCGAGGGAGAAGCAAATATCTGGGGCGGAGGGTTTGTTCAATTATATTTTGGCTTTGGTAGTAAACTTGATCAATTAATAGATTCAGCATTCGGGTTCGGAACAATCCAAGGCTATATTTGCGATGATTGTACAAGGGCCAAACAACATCTCTTATATAGATTGAGGACCACCACTACCAAAACAGAAGAAATCTCGGATTTTGAAATTAAAGGTTTGAAATGAGGCGGAAATGGAGTATGTTTTCGGCACTATATGAAAACAGTAGTAGTTTTGATGGACTGATGAAGTCCGTGTTAAGGGCCGAAATAGTTCAGGTCCAACAAAGGCCTTGGAGTCACATAGATATGTATAACTGGCGAAAAGAAGAACTGAATTAATCTTCAGAAAGGAACTTAAAATGAAAGACGAGATTTTCAAGAAATGGTGCTCGAAGTGTGGTGTCGTGACCACAACCTTGTCCGCACAGTTTTGCCCTGATTGCGGGGATGGACCTTTACAAGTTGATGGGGGAGCCCGTGATGTTAAGATAATTGCCAAACTCCCTGACTATGACGATCTTCCCGATTATGGACTCACTACAGTAGAAGCCCACGACCTATATGACTATTATATGAATCATAAGTCCATTAAACTAAGCATCCGAATCAATTTCGGTCATATTCCGGTCATAGTCGCAGTCAATGATCACCCCGTGGAGCAAGTTATGCCTAAATTATCTGAACAATGGAATGATATAAAATGGCATTTGAGAGATGATGTTAAAGAACAAATTGCTAGAATTCCATTTGGTAATCCTCCTAATCCTCAAAAGTCATGGCCTTCTGTGAATGAGGTAGAATATGTAGACAAAAAAACTGGTAGATATCTAAACCAGCCCGAAAAAGAAATGGAAGTAATGGATTATCAACTGGGCCATGCGACAACATTTTTAAAAGACCATTTGGTATTAAATAAGGAAGAGGCATTAATACTTATCTTTTGGAATTATGAATGGTGTAATATGATAATTTCAAGATTAGAAGGCAAATATGAATGTAGACTAAAAGATGTTCTCGATGATATTTTTGCGGAAGTATAAATAAAAGGAGTCTTTGAAATGGCCAAAGAGCACATCCCTTATGTGGTTCAGTTTCAGAGATTTTTAACTCAAACCTGTGGGAATAACTTCCATTTACAAAAGATTTATCATCAACCTTGGGGAGAGCCATTATCACTGCCCGATAATACTCAAATATATATGGGGAAGTTCTACACCCATGCCTATGAGCATTTTCTCTGGTTCATGATCGTGAACGACAAACCAATGAGCATCAACCACGATGTCAGAGAGAGAATACTGCCTGCCGGTTATTCGCCACAGGCTAAGACTCAGACAGTTGGATTTTTCGCCATTGACAGAGAAGGGGCTGATTTGGAAACTGCTTTCAAGCAACTCTTAAAGTCCATTGTCAAGGCAGAAACTGCTGTTATTCTCAGTCGAACTCAGGTAGATTTATGGAATGCTGAGGAAAAAGATTTGTATTAGGAGGGCTACCGCCTGCTGTCTTGTGACAGCGGGGAGGCACCCACTCTAACCCCATGAACAGCCAGCTACTTCTTATGGAAATGAAATCTCTGCTATGAATATATATAAGTTTATGAATATAGCAAAAGAAGAATCCAAGAAAAGCACCTTGACGGATTGGCGAATCGGAGCCGTTATCGTAAAAGGAAATAAAATTATTAGTAGAGGCCATAATAAGTTTTCTGGAAAAATGAAGATAATTGAGCAAAAATATAATATCAAGCTGTGGTCCCTCCATGCCGAAATGCTTGCGATCATGGATTGTACAGAAGATCTGAATGGAGCAGTGTTGTTTATTGCGGGCACAAAGATGAATGGGAATACTGTATATTGCAGGCCTTGTAAGTATTGTATGAAGATGATAAAACAATTTTCGTTTCATGCTATATATTATTTAACCAAGGATGGATTTGAAGCGATTTATCCCAACAAGGAGAAATGAAATGGGACTTTCAAGCGAAGAAAGATACTCCTACATCTGTCATTCGATTGATAGAATTGTAGAAGAAGCCAAAGAAATCAAGGGGCGAGAAGGTTTTAATATTTCGGAAGACGACAATGAACTCCTACAGATGATAGATATGCTTTGGCCTACATTTTTAGGACATAAAGGAAATGGCTTATTTTGGATTTTCGGGGGAGCGACAGAATCCAACGTTATGGCAGAGAATAGTCCGGTGGGGATTGCCTTTACCTCTCATGTCCCTGAACAGCCAAATGATTTAATATCCGAAGTCCAAAAGGAATATAATTCAAAAGCTGTGATTAGTTCGATGTTGGAAATGAGTGTCTTGATAGATGACTTTCCTCACAATCACATCCTGAGAATATTTTCTGATATAGAGCAAATTGAGTATGCCCTGTTCCGTTACGATGATGATTTCGTAGAACAATATGAGCAATTGGGTATTTTAGTCCGACAAATTCAAGGTTGGTTTTTCCATGAATTCAAGGATAATGGCATCTACTCCAAAACTTGGATGGTTAAGCACTTAGTAGATAAATGTTATATTTCTTATGCCGATGACATGGTAACAAAATGGTTTGAAGACAATAATATGCACCATGACATGAGAGTCCGTAGAGATTTATCATTCGATGAACTGTTTCATCTTTATCGTAAGCATCAGTTTTCAAAGGGACTAAGTTTAGGGGAGAGGTTAAGTATCATTCTCTTTCTTGCTGGTCGTAGATTTCATTATCCGCACCAACACGCAGATTTAATCAAACGAATCCAGGAGCATAACAAACAAAAAAGGGTTGAAAAGATTGATATTAAGCTTATCCAGGAAGCATTGAAGAAATGTGCAGGGGCCTCTGCACAATATAAGGAAGATGAAAAAGAAGACCGATATCAATCTTGTGTCTTCACTGGAAATGTTTCTAATGGTGGCAAAACAAGTAATTATCAATGGGAAAATTATGATAAAGGAGCGACTGAAAATGCCTGACACTCTCTTCGATGTCATTTGGATGGATCAATACAAAACCTTAACCAAGTTGAGTAAGTTGAAGATCGAACTTGGAGAGTTAAAGACCCGTCTTTCATTTGCTGGAGATTATACTTTACTCCCCTATAAGGTCATCTGGGAAGGGGTAGATTTAAGCAGTCCTAATCCTCCTTACATCCTGGAAATGCCTGTTTATGAGAGGGAGATTTATGTCGGCTCAAGATTCGAAATTGATTATCATTCAGCCGTCCAGTATTACTGGGAGATCGCTCAGAATGAAATCCTGTGCTACATTGACCAAAAATGGTGGTTAAATGATGACAATGAGTGGGAGGTTGTTTAGCCATGAGAAAGATAAATCTGGGGTTATGTCAAATTGTCACTGGGGAGCCTGCGGATGGTTTCCTATGGTGCGAGAGATTACTGTTGGCTTTGTCGGATATTGTGATGGGGATTCTACAGTTAATTTTCCTGCCCTTTAATTGTTGGATTTCGGCTGAGAATATGGATTTGATGGGATGGGCCTTGGACCGAGCGGAAGAAAGGCAAATGAAGAAATTGAAGAAAGAGTAAGGCTTATAATTTTTGGCTCAGTAGCCCAAAAAGTGATTAGAGGTAAGAATCTCCTGAGATGGAGAGGCATCAAGCCATTTGAGGCCAAAGTTAGTCTTGGAGTGCAAACCAAGATAGCCCTTTATAATCATAGAGGCATGGGGTACAAACCTTGCAAGTGCAGGTATCCAATCCTGCCTGAGCCGTTTCTTTTGCTGTCTTGTGACGGGCCGAGGCGACCCACTCTTCATTCACGAAAGAGAGGTGTTCATCATGGAAATCCGCAATGTGACTTGGAAAGGTTTTCAAGAGTTTTCAATGCCGGTCCCTGAATTCATCAACGATGTGCTAAACATGTCTGATGCGATTAACTGGGGCCACTGGAAGCCTATTGATGTCACCTTTGCCGGAGTCACTAGGACTGCTAATCAATGGTATCAAAACTACCAGAGTCTTTGGAATTTACTCAATGAGGCCGAAAGGGCTGAAACGACAAGGAGAAATATTAGATGAAGGGGTATCAGCTCATTATCAAAGGCTCATTCGTGTATTTCGGCGGGTCTCGGACCATCCATTCCAAGAAGGTCTTCCTCTCCCAAGAAAAGGCAGAGGAACATCAAGAAGAGTTTGTGCGGCTATGCACCACGCCCGCATACAAAGAAGATTTGTCATTTTTGGACAAGGGCCAGCAATATAAGGTCTCAATCATTGAAGTAGAAATTATGGAATAAAGGAGAATTGACAATGAAAAAGTGCTACAAGATCGTGAGAAAATTAGCAACTGGCGAAAGAGTATCTTGTATCACTCCTGCACAATCAGG
>Ga0315291_10009829_pt1 | contig 11726 bp, 10 predicted proteins | sample YL17G12_20_MG_FD_203070 | JGI IMG/M metagenome (GOLD analysis project Ga0315291, IMG submission 203070) | Sediment microbial communities from Yellowstone Lake, YNP, Wyoming, USA - YL17G12_20 | ecosystem: Environmental > Aquatic > Freshwater > Lake > Sediment | place: USA: Wyoming | collected...
GGCCGCGGGTCTCCCGCATGACCTGGCCTACCAGGAACTTGACGGCCTCCTGTTTGCCGCCGCGGTAGTCGGCCACGGCCTTGGGGTTCTCCGCCAGCACCTTATCGACGACGGCCGTGATTTCGTCAGCAGCGCTGATCTGGGTGAGGCCCCGCTCCTCGACCACCTGCCGGGGCCCCTTGCCCGTGGCAAACATCTCCTCGAAGACGGCCTTGGCGGCCGTGCCGGTGACAGTGCCGTCCTCGACCAGCCGGATCATATCATACAATTGCTCGGGGTGAACCCTTGCCTCCGCGATCTCGGTCTCGCTGGCGTTGAGGAGGCGGGCAAAGTCGCCCAGCATCCAGTTGGCCACCGGCTTGGCCCGCGCGTGCAGCAGGGCCTCCTCTTCCCCCTTTGCCGGCGCCAGACAGGCCTCGAAGTAGTCGGCGCGCTCACGAGCCTCCGTGAGCAGGGCGGCCTCATAGGGCGTGAGTCCGTACTGCTCGATGAAGCGATCGCGCTTGGCGTCGGGCAGCTCGGGCAGGCGAGCGCGGATGGTCTCCACGTACTCCCGGCTGAAGGTCATGACTGGCAGGTCGGGCTCCGGGAAGTAGCGGTAGTCGTGGGCATATTCCTTGCTGCGTTGTGATACCGTCTGCCCCAGTTCCTCGCGCCAGCCCCGCGTCTCCTGGACCACGCGCCCTCCTGACTCCAGGACCTCCATCTGGCGGCGCACCTCGTACTCCAGGGCGCGGTAGACAGCGCGGAAGCTGTTGATGTTCTTCAGCTCCACCTTGGTGCCGAACTTGTCGCTGCCCGTGGGCCTGAGGCTGATGTTAGGCTCGCAGCGGAAGCTGCCCTCCTCCATGTCGGCGGTGCTGACGCCGATGTAGCGGAGGATCTGGCGCAGCTTGATGGCATACTGCCGTGACTCCTCCGGTGAGCGTATGTCGGGCTCGGACACGATCTCCATGAGGGGGACGCCGGCGCGATTCACGTCCACCAGGCTGTAGGCCTGCCCTGCCTCGTCGACGCGGTGAACGAGGCGAGCCGTGTCCTCCTCCAGGTGGACGCGGGTGATGCCGACGCGCCTGCGCTCGCCTTCAACGTCGATGTCCAGCCAGCCGTTGCGGGAGAAGGGCATGTCATATTGGGAGATCTGGTAGCCCTTCATCAGGTCCGGGTAGGGGTAGTTCTTGCGGTCGAACTTGGAGCGCTCGGGGATGGTGCAGTTGAGGGCCAGGGCGGTCATGATGGTGTACTCGACGGCCTGCCGGTTGATGACGGGCAGGACGCCGGGCATGCCCAGGCAGACGGGACAGACGTGGGTGTTGGCGGGGGCGGAGGCGTAGTCGGTGCTGCAGCGGCAGAACATCTTGCTGTGGGTGGTGAGCTGCGCGTGCACCTCCACGCCGATGATTATCTCGTACTTGGCAGCGACCGTGGTGGTCATCAGTTCAGCCTAGTATAGCAACCGCCTCTGGGATCGGCAAACGGAGAGCCACGAAGTGCCGAAGGCCAGGCTCCCGCCTCCCGGCGGGCAAGCGAGCCTGACCTTCGAATCTACGGTGGGGCGGTCGCGTGCCCCCACCCGCTCTGCCCTCTGTGCGAGCGCCGTCCCCTCTTGGCGAAGCGTCAGCCACCAGGCGTCACGTCCGCCAGGAGCAGAAGGATAAAGGGCCCGAAAGACATGGCCAGGAAAGTGCCGCGACCAAAGGGGCAGACACCCGACCCCCCCACCATCACGGATTGAACCCATGCAGAGATGAAGACCCTATTGCCGAACAGGCGCGCGCCCGTGCCGGCCACATTGAGCCCGGGCCCGCTGAAGGCCCAGTTGGTGCCGTTGACGGTAAGGACCGTGCCCCTGCCGAAGTCGTCGCGGAAGACGCAGCCCGCCGCGCCGGGCGTGGGCGTGGGCGTTGGCGTGGGCCCGGCGGTCGCCTGGATGCACCCGGAGAACTCCGAGGTGTTGCCGCCGGGGTCTGTCGCCGTGGCGGTGATGAACCGGCCAGGAGGCACGGTCTGCGGGAAAGCTATCGAGAAGGAGGCATTGCCGCTACCGTTGGTCATGACCGTTGTGGAGCCGAGGAAGCCTTCGCCCTCGCCGTTGCCGGAGGGGTCGCAGGAGGTGCCGTGGAAGAACTCCAGAGTGAACTGGGTAGTCGGGGTGCTGTTGAAGGTGCCCTGGACGGTCGTGCTGCCGCTGGTGGCCGAGGTCAGCACGGGGAAGTTCTGGAGGTTGTTGGGTCCGGTGTCACCGTCCCCCGCGTCGTTTGGGGTTACGCCGTCGGGTCCCAGGTCTATGCCAAGGCTCGTGTTCGAGAAGATTGAGTTGCCGCGGATGGCATGGCCGGTGCCGCCGCTCACGGACACCCCGTCGCCGCCGTTGTGAGCGATCGTATTCCGCGCGCCGCTGGCCGTCCCCCCGACGTTGTTGTTGGACCCGTTGAGGCCTACTCCATCCCCTCCATTGCCGAGGGGTAGTGTGCCGCTGGGGTCAGTGCCAATGAAGTTGCCCAGCACCTGGTTCCCCGTAGGCACGCCCCCGGCGCCGCACCCAACGCCAACCGTGCCGTTGCCGGAGATGACGTTCCCCGCCCCGGGCGCTGTCCCACCGATGGTGTTGCCGGACGCGCTGTTGAGGATGCCTACACCGGAGAAGGTGTTGCCCAGGTCGACGGTGCCGGTGACGTCGGTGCCGATGTAGTTGCCCTGCACCACGTTCCCGGTAGCGCTGCCGCCCAGTATCAGGATCCCGTTGGCGTTGTTGCCGGACATGACGTTACGTGCCGCAGGCGTCGTTCCGCCGATGGTGTTGTTGGCGACGTTGTCGATTAACACGGCGTTGCCATTGCCCAGGGCCACAGTACCGCCGACATTGGTGCCAATGTAGTTGCCTCTTATCACGTTGCCGCTACTCGCCAACAGCACCCCGTTCGAAAATCCGTCGGCAAAGCGATTGATGACCAGCCCCTGTACTGTGCTGAGCCCGCCAGTGACATACAGTCCGGCTGCGTTCGCCCCCGCACTGGCTCCGTTCAGCTCGATGATGGGGGCGCCGGCGTAGCCCGGCTGGGTGGTGCCGTCGATGGTCACCGGCTGCGTGATAGTGGGCAGGGCGCTGCCCGGCGTAATGGTCCGCACACCCTTGCCGCGGATGTTGAACCAGATGGTGCTTTCCGCGCCGTCAGCGTTGGCCTCTTCGATGGCGGCGCGGAGGGTGCAGTGTCCGGCACCGTCGTCGCACAGGAGGTCGCCCCAATCGGTGTCCACCCCGTCGCCTGTGGAGTCGACGGTGTAGATCACCGGTGTTGGCGTGTGCGTAGGTGTCGGCGTCTCCGGGGCCGTGTTGGTGAAGGTCCAGGTCACCGTCTCCCCCGCGTCGAGGTCTATCGTGGCCTTCCTGGCGCCCAAGTCGACGCTGGAGCCGCCGTCGGGGTCAGTGCAGGTCAGGTCGGTGAAGCCGAAGCCGGTGCCGCCCGCCGGGTCTGTGGCCTTCACGATGACGATCGTGCCGGTGGGGGGCGTCGCCCGCCCGTTGCCGTTCGACCCCCAGCAGGCCAGGGTGCCGTCCGTCCTCACCCCGCAGTTGTGATAGTGGCCCGCGCTCACTGTGTGGGAGAGGAGAGTGGGGTCGTCCGAGAGGGAACGGGCGTCGCTGGGCGAGGCGGCTGGGGCGAAGGCGACATAAGGGCCGTCGGCGCTGAGCGCGGTAAACTGGCTCCAACTGTCTCCCTGGACGCCGGCGCTGTCCCCGCTCACCAACGTCGTGACGCCGGGCGAGGCGTGCGTGGGCTGGCCGGGTAAGAGGACGACGGAGGCGAGGGCGATGAGGATGATCAGGGCAGGCACAGCCAGCCATTTGGCGACAGGTCGCGTGACCATCTCGGGCCTCCTTCGGCGGGGGTGGACATTCGGCGGGGATCAGGTTCTTTCCGCTCCAAAGCATACCACCGCTGTCAATACCTTTGCGCGTGCACCGCCCGTCAAGTTCCCATCGCCAGGCTCAAGCCTGGCCTTCGGCGATTCCGGTGGCGGCTGCCGTGGGTTTGGCAGGGCTGCAGGTCGGCCCGCAGCGTCTCAACCATTGAGGCCAGCCGAGACGGGCCGGTGCCGCGTGCCGGCTCAACAGAAGTCTCACGGCTGCTCCTGGTGCATCGCCCTCCGTTTGGGTAGAACAGTTCGGAGTGAAACTGCGTGCGTGCGCACTTGAAAACCGCCGGGGCCTTGGTCTAAGATGGACGGACATGCCCTTAGGAGGGAGGCCATGGCTACCCCGAGCCGGACTGACATAGCACCCCTTCAACGCGGCAAGCACGCCAAGGATCAGCGCCAGCGGGCGCTCATCGAGGCAGCGACCGCCGTCTTCGCCGAGCACGGCTACGACGCGGCGACGACCCGCGAGGTGGCCGAGAGGGCCGGGTGCTCGGAAGGGCTGATCCATCGCTACTTCATGGGCAAGCACGGACTTCTCCTGGCGATCATGCAGAGCAAGGCCGCAGGCGTGCTCGAGGATCTTGGGTCCGGGTTGCCCGACCGCGATACCGTCGAGGCAGAGATCGAGCAGATCCTGTTGTGGCATCTGACATGCCTGTGGGACTACAGCGACTTCATAAGCGTCGCCGTGTCGAGGGCGACCATCGACCCCGACATCGGCCGCACCGTGGGCGAGAGCATCAACAAGCAGCGAGTCAATCTCGTCCTCGATAGATTGCGGCGCCATCGAGAGGCCGGCCGCATCCGCGACAACGTCGACCTGGAGGCTGTGGCCGAGGTCGTGGCGGGGATCGGCCTGATGCTCGGTTTCTTCAGCCAGGTGGTGTTTGGGATGGACCGAGAGCGCGTCCGGCACATAGCTATCGAAAGCGCCGCGGCGTTGAGTCGAGGCATCGCCGCAGAAACGGCGGTCCAGGCATGAAGGCGCGTCTTCACAACGGAAGGGAAGCAGGCCGATGAGGCGGCTGGAATACAAGTGGCGCGTGGCCATTGTGTTTCTCTTCGGACTCTTCATGGCCCTGCTCGACCAGACAATAGTGAACGTCGCGCTGCCCACCTTCGCCAAGGAATTCAGCGCCTCTCCGACTACCATCGAGTGGGTGGTGACCGGCTATCTACTGAGCCTGGCTGTCTTCATCCCGGTGAGCGGGTGGGCCGGCGACCGGTTCGGCACGAAGCGCATCTTCATGTTCGCCCTCGCCATGTTCACACTGGGCTCGGCACTCTGCGTCTTTTCCTGGAGTATCCATACCCTGATCGCCTTTCGGGTGTTCCAGGGCGTGGGTGGCGGCATGCTCACGCCCGTGGGTATGGCCATGCTCTTCAGGGCATTCCCCCCGGCGGAGCGGGCGCAAGCCGGTGCCGTGCTTGCTATGCCCATGGTAGTGGCGCCGGCCAGTGGTCCAGTGCTGGGCGGCTACCTGGTCGAGTTTTGGTCCTGGCACTGGATCTTCGCGATCAACATCCCCATCGGCATCGTGGCTCTCCTGGTGGCGTGGCTCCTGCTGCGCGAGGAGAAACAGGAGAACCCCGGGCGCCTCGACATGCCGGGTTTCGTGCTCGCTTCCGCTGGCCTCGCCACCCTCATGTATGCCCTCGCCGAGGCAGGTACGCGCGGGCTGGACGACCCCCGGGTGCTTGTGGTTGGCCTGGCAGGCGTCGCCGTCCTCAGTGTCTTTGCCATCGTCGAGATGCGGACTGAACAGCCCATGGTCGACCTCCGCTTGTTTCGGGACAAGCTGTTCAGGGCAGCGAATAGCGTGTCGTACGTGAGCTTTGGCGGCTTCGCGGGCGCGCTGTTCCTGCTGCCGCTGCTTCTCCAGGCGGAGATGGGGCTCAGCCCGCTGCAGTCGGGCCTCACCACCTTTCCGCAGGCCATCGGCGTCGCCATGATGGCACAGCCCGCCGGACGCCTCTACCCTTACGTCGGGCCGCGCCGCATGATGGTGGCCGGGTTGACCGGCGCCACGCTCGCTACGATTGCTTTCCTGCTAATTGGCCTGGACACGAACCAGTGGTGGATCCGGCTCATCATGCTCTTTCGCGGCTGGTCGTTCGCTTTCACGATGATCCCGCTGCAGGTGGCGGTTTTCGCAACCATCCGTTCCGAAGACACCGGCCGGGCGAGCGCCATTTTCAATGCAGGCCAGCAGGTCGCCGCCGGCTTTGGCGTCGCCATACTGGCCACAGCGCTGAGCAATCGCTTTCTGCACTATGGGGCCACGCTCGGCGATCCCGCCACGCGGCATGGGGCTCTACTGTCCTTCCACGACGCGTTCGTCCCTGCGATAGCGCTGTCGGCCCTCGGCGTTGTCGTCGCTGCACTCCTGATCGACGACAAGGAGGCGGCGGGCACGATGCGCGCGGCGGCGGTGCCGGTCGCCAGCGAAGAGCCTGCTCCCGCAGGCATACAGGGAGCGGTGCAGCCGTGGCCGGCTGATCCCCCAGAATGAATGCGATTCTAACCGTTCACCCTCTATCACCCTGCTTCGCGGGGTAGACGCGCGCCAGGGCTTCCCTGAAGCGGGGGACGGTTCGGTAGCGGCCCAGAGCGTTCGGCCGCACCCATCGCACCTCGGTGTGCTCCCAGTCGATGGCGATGGCCGCGCCCGGTCGCACCCTGAAGAGGAAAGGGTGCACGGTCCAGCGTGTGTCCAGCTCCGGGTCTTCAAAAGTCAGGGGCTCGCCGGCCCGCACTAGCTCCGCGTCGGCGGGCGAGAGCCCCGTTTCCTCCTCGATCTCACGGTGGGCCTGGTCCTCGGGCAAATGCGCCCGGGCACCGGGCCCCGGTGGTTCGCCCTCAATGTAGCCGCTGACGCCCGCCCAGCGGCCTCGATAGGTGCGGACGCGGCCGCTGCGGCGGAGGATGAGCACCTCGTCGTGGCCCTGCGGGCCGGTGCGGAGGAGGAAGCAGGTAACGACGTGGGTCTCGCGCATGGGTCAAGCCGCTCACTCGCGCAGCATGGCGGAGGCCGTCAGAAGACATGGACAGTGTAGAGGAAGCTGGGTGAGGGGGAAACACTTGCCGGCGCTTTCCGCCGGTCCTTGACAGGGCCTGCCGGAGAGCGGATACTGTTAAAGAATCGTTCGTAAGAAGTAGGGGGTTGCCATAACGTGCCCCACAGTAAGGACCGAGTGGGAAGACTGGTGACAGCCCTGAGGGCGAGCGGGCACCGCCTTACCCCTCAGCGGCTAGCCGTCCTCCGGGTCCTGGCCGAGAGCCCTGAGCATCCCAGCGTCGAGCAGGTCTACGAAGAGGTGCGACGGCAGCACCCTATGATCAGCCGAGCCACTGTGTACAAGACGGTGGAGACTCTGAAAGGGATGGGCCAGGTGCTGGAGCTGGAGTTCAGTGGGGCCGGCAACCGGTACGACGGCAGAAGGGTGGAGCCTCACCCTCACCTCGTTTGCAGGGGCTGCGGCAGCATCCGAGACCTGGAGCTGCCGGGCCTGATGCGGGAGGCCACAGAGGTGGCCGAGAGGACAGGCTACGAGCTGCTCGGCCATCGCCTGGACTTCTACGGGCTCTGCCCTGACTGCCGGAGAACTGGCCGGATGCAGTAGACTCAAGAGCAGAAGGAGGGATCCATACCATGGCCAAGAGTCTGAAGGCGACCAAGAGTCTCGAGAATTTGAAGGCGGCCTTTGCCGGTGAGGCGCAGGCCAACCGCCGCTACCTCTACTTCGCCCGCCTGGCCGATATCGAGGGGTATGCTGACATCGGGGGTCTCTTCCGCGACACGGCGGAGGCGGAGACAGGACACGCCTTCGGGCACCTCGACTTCCTGAAGGAGGTCGGCGACCCGGTGACCGATGTGCCCATCGGCACGACAGAGAAGAACCTGCGCTCCGGCATCGAGGGCGAGACCTACGAGTACACTCAGATGTACCCCGGCTTCGCCAAGACAGCCCGCGATGAGGCCTTCGAGGAACTGGCCGAGTGGTTTGAGACTCTGGCAAAGGCGGAGCGCTCCCACGCCGGTCGCTTCACCAAGGGTCTGGAGGCCGTCGCCGGCAAGGAGCCCGCGGAGGCCATCTAGACCAGGCGTCGCCGCACTGCGTGTAGTGAGGGCGCCCTGGCTGGCGCTGAGCGGGGGCCCTCGTTGTCCGGGCCCCGCCATCAAGCGCGGTCATGTGCGGGAAGGAGCGATCGGAGGTGAGCGATGATCGTTGATCCTGTCTCCGAGGCGTACTGGGATGAGGGCACCTACGAGGCCGAATCCCGCCGCGTCTTTGGGATCTGCCACGGCTGCCGCCTTTGCGTGACCATCTGTCCTGCCTTCCCGGCCCTGATGGACGTGACGGACGGCATCGACGGCGAGGTTGCCAGGCTTGGCCCCCGTGACTGGACTCGGGTCATCGACCTCTGCTACCAGTGCAAGCTGTGCTACGTCCGTTGCCCCTACACGCCGCCCCACGAGTGGCAGGTAGACTTCCCCAGGCTGATGATGCGCGGTCAGGCCATCGAGGCGCGGCGACGGGGCGTCAAGCTCCAGGATCGCCTCATGGGCAACACCGACCTGCTGGGTCGTGTGGGCGGCCTGTCAGCTCCGCTAGCCAACGTGGCCAACCGCATGGCCCCTACCAGGTTCATGCTGGAGAAGACCCTGGGCGTCCACCGGCAGCGCCTCCTTCCTCGCTTCCACACCCGCACCTTCGCGAGCTGGTTCCGGGGGCGGAGGCCGGGACAGGCGCCGGCGGGGGAACGAAAGGTCGCCCTCTTCTACACGTGCTACGTCAACTACAACGACCCTCAAGTCGGCAAAGCCTGTGTCGAGGTGCTGGAGCGCAGCGGCGTCGCCGTCTCTTGTCCCGAGCAGCAGTGTTGCGGGATGCCATTCCTGGACGCTGGCGACGTGCCGTCAGCCCAAGAGAAGGGCCGCTTCAACCTGCGCTCTCTCCTCAAGGCCGTCGAAGGGGGCTGCGATATTGTCGTGCCCGGGCCCACCTGCAGCTACACGCTCAAGCAGGAGTACCCGCGCCTCCTGGGTCCTGAGGCGGAGCCGGTTGCCTCCCGCACATACGACATGTGCGAGTACCTCATGCGGCTGCACGGGCAGAGGGCGCTCAATACTGACTTCGGCAGCAGCCCCGGCAAGATCACCTACCACCTTCCGTGCCATCTGAAGGCGCAGAACATTGGCTACAAGTCGAGAGACCTGATGCAGCTCATTCCGGGAGCCTCGGTGGAGGTGGTGGACCGCTGCTCCGGCCACGACGGCACCTGGAGCGCCAAGAAGGAATACTTCGAGCTCTCCCTGAAGGTTGGGCGGCGCCTCTTCGAGGACGTGCGCGAGGCCCAGCCAGCCCTGGTTGCCACCGATTGCCCGCTGGCCGGAATTCAAATCGAACAAGCCACCGGCATGCGGCCGGTGCACCCTGTCCAGGTGCTCCAGGCCGCCTATAAGCCGGAGAGATCGGAGTGAAGTGTGGAGAAGATAACTCTAGCAGACGTCAAGCGACTCCCCGAATACGAAGCGATGCGCGACGCCATGCGCACCCACGTCATCGACCTCAAGAAGCGACGGCGGGTGCCCCTGGGCGACCGCATCAGCCTGGTCTTCGAGAACCGTGAGACAGCGCTCTTCCAGATCGAGGAGATGGTGAGGGCGGAGCGCATCACCTCTCCCGACGCCATTCAGGCCGAGATCGATGTCTATGGGCGCTCCGTTCCCGAGCACAACGAGCTTAGCGCCACCATGTTCATCGAGATCACGGAGCGGGACGCGATACGCTCGGAGCTCGACCAGCTCATCGGCGTCAACGAGCGGCTGCGATTGCGCATAGGAGAACGGCACGCTGTCCCCGGCGTGTTCGAGCCCGGCTGGAGCCGGGAGGACCGTATCGCCGCGGTGCAGTACGTGAAGTTCCCCCTCACCCCGGAGCAGGCGGAGGCCTTCAAGGGTGGGCGCGAGCCCGTCTTCATCGAGGTGGACCACCCCAACTACCAGGCCAGTGCCCGCATAGAGGAAGCGGTCCGGCAGGAGCTGGCGCGAGAGCTGGAATAGTCCTTCGTCAGCCGACGCAAGAGCCGGTCGGGCAGTGCAGCAGGCGAGGCTGGGAAGCCTCGCCCATCCTTCTTCCTCAGGGAGAACAGCAAGAGGCGGAGAGAGGTACAGCCGGTATCCGGCTGGGTCTCTAGGTGCCGGTGGAGCCGTGGCCGCCGCTGCCGCGCGCCGTGGGCGAAAGCTCCTCTGCCTCCACTACCGGCAGCTCCGCCAGCCGGCTGAGGACGAGCTGGGCGATGCGGTCGCCGTCGCGGATGCGGAAGGAGTCCTGGGAGCCGAAGACGTACATGGTCACCAGGACCTCGCCCCGGTAGTCGCTGTCGATGGTGCCCAGCGCGACGCCCACGCCTCGGGCCGAGAGGCCGGAGCGAGGCCGGATCTGGGCGTCGAATCCGGGCGGGATCTCCAGGGCGATGCCGGTGGGGACCAGGACGGGGTCGTGGCTCAGGAGGAGGCCCTCCGGGTCCTCCAGGCAGGCGAAGAGGTCAAGGCCGGATGAGCCGGCCGTGGCGCGCACCGGCAGCCGGGCGCCGGGGCGGAGACGCTGCACCTTGAGGATGGCATCGTGGGACATGGCTGTGGGCCTCACCTAGGTGGGTGCTGAGAAAGTCGCCGCTCGCCCTTCGACCCTTCGGCTGGGCTCAGGGCAGGCAGGCTCACCACGAGCGGTTCCTGGATTCCGCTCGTGGTGAGCTTGTCGAACCACGAGCAGACCGCTTGCGTTTGTCAGCCCCCACGCTAGGGGCTGCTCCCCGCCAGCAGGGGCGCTGCCGCCGCCTCTACCTCCGGCGTCAGGTCATGGCCGTGAATCGGCCGGCCGTCGGCTGTGACGACTCTCAGCCCCTCGAAGCGCAGGCGATCATCGGCGAAGGCCCGCAGGGTGGCAACGATGAGGGGCAGCTCCCGAGTCGCGCCCTGACGTCGGATCTCCTTGAACAGCGGGCTCTCCTCTCCTTCCGCCGCCTTGATGTCGTCCACCGAGCGCCCCTCGACCTGGCGCCAGAGAGGGTCCAGAGTCGGGCCGTGCAGGGGGTAGGTGCAGTAGGTCACGGTCGGGCCCCGGTCCAGCTCTGTGGTGCAGAGGAAGATGGTGATGCCCGACCTGCCGGCCCGGCTGGCGATGAGCTGCCAGATGACCTCCTGCCAGATGCCGACGGGCCCGCCGGGAGCGGCCGGGTGCAGGTTCAGGAGCGGCCAGCGCTCGCAGATGGCGCCCGTGAAGATGAGCATGAAGCCGGCCAGCATCCCCAGGTCGAAGGGGTAGGGCTCGATGAGGCGGGCCACCTCGCGGTCATAGTCCAGGCGCCAGGGGAGCAGGGGCTCGCCGAGCCGGATGACCGGGAGGTTGCGCTCCCGCCGGTAGCGGCTGTAGGAGAGGGTGACCAGGGGCAGGCCGTAGGACCGCACTTGGTCGAAGAAGCGGTCAGTGGGCTCGGCGTCGCCGCGCTCGCGGTTGCAGAAGACGAAGGCGATCTCGGCCTTGAGGTCGCCCTTCTGTATGGCGTCCGTGGCGGCTCTGAGGAGCCCCTTCGACCCCTCGCCGCGACCCGTGGAGAACCAGCCGATACGGAGCATGGCGCTACCCTCGGGAAGTGTACGTCGGCCGCAGGCCCAGGCGCCAGCGGAGCTTGCCGACGGTGCTGATGACGTGCACCAGGGGGTTTGCCGGCCGCCCCACGATTCGCCCCTGCCGCAGGGCCTCCAGGAACTCCTGCGGCCCCTCGAAGTCCGGCATCT
>Ga0315291_10009830_pt1 | contig 11725 bp, 10 predicted proteins | sample YL17G12_20_MG_FD_203070 | JGI IMG/M metagenome (GOLD analysis project Ga0315291, IMG submission 203070) | Sediment microbial communities from Yellowstone Lake, YNP, Wyoming, USA - YL17G12_20 | ecosystem: Environmental > Aquatic > Freshwater > Lake > Sediment | place: USA: Wyoming | collected...
GTGGTTGAGTGATGCAGAAATCGAACGGGCAGCTCCTCGTATTTTGTTTCTCGACTACGTTTCTTTGCTAGTTCACTACCATGGGCACGAGAACGAGCGCATCTTGCGGCTGTTCGAGGACCTTCAGGTGTGGACACACGACAACGACCTTGTGACCGTCGCTCTGCATCAGGCTGGGCGTAAGGACGAGGGCGTGACGAAGAAGTACCACGGCGACTGTGTAACTCCAGAAACGCCCATACTGTGTGCGGACCTTGTTTGGCGCACAGCGGGTAATCTACACTTAGGTGATTCAGTAATAGCATTCGATGAACAGCTTGGTCGTTGGCCGAAGTACCGGACGGCTCAAGTCACTGCGAATGATGTTCTTGTGAAGAATTGCGTGGAGGTTTTTACAAACCGTGGCACTATAATTGTCAGCGAAGAACATCCGTTCTTGGTTCGTAGAGACCATCAACGATGGGTACGCGCGGCTGCTCTTACTGTAGGAGATTGTATCATGTTCGGGTCAGCACCGTGGGAAGAAGAGCAAACATGGGAGTCAGGATATCTTGCAGGGATGTATGATGGTGAGGGCAGTATGACTGACCAGCGCCTCACAAGTGGTCAGTTTGAGATTGCTTTTTCTCAGCGGCATGGACCTGAATTAGACCGTGTAGAGGCTATGCTAGCTTCGCGCGGATTCATAGTAGGTCGTCATACAAAACAGCCTAGCCCCGAGCGAGCCCCGCTGTCCTCACTGGTTTTGCGCGGCGGGCGCTGGGAACAGTTGAGGTTCTTAGGCACTGTTGCACCCCCAAGGTTTATGCGACGAGACCTAAGTAACTTGTGGGAAGGAACCTCGATAGGAACTAAAGGTACAGGCTCTGCCGTAATACAAGCAGTAATCCCTATCAATCGAGCGGAAGTTGTAGGTCTGACAACTTCGACCGGAACATTTATTGCCTCGGGGTTCCTATCTCATAATTCTCCGATGACGGCCGAGGGTCTGCTGTACGGGGGAGAGCAGCAGGCCGATGTCATCCTGGCAACCTACCGCCCTGCGCTGAACCAGATAGGGAACATGTCGAGGGAGCAGGCTGAGATGATTTTGGGGGACACGTTCGACCAGGAGAAGTGGGAAGACGCGCGAGCGATGGTTCGCCGCTATGCGCGCTCCACGTTTCTTCAGCTACTCAAGAACCGGCCCAGCACCAAGGGTACCAACTTCGGGGGTGTGGAACTTATTTCTCCTAACGATTCTCAGTTCCTTCAAGAGCATGGTGAAGGCGTAGGTAACGATGCTGAGTGGCAAGGGGAGGAATGATGGGTAACCACATTTATCTCGCCGGTCCTATCACTGGCCTAACCTACGACCAGGGGCAAGATTGGCGTGAGTACGCGGCTGGGATGTTGATGAGGACCTTTGGCATAGAGACACGTTCGCCACTCCGAGCGAAAGAGTACCTTAAGACGTTCGGCGTGCTAGAGAGTCAGTACCTTGGAGTGAACCCGCTGTCGGAACCCAAGGGTATTGTTACCCGAGACCGCAACGACTGCACCTCTGCGGGCGTGGTGCTGGCAAACTTCCTCGGTGCTGAACGTATTTCTATCGGCACCGTGATGGAATGTGCCTGGGCTGACTTGGCCCGCGTACCCATAGTTGCGGTGATGGAATTAGAGAACACGCATCGCCACGGTATGCTCACAGAAGTTGCCGGATATATCGTGGAATCGCTTGAGCAGGGTCTTGCTATCTGCGTTACCATCCTCAACCGAGAAAGGGTGTGACATGACCAAGTTTAAGATTCTCGACAGCGGTCTACCGCATGAGAAGTTTGCCTCGGGCATGGAACGTGACACGCCCGAAGGTAAGACCGACTACACGCTCGTACTCGACGGTCCTATGTTCGAGCGATGGGCCGAGCACCTGACCACTGGTGCTAAGAAATATGCTGCCCGCAACTGGATGCAGGCGAACTCCATCAAGGAACTAGAGCGGTTCCGCGAGTCTGCACTTCGACACTTCATCCAAGTAATGCGCGGAGATACAGATGAAGACCACATGGCTGCGGTGTTCTTCAACTTGAATGGAATGGCATATGTTCAGGAAAGACTTTATGCGAGGTCCAGTCAGGTGACGCTGAAAGAGTGTCTACAGTGGGCTGAAGACCATGGGGTGACTGACGTATGAAAGAAGCCACCGTCAAGTTCCGCAACTCGCATAGCAAGGTCAGGGCATTTACGCGGAAGCAGCGGCACCGCGCGCGGCTCCAACGTGAGACCTCCACGCGGCTAGGAGTGAGAGGAGACCACGCATTACTCCATGAACTAGAAGCCCAAGACATTGTAATGGAACAAACAACAAAAGGATGTGACGTAGGATGACAGAAAACATCGAAGCGCAGTTGCTTGAGAAGCTGTCAGCGTGGCTGATGACACAGCCCGAGTGGGTCGCGCTGATGGCTCTTGAGCGTCCATACCGTCGAGAGGCTGCTAGGCTTATCTCCAAGCTCCTGCTGAACCTCCCTGCCCGTCAAGTTACTCCGACCATGAACAGGTCAACCAGGCGGAAGATGCTTCATGCGCTTCAGCGTGACGTAGTGTCTCCGAAGTTGCGGGCAGTGAAGGGACGACGGGCACGACAACTGGCGAAGCAGCAGAAGGATGCTGCGCGGTACGGCAGGATGGCCGAAGAGCGGGCTGAGCAGCTAGCGTACCGAGATGAAATCTTACGTGCAGACAATGAGGCTATGCGCTTAGTAGCGCAGGCTGAAGCCGAGGTTCAACGACGCATAGCCGAGACTGCGGCAATGCGCAATAAAGAACCATCAGTGAAGGTAGGCTTCATAGAGACGGACGAGATTGCCACTGTGGAGGAGGTGAATTAAATGGCACAGGCATCGAAGAAGACGCTCAAGGCGTTGACGGTGCATCAGCTTGCGCTTCTGACAGGGCATGAGCTGAAGCGTGGTCGTCCTAGTTTCGAGTTCAAGGACCAGCTCGTCGATGAGGCGTACGAGCAGGGCGTCACTGCGCGTGACATCGAGAGCGTCTAGGAACCTTTCCGGCCGGAATAGCGAAAGGCCCTCCCGTGGCGGGAGGGCCTTCGCATTACTCGGGCCAGGGGCGGACCCGAGAACCGGACGTTTGTGCTGTGCGCGTTTCTAAGGACACACCGACACAAACGCCGATGTTGCTACCGTGGGATGTCGGGGGTCTTGCCGTACTGCCACGCCGCCTCGGCAAGTCGGAAGTGATGATGGAGCCAGCCATCCGCAGCGCCCCATACAAGGGCTAGTAGCCAGCCGGGGATGTAGCGGCTCACGACGGCAGTGAGTGTTGGGTCGCCGTCTCGACGACGGCGCATCCCGCGCTTCTCCAACACGTAAAAACCCCCTACCAAGGCACCTGCCCACAGTCCCCAGTAGGTTAATTCGTGCCGGTCATAGGGTTTTAGGTCCATTATGCCAGTCGGAGAACGCAGGCCACAACACCAACCACGAATGATGCCACGATACCCAGCTTCATCCAGAAGAAGGACCGGGCTGCTATAGAAGCGGCGGTAGTTGCAGCTACCTTGACCGCTGCTACTGCGTTGTCCTCAGCCTGTGTCTCCAGGCGAGCTAGGCGTGTGGCTGTGTCCACGCGGAACGCGCTCAGTGAATCGCCGAGGTCGTCGAGCTTGTCTTCGATGCGTAAGAAGCGCCCACTGCTGCCATTCGGCTGTTCGCCCACGGTTAGCCTCTCTCTCCGAGGGTGAAGTGGGGCGGGTCCTGCGGGAGCAGGTCGTAGAAGCGGAGTTCCTGCCTACCGACCCGAACCGAGAGCATTGCTGCCCGCTCTTCGTCGGTCACTAGGTAGAGGTCAGTTGACCGTCCAGTGCGGTGTTCGCCGTCACATGGGTCAGCCGCCAGTTTTCCGTCATGGTGGAGGTACTGGTCCCGGAGCCACGCCTGCTGTGCGTAGGTGCGGTAGCATCCCGAGTAGGCGCTGGTGTAGGGCTGGGTGACCTGGATGCTCGGGCACTTCCGCATGGCCTTGAGTAGTCCGACCATCGTCTTTGCATGCAGTTTGACGGCGACGTTCCAGTCCCGGCCTTTGCCGGTGAAACGGAACACCCGGACGACGAGCCCCGGCGGGTCAGCGTGTGAACATGAAGGCTCAGTCAGCGGAGTGCGAAATGCAGCACTGGCCTCCAGCCGCAAGATGGCGGCAGTGGCTTCAGCTTTCCATTTGAGTCCCTTACGCGGTCTGAGCGTCTTCATCGCCCCTCCTATGTTGTCTGTCCAACTACTCCGTCGGGATAAAGCGTGTTTACGTCTACAGTTGGCTGTTGGAACATGTAACCAGCATCGACAAGTTGGTCCTTCGTCGGGAACACGACCCCCATGCTCTTGTACGAGTCAAGAGTCGGCTGAAGCACGTCGTAGTAGAACGCCATTTCATCGGCGTTCAAGTCAATCTGCCGGATAGGGATACCAAGCATGAACGATGTGAGCGCTCCCCATCGTTTCTCAACACGGTCCGGGTCTCCTGTCAGCCAGTTACGGAACCGACCGTAGATGGGAATGCCAGTCAAGATGTTCTCCATCGTATCAGGCATGTACACCTGCCCGTCCGGTCCCATCTGTGCGAACGGCAGAGCCGCGATGGCCTGTTTGATGCCGGGAAGCTGAGCCCAACCGGCAAGCGGAATCATCTTGCCCGTCAAGGACCTTCCCGAGAAGACCTGCTGTTTGAAGACTAGCGACTCGATGATAGGAAGAACAACGGGCAGGAAGGACGACACGTATTCTCGTGTGCCCTTGTAGAGGTCCATGAACGGTAGGTCGAAGCTGAGCATATTCAGCGGTTCGTCGTTCCCTCTCTGACCAGGAAGAGGAAAGCTGACAGTACCGCGCATCCAGTCTGGCGTTGCCTTGATGTACTCCTGCGCATCAAGACCAGACACGTCAAAGATGGATTTTTGGAGTTTCAGGACTCCGGTCATGTAACCGGGGTTTTGCATGAGCATCCGAATCTGATAAGGAATGTTGGTTCGTGACCACTTGTAGAAGGGAACTAGGTCACGGATGAAATCTTCAGACTCTGTTAGGTCGCCGTAGTCTCCCTGCCGCATCATCACAAAGGCACGAGCGCCGTAGAGGTCGCCAGGCGTAGTCTTCATCCCGCGACACCACGCTGCTACGCGCAGGTAGTCCTCGACCGTAGAGGAGAATCGACGTAGGTGCTGGTCGGCCCAGCGGGCAGGACGCGCAGCCTGAGCAGTAAGGCGCTGGCGTTCTCTGACTCCGCCCTCTACCAGCTCGACAGCGGCGGCGCTACCACGCGTGATGCCGACATCGCTCAGCATATTAGCCATGTCTCCGTACGTCAACTGACCTTCCAGGTCGCGGATACCTGGAGTGAGGTTAAGGCCGAGTCCTCGGAACTCTTCTTTGGTCATAAGTTTATTCGCCCACTTGCCGCCGTCGCGGGCAGACATCAGACGGTTTGCGAAGTGGTAGTCTTGTGTGGTACATCCGCCTAGGAAGTTGTTGAACCAGCCGCCCATGAAGTTGCGGACGTGGAAGCCGGGGTTCCGGTACGTTGCCCATTTCTTCCATGGGTTCAGTACGAACTCGCGCCACATATTACGCATGTGGGTTAGCGGTTTGCCATGGAGTTGTAGTTCCAACTCCTGAGCCATGTATGGATGCCACCACGTTCCACGAAGACCAGGAACGTCAACCTCTGTCATAAATGCGCGACCACCGCGCTGTGGGGTTGAGACAACCGCAGGACGGAGTTTAGCCTGCGCGTTCTCGTACACGTCGCGCATATCGTTCATACTACCCATTGCTTCTTGAAGGTCACGGCCGAGCCGCGATTTACGTGCGGCTTCTTTTGCCATCTCGACACCCTGAGTCTTAGCCTCACGAGTCACGGCAGTGCCAAGGGCCTTTCGTGCCTTGACCACTTCAGCAGCAGATACTTCGATGCTGGTACGACGGATGACCGGGACTTTGCCGCCTGCCTTCAACCACGCAGCAAAATCCTCCTGCGCGGCAAGTTCTTCTAGCGGCGTCAAACGACTGACAAGACCACCGGTTTCACTTCGACCGATAATATATGGGTTAGCCGCAATCTGTTCTAGTTCAGCGATACGGTCAGTGACCCGCTGAAGGGCCTGGTCAACTTCCTGACGAGAGAACACTCGACGGGCAGCACCCCTACCAGCCTGCCGAGGTACGCCGCCGCGAGTGACGACTGTGCCGTCTGCGTGGATGCCCAACGTACCACTGTTCATCATCCGCTCTAGCTCACCCTGCACGTCGATGACTGACATGGGCTCTTCAGCAATTTCTGGTATGACCTTCTTTTCGAGATGCCCCCCGCGAGCCTCATACTGCTCAAGAGACTCAAACGATACCTCATGTGTGTATACGGTCTTCGGTTTCAGAGCCTTTTCAACATCACCTCGTATGAGTTCTTCCGCCTTGGCCGTGTCCTCTGCCCGTCTGGTCCACACGTCCTTCTCAGCAATGAGGCGAGTCTGTTCCCGGCCTAATGCGACCTGGAAGTTGTCGGACGTGCGGAGTAGCCGCTGTGTGTGCGGGTTCAATGCGGGGATGTCTGTTAGGTCGACATCCTCGCCCAACTCCCAACGGCGCAACAGCTCGGCTATGCGCTCAGAAGCGTTCGCGCTGTCTTCCCACTGTCCGTCAAGGTAGACTCTTTCACGCTGAAGGAACTTGGCAACGGACTTCTCGACATCCTTACCGGCCTTCTTCACCAACGAGTAGGCTGAGGTGTCAACGATGCAACGCGCCTGCTCAATATGGGTAGTGCGCCCGAACATTGATGGTACCAGTCTGCCGAGGGCATTAATGCGATTCGCCTGCCTGCCCATCAAGCCAGCCCAAGCTGCGGAACTGACACGCTCTACGTAGTGTTCATGGACTTTCAGCGGATTTATCTCTAGCAGGCGCATGAGGTAATTCCCGGCATCGTCTCGCACGAACAGTTCTTTGACGACAGTTTCAGGTACTTGGTCTTCCCGCATGAGGCGAGCTAGCTCAGCCCGCATGGTCAGGTCAGCCTCATCAAACGTCTTGTCGATGGTAGAGCGGTTTAGAACAGCCTCAACATCCGGTACCGAGCGAACGATTTTCCGTCTGCCAGCGCCGTAGGCCCCGCCTACGAACTCCCGCGCCTGCCGAGTCATAATTCGTGGAGCGTACCCATGAGTGCGCGTGATACGGGCAGCGGTGTCATCTATCGCCCACACTAAGTCTTGCGGCTTTATCTGAGGCGTGCCAAGAACCGCGATACTGTCGCCATGGACAGCATTACGAATGTAGATGGAGTCGTTATTCAAGCCGCCTGACCGGTTTAGCAGGGTTGATGTAATCTCCGCAGCAGTCTCATCCCACCTCTCGGGAGAGTAAACAGAGTTCGGCAGCGGGTCCTTCTTCTCGGCCACGAGAGCCTGGAGTGTATTCCGCATCCCGTTCTCGGCCTCTTGATGGGCGCGAGCTAGGGCAGGTTGGTCGGTTAAGATATCGGTGACGAGACGACCGGCCTCGTCCTGTCCACCCTGACCAAGGACTAGTGGACTACGGAGGTCTACAGCAACCTCAACTGCACCCTCAACTGGCTTCTCGTGAAGAAGGATACAAGCAACACCGAGTTCTCCGTTGCCCGTGACATCATCGGCCGTCGCGCCTTCGGAACCCTTGAAGGTACCCCACCATGTCTTGGCGGCGATACCGGGTTCTGTACCTGCTTGGGCGATGTACTTGTCGGCGCGTGAAATAACTCGCTGCTCTCCAAGCTGAGAGTAGCCAATATCACGCGAGTGCCATCCGTAAGACCCTATGTAGTCGTTACCTCTTGTCCACACAGCCGACATCTGAATCAGCAGATTTCGCTGTTCGCTGCCTTCCGGGAAGACCGTAAGGAGCCTCTTCATACTAGCAAGCTGTGCCTCAAGGGCCTCTTTAGAGATTTCAAATCCCTCTTCAGTCGCCGTTGAGTCAGCAAGCCTTCCCGCAACGTCCGACCGAGACCAGAACCACTTGTCCAGTTCCCCAGCCTTGACCTGAGCTGTACTGATAGGGATGTCCGTTTGAAGTCCGCCGAAATGGTCAAGGTAGCGCATTACATCAAGACAAGTCTCGTCCGTTGCAGTCATGTGCTGAATCCGGTTTGAGACGCCGAATAGTTTTTCAAGGCCAACGTACAGCTTCTGCTGTCCATAACCCATCTCGCGCCGGGCTCCTGTTACTCCCTTAGCCGCAGGTTCATACAATGTATTCTTAATAATGTTGCTGATGGTAGACCGCGCACCTCTTAGAGCAGACTCCTCAAAGTAGTAGCCGAGCCCCATGCGGAACATGCGAGCGCCTGGTGTAAATGACGCTGTAAGTTTGCCGGTTTGCTCGGACGCTCTGTAAAACGCGGACCGCATGATACCACCTTCGGCCAACCCATCATAGAGAAGTCGAGCTGCTGGGTCGGTCGAGTCTTTCAGCGCTTGTATACCACCTTGGTGAAGTAGTGAGAGACCGGCAGCAGACTCGAAACCGAGATTCTGCACAAGCCGCTCGGCGCGCACGATAACACTCTTGCCCGCAGCAAATCGTGCTACGACATTGAGCGGACGAGTCAATGTTCCCATCGTGAACGGAAGTGTCGGACTGAAGTAGCGAAGAGTGGTCCATGGAATGAACGGAGTAAACCGCAGTCCACCCAAGGCGCTTGCAGCACCCTTGGCCTGAGCGACCTCACCCGCGATTGAACGCGGATTAGCCCAATTGCCCAGTTTGATGTAACCCTCAAGGATGTTCTGCGTTTCAGCGCCGCTTATCTTGAGACCCGAAGGAAGTGTATCCAGCTCTCCGCCGCGAAGGAAACTCTTGAACGTGCGTCCATACACACGTTCATAGTTCCGCCCCGCCGCCCACCATGCGTCAGCCATTACCTTAGAAGCACCCGATGCGACCTCATACCCTGCCCGTCCAGCAAGTTCGATTCCGGCCTTCTCAGGAGAGAGACCCCGAAGCATAGTACGAAGACTGTCTCCCTGTCCCTTCATGCTAGTCCACAGTAGCTCACTAACTTCGGCGGCTTTTTCGACACCCGTCAACCCTATGGCTGCTCCCCGTTCGGCAAGAGAAGCCTCTTTCAACACCGCCGTGAACCCAGCTTTAGCCGCAATGGAAGCCTTTTCGCCTGCCTGTGCCATCGCACCCGCGCCGAATGCGTATGTCAGCGGGTCAGTAGCAACATCACCGACAAAGCCTAAGGTCGCCCGCAGTTTACCGCTCAAACCTTCGCCGTTCCAGTCCCAATCCTGGAAGACATCATTCCATGTGGACCTATCCTGGCCTGACAGCGCCTGTGCCATGTCGGTGTACCATGGGTCATCGTCATGCACAAACATCGCCGGAACGATGTGTGATGTTCGAGCAACGACATCAAGTATGGCACCGAAACCTTGCAAAAGGGAGCCGCCGATGTCTTTCAGGACTCCAAGCAGCCCTCCGGTGTCCTTCACATCCTGTCCAAGGTACTTTGCACGCATCTCGTTTGCCAACTCGGGATTTACCGTATCGAGTTTGGCAAGCGAGGTTTCGATGTTCGCCGCAAGTTCCGCAGGGTCAAGTCCTTGTTCAGGAGCCGGGACGGGCACGCCTAGACTATTGAGGACCGTACCTGTGGTACCGGGAGCACCCAAGTTAGGCGCACTGACCGGTATCCAAGGGTTTGTCTGGTACATCGGCGAAGCCGGTACGAAGGTATTAGGCGTCAGCGATAACACCGAGGACGACAAGACCATTGGTTTGTATGGTAGTGTCATAGGTTAACCACTTTCGAGCTGCTTCTTTATCCCGTCTAGTTGTTCCTTGGTTGCTCCGCGACGTTTCGCCTCATCAAGAATCTGCTGAGTCATAGACCCTTGATGTAGCATATCTCCGATGATGTTACCAAGTATACCACCTGCTATAGTGCCAAATGCTGCACCAACCGCAGTACCAGCACCGGGAATGACACTTCCTAAAGCACCGCCCGCGAGCGCGCCTGCACCAGCACCCCATAGAGTGGGTTCTTGATTAAACCCGCCTCCGTCTCCTCCAACATTCAGTGTTCCCATCGTCATTGCATTCCACGATGTCTTCAGACTTGCGAGGACAACCTCCTCTAGCTCAGGACGCATCTTTAGCAAGTCGGAATTGTACATCACCATGCTGTCAACAATGGCATCGACTGTGGCAGCGTAACCGAGGTTACCGTCGAGGATTCCACGAGATGTTAGTCGAGGCACAAGTTCCAAAAAGAGCGGTTGCATTGTTGCAGGAACGTTGGTTGCTATCCATTCTGCCGTCGTTCCTGTTTTTCCAGGGTCTTGTGACCAGATGCGGAAACTCGGCATGAGTGATGCAAGCTCACTAGCCATATCTGTCGCGCCCTTTAATCCGCCGAGTTTCTTTTCCTCTAGTTTCTGCGCGTACTGCATCAATTCCTTCTGGTTACGAAGGTCGAGGTCAGCCTGAAGTCGTGTCTGTTTGAGTTGGAACTGCATCTCTGCCACCGCTGTAGCATCGGCCTGCCCGCGTGCCTTCAATGCGACGGCCATGGCGTAGTTGGCACCCTCATACGCCTCTTGGGCGGATGCCTGCTGGATGGCTAGGGCTGTTGACCCGGCTTGCGCAAGACCCTTCGCCGAACGTACAGCGCCAGCGCCGATACTCTTCGCTGCCTTGGCGGTACCTACGGCGGCAAGAAGACTTGTGTCCACAATGCCGCTCATGGCAGAACCGTATCGGTTTGTAGCGGTCTCGGCAGTCTTCTCTACGATACCCGCAACCTTTTTGGCCCCGCGAACAGAGATGCGCTGGATGGCCGCGACCTGGCGAGCCTGGTCGGCCGTCAGCGACCTAGCCAGCCCCCTGCCCGTCGTCAGAAGGTTACCGGCAATGGCATCGAGCTGCGACTGCGTGAAACCCAGGTCGCCCATCAGGTCTTGACGGAGCGCCTTTTTGTACGCTCCGACACTTCCCTTCTTCGGCATATCGGTCTCCTACTCCGCGTGTCCGTAAGGACCAGCACCGGGGTTAGTGTAACTCCCGTAGTCTGGTCCTGCATAACTAGCAAACAGGTTACGAAGACGCGAGAGTTTCGCCCGAAGATTCGTTACCTGCTCATCACCAGGCCGCAAAACAGTGTCATTCGCCATGGCAGCAATCGCCATCTGCAATTGTTCAGCCCGCTTCGTTGCCTGGATGTCGAATAAACCGGTGTAGTACGCGTTCTGAGCCTGGAGTTGTTCCTGGCGAATGCCCAGCATTCCCTGGACCCTCGCCACTACAGCCTGTGACATGGCAGCAGCCTTGTCACCAAGAACCCCTGCCCGTGCTCCCAGGTCAGCACTTGACCCTAAGACTCCACGTCCTATGGCAGCGTTCTCAGCGCCAACCATGTTACCGATGGCCTGCTGCTGAATGCTCGCGCGGTCCTGTTGGAACTGACCCTTCACAAGACCCTTCTGCCCACGCAGTAACGCGAGTTGCGAAAGGTACTGAGCAACTAACTGAGCCTGTTGAGAACCGTAAGAGATAGCAGAGCCGGGAGACACGACGGGCAGTCCTACGCCGGTTGTGGTCTTCGACTGAAGGTTCGCCAGCGAATTGCGGACACGTCCGTGGGTTTTTCCAGGGCGTGGACCGTTCGGTTGGGGCATCGTTCCTCCTCTAAGCTA
>Ga0315291_10009832_pt1 | contig 11723 bp, 15 predicted proteins | sample YL17G12_20_MG_FD_203070 | JGI IMG/M metagenome (GOLD analysis project Ga0315291, IMG submission 203070) | Sediment microbial communities from Yellowstone Lake, YNP, Wyoming, USA - YL17G12_20 | ecosystem: Environmental > Aquatic > Freshwater > Lake > Sediment | place: USA: Wyoming | collected...
TCGGAAAGCCGTAATTAATGGCGCCGGCCGCCTGGGCGTGTTTTTCATCGTCGACCGGTCCGAAGGCGAGAACGAAGGCGAAGATCCTGTTCTTGTTGTAGCGGAGGATACGGCTGTAATCGCCGGGCTGGGCGCCGCCGAAAGACAGCGCGACGCGGGTGGCGAAGCCGAGAGCATGGATGCAGGCCGTGACATCGTTCCCGAAGGGCACGAGTCTCGTCGGCCAGCCCATCTCCACGCCCTCTTCGGCCAATTGTTGGGCCATGGAACGCCCTTCCGTGTCCGCGGCCATGAAGACATAAAGGTTCTTTTCCTGGAGTTCTCTGGCGATCTTCACGGCGACGGCGTTCGTGGGGCAGCAACCGACGCAGGTCGCAAAGCCGGGGGCCGTCCCATCCACGAACTCGATGCCCCGCTCCCTGAGAATGACATCGTCGGCCGCGCCAAGCCAAAGCCGGCCGTCACGGGGAGACGGCTCGAGAAGATACGGGATGGGATTTTGGGTGTACTTGATGGCCTCGATGATCTCGTCGGCAAACAGGGTGGCCATGCCTGCATCGAGGGTCTGGCCGAGATACGGGAGCCAGATTTCTTCCGCGGGGACCGGCGGGAGAAGGCTCTTGGCCTCCTCCAGGACCGTTTTGAGATGCTCCAGGGTCTGAACCTTTATTCCCAAAAGGCCATAAGAAATGGGGAGGAAGTAGCCCGTGTTGGGGAACTCGACCTTGGTCCCGGGACCTTTTTCCTCGAGAGCCCGGTCGAGCTCTTTTTCCGCCCGGCCCACGAGTTTATGCGCCCCGCGGATGGCCCTTGTGGCTATTATTCTGGACATCCCGTTCCCCTCATCTCAGCGATCTATCAAACCTCAAGGTCCCTTCTCATGGCCATATCGAACAGGACCCTTTCCTTGCTGCGGCCTATGCCCAATTTTTCCCGCTTCAGGTTAATATGATCTATCATCTGTGCGGCCATTTTCCCGGGCTCCGGCTCCGAGCCCCAGCGTCCGCCCAAAATGCCTTCAAATTCCTGAAAAATATGATGGCAGAACTTGTCGCTCCCTTCTACGGGAAGCCCGATGCCGAAAATCGTATAGACGCCCGAGGCCACGAAATATTGGCCTATGGCCAGGGCTTTTTCGCTCATCCATTGCGGCGCCGCCCCCGCCACCGGAAGGTCGCTGATGTCCTTGCCCAGGCCGCCGACCTTGACCATCTCCGACAGGGCGATGAGGATGCGGCTGTTGTCGACACAGGAACCTGAATGGAGGACCGGCGGCATTCCCACCGCCCGGCAGACTTCCGCCAGCCCCCGGCCGGCATGTTTTTCCGCGTATTCCGGAATGAGAAAACCGGCTTTGGCGCAGTCGATGGCCGAGCAGCCGGTCTGGACGACGAGGATATCATTGGCGATGAGTTCTCCCACCAATTTGACATGAGAATCCCCGCAGGCCGACTTGGGGTTCGAACATCCCACAACGGCCGCCACCCCCCGGATCCTGCCGTTGACCACGTTGTCGTTGAGGGGGACATAGGAGCCGCGGAACGACCCTCCAAGCATGTAGTTAATGGCCTCGTGACTGAACCCGGCCACAAGGTCCATTTTGTCGTTGGGGATATCGACTTTTCCCCGGTTCGGGAAATTCAAGATGGCCTCCCTGAGGATGGCCCTGGCCGTCTGGAGGGCATGGGATTCGGAGAATTCCATGTGTTTCGCCCCCTCGATCTTCCCTTTGGGCGAGGTCGTGATGAGGAGGGTATGGAAATTCTTGCAGATGTCCTGGAGGGCGGGCATGATGCACTGGACGTCGACGATCATGGCCTCCACCGCTCCGGTGGAGATGGCCAGTTCCTGCTGGAGGATATTCCCGGCGATGGGAAGGCCGTGGCGGAGCAGGACTTCGGTCGCCGTGCAGCAGATCCCGGAAAGGCTGATTCCCCGGGCGCCTTGGGACGCGGCCAGGTCGATCAATTCCCGATCCTGGGAGGCAACGACAAGCATCTCCGAGAGGACCGGCTCGTGTCCGTGGACGACGACGTTGACGTTGGTATCTGAAAGCACTCCTAAGTTCACTTGGCCCCGAACGGGAGAGGGCGTTCCGAAGAGGATGTCCTGGAGCTCAGTGGCAACCATGGAGCCCCCCCATCCGTCCGCCAAGGCGGTCCTTGCGCCCTGAAGCATGATATTCCGGTGGTCCTGGTCGACGCCCATGGTGGTGCGGTGCATCATCTCCACGATCTCCCGGTCGATCCCGCGGGGGGTCAGGCCGAGTTTCTTCCAGAGGGCCTGCCGGGTTTCAGGAGCCAGCCGGATAAAAGAGATCGGGCCGTCCTGCCGGCCGAAATCTTCCAGGGCCTTCTCAGCGACGTCGACAGCAATATCCTCTTTGGACCTATCTTTGACCGCTATGCCGAAAACCTGGGCGACCTTTTTGAGCTTGCCCTGATCCTTGATGGCATAGCCGGAGTCGGGATTCTTCGCCGCCGTGAGCAGGGTCCTGGCCACCTCCCGCCCGTGGTCTGAATGGGCCGCGGCTCCCGCGGCGATCATCCGGGCAAAGTTCCGGGCGACGATGACCTCGGCCGTGGCTCCACAGACCCCCTTCTGAGGGGGTTTTCCCTTCGGGTTGATCCGGCACGGGCCCATGTAGCAATGACGACAGCACGTCCCCTTTTCTCCGAAGCCGCAGCGCGGCTTTTGTTCGCCGGAGCGTTCCCAGACGGTCCCCGTTCTTGGGCTCGGTTTATGAGTTTCGGACAATGTGGCTCACCTCGGATAAAGTGCTGAAGATCCTCTCCGCCAGTTCGGGCGTCAAGGAGCCCGTGCCGCAGCTCGGCGTGATCAGGAGCCGCTCAAGGATCAGGTCTTTCTCGATCCCCTTGCCGGCCAGATTGTTCATCTTTTCATCCAGCTTGCCGGCCAGGGATTCCGGCGATTCCCGAAGGATCGTATCCGAACTGGGAACAATTCCCCAGGCCAGGATCCCGCCTCTCTCCAGGAAGGCCTTGACCTCGACGGGGTAATAGGCGATGGTCTCGCCGAACAGGTAGGCGTCGAAGCTGATGATATCCACGCCCGCGTCTATCAAGATCGTCCATTCGGTATTCCCGCAGCAATGGATACCGGCCAGGCCTTTTTCCTTATGGACGGCTTCGATGACGTCCCCGAAATACCGGACAACGTCCGCCCTCTGAACGCTGACATAGGTGGAGGAGCCGAAGGCGGAAAGGATGGGTTCGTCGATAAAGCAGATCTGAGGGCATCCCAGGTGCCGGAATTTGCGGAGGAGCCAGCGGGCCTTCATTTCCGTGCTTTTCACCAGGACGTCCCGGAAGATCTCGTTATAATAGATGGCCCTTTTTTGCTCATCGACCCGGCCCAATCCCAGCGTGATGGGGCCCGTGACCTGACTTTTGAAATATTGAAGCCGGGGAGGCCTTTTCTCCAGCAGTCTTTTTTCCATGGCATAGAGGCCGCGGCTGAAGGCGGGAGAGATCTTGAAGTGGTCCAGGTTCTCCGCCATGTAATTTTCATAGAATGTCTCAAGCTCCGGGGTGATCTCCCCGCTCGTCTCAAAAAACATCTGTCTTTTTTCTTCGTCCAGGCTGGTGCGGGGCAGCCCCTCGATGTACTGGATCTCCATGGCCTCCCGGAAATCCGTTTTCGGCAGTTGGGGCCAGATGGGGATTTCGGGTATGTTCTTGAGAACGACATCGCAGGCGGCCTCAGGGTCCTGGTGGGGCAGGCTGCCTATGGCCGTGGCCATACCGCGGGGATTAAACGACATGGTTGACCTCCGAAAATACGACGGCTTCATCTTAAGGGAAAAACCCCCCGGAAAATAGGATAAGCGGCTTTGAAAAATGTAAAAAGATGCTAAAATTAGCCCGGAGGGCGCTCGCCGGGAGGGAGAAGAGCTTGATAGATCCTTCGAAATTCTCCTTCAAGTCGCTCGTCCAAGACGTCCATCAATGCCTTTTGATGGAGGTCGGCATCGCGGATGGCTTCATGGTAGGATAGCATGCCCAGGATTTGGCCGGGTTCGAACTGGGCTTCCAGCCATTTTTTCTGGCTCTCCTCCTGTATCTTGTTTCCGATGATCCCGAAAGACGAAATCCCGATGTGGCGGGCGAGGGTCATGATGGAGTGGGCCGTTTGGAGGCTCCTGGCCCCCGGTTCCACCACGATGAGCATCTTATCAACGGCCTGGGAAGTGGCCCTTCCCAGATGTTCGATCCCGGCTTCCATGTCCACGATCACCACTTCTTTCCGGGAGAGGATGATCTCCGAGAGAAGCCTCCGGAGGAGGACGTTTTCCGGACAGGCGCAGCCGCCGCCCCCTTTTCGAATTCCTCCCATGACAAGAAGTTTGATCCCGTGGGCATGGACGCAGAATTTGTCCGGAATGTCGCTCACCATGGGATTCATCTTGAACAATTGGCCGTATTGCCGGGGGCCGGCTCCTGTCCGCTCTTGGATCAATCGGCGCTCCTCGGAGATGGGAACCAGGGCTCTGGCCTGCTCTCCGGGGAGGCCGATGGCTGAAGCCAGATTCGCGTCCGGATCGGCATCCACGGCCAGGACCTCATAACCGTCCTTTTTAAAAAAATAGGCCAGGAGGGCCGTCACGGTCGTCTTCCCCGTCCCCCCTTTTCCCGTCACCGCCAGCTTCATTTTTTTATCCTCCTGCCTTTTTTCAACAGGCTGTTCACCAGCTCAACGGCGGATACGGCATCGGGGGAATAGCCGTCCGCCTTGACCTCATAGGCAAAGGCCTGGGTGACCGGCGCCCCTCCGATGATGATCTTGACTTTTTGTTTCAACCCGGCTTCTCTTATGGCCTCGATGATGTCTCCAATATAGATCATGGTCGTCGTGAGAAGGGCCGAGAGACCGACAACCGCCGGCTTCTCCTTCCGGATGGCTTCGACGAACCGCTCCTTGGAGACATCGACGCCGATATCCTTCACCTCGTAGCCACAACTTTCCAGGAACGTCCCGACGATCCTTTTCCCGAGATCGTGGATATCCCCTTTCACGGTGCCCAGGAGAATTGTCGCCGGGCATTGCCGAACGCGAAGGATGAAGGCGCCCCTGATCAGGTCCATCCCGGCCTTCATGGCCCGCGAGGCGATCAGGACCTCCGGGATAAAGATCTCGTTTTTCTTGAACTTCAGGCCCACCGATTCCATGCCGGCGATGAGCCCGGAATAGAGGATGTTTTCAGCCGGCAGCTTCTCGGCCAGGGCCTTGTGGATGAGTTCCTTCAGCGCGGCCGAATCCCCTTTCTCCACGCAGAAAGCGATATCCTTCAATATCTTCATTCTCGTGTCCTGAGAAGACGATCTCCGACGAAGTCCTTTGGCATTATAACACGGCTGGAATTTATTGTATAATGATGCTGGCCTTCTCAAATGAGAATCCAAGAATATATCAGCCAAAAGAAATTTAGGGAAATATCCAGGCAATATTTTTCTCGGACGGGCCTGCCCCTTGTTCTGGCCGATCTCGAAGGGCATGTCCATTTCGGCTCAAGATGCTGCCGGGTCTGCCACGAGCTCATGGCTCATCAAGACAAGAGGTTGAACAGGAAATGCCGGATGAAAATGGTCATGGCCGTCCGGGAATCGTACCGGTGGGGGGAAGGCTATATCACGACCTGCCCGGCGGGGCTCATCATCTTTGCCGTCCCCCTGGTCTTCAAAAAAAAACTGGTGGCGGGACTCCTGAGCGGTTTTGCCGTTTTCCCGGAAATGAAAAAAGACATCCGCGAAGAGATCGCCGAAAACCTGAAGGATTTCGGCGTCGCGGTGAACCCGGGACGATTGGGCCGTCTGAGAATCAGGGTTTTTTTGTTGGAAGAAGTGCGGGAGTTCATCTCTTTCCTTTTGGCGCTGACCCATCGCCATCGCCTCAATGACCTCGCCTTCCTCAAAGAGATCAACGAGAGATACATCCGGCAGTACAAGATCGCGAATTTCATGGAAGAATTGAAGAAAAAATCCCCGGAGGACACGGGGCAGATCTTCGATAAGCAGAATGAGATCATCCAGCTGGTGAAGCTCGGGGACAAGACCGGCGCCCGGGAGATCCTGAATGAATTCCTGGGCTCCATCTTCTTCCAGAGCGGAATGAACTTCGAGACGATCAAGGTCCGCCTCATCGAATTGGTTGTCATGATCTGCCGGGCCGCCATTGAAGCGGGGGGCGGGGCCAAGGAGCTTCTCGGGTTGAATTATTCCTATCTGACGGACCTCAACAAGGCCACGGACCTGGAGGAGCTGCTGTTCAAGGTGACGGAGATCCTGGAGAACTTCATCCATAAGGTCTCGCTCATCAAGATGAGAAAGAAGACCATCAAGATGGACGCCGTCCGTGAATATCTCCAGAAGAATTTTGCCCGTAAAATATCGGCCCGGGACGTGGCCAAGGTGGCCGGGCTAAGCACCAGCCGGGCCCTCCATCTTTTCAAGGAAGAGACCCATCAATCCCTTTCCGGGTATATCCAAAAGCTGCGGATCGATTACGGAAAGCACCTGCTTTTGAATTCGGATCTGGATATCGCGGACGTGGCGGTGGAGACCGGCTTTTTTGACCAGAGCCATTTCAGCAAGGCCTTTAAAAAGGCGGCCAAGATCCCGCCGTCCCGCTTCCGCCGCAAGTACAAGCTCTTCGCGGTTTGAGCTACTTGATCAGCCGCTTCTTCATCCGCTTGACACCGATGGCGAAGGCGATCACTTCAAGGACGAGGACGACGAGGAAGTTGAAGACGAGACTGGGCTTGTAGACGCCGGAGAAAACGGCCCGCGAGATTTCGACGGCGTGGGTCAGCGGCAGGAATTGGGCGAAGCCCTTCATCCAGGCGGGAAAGTTGTCCAAGGGGAAGAAGACGCCGGAAAAGAACAGCATCGGCGTCAGGATGAGCTCCGTGTAATAGCTGAAGAAGTCGAAGTTCGGCGCAAAAGACGTCACGATCATAGCCAGTGAACCGAACAAGATCCCCACGAAGATCATGAGGACAAAAAGCAGCAGCAGGCTGGGAACGGAAGCCGGGAAAACTCCCATGACCATCGCGACCGCCATCATCAGCGTCCCGCTGACCAGACCGCGAAATGTCGCCCAGGCGATGTCCCCGGCGATGGCGTCCTCCACGGAAACCGGGGTCGCGATCAGGGAATCATAGAGCTTTTCGTGGATCATCTTGATGAACGTGCCGTAGAGGCACTCAAAAGAGGAGGATAGCATCACTGAAGAGATGAGAACGCCCGGGACCAGAAAATCGAGATAGGGCTTTCCCCCGAATTGTCCGACATAGGCGCCCATGCCGATACCGAAGGTGATGAGGTAGAAGAGGGGTTGGATGAGGCTCGCGATAAACGTCGGCACGATGAACCTCTTGTAGGATACAAGGTTCCGGAAGAAGACATGGCCGACGCGGTAGGAGAGGTTCATTCGATCAGGCTCCGTCCCGTGAGTTTTAGGAACACGTCCTCGAGGGTCGCCGGACGGTGGACGGTATTGGGCAGGTCGAGCTCGGTGAGTTTCCGCCAAAGGTTTTGTCCGTCGCGGCAGTAAAAGAACAGCGTGTCGCCGGCCCGCTCGTGGCCGCAGGAGAATCCGCCAAGCCGGGCGATGAGCGCCTCATCCTGGTCCGCGGCAATCCGGATCTCGGCGACCTCCCGGCCGATCTCCTCCTCGATGAGCCTGGAAGGCACACCCTCTTTCAAGATCCTTCCCTGATACATGATCACGATGCGGTCGCAGAGCTGCTGGGCCTCTTCCATGTACTGGGTCGTGAGGATCAGGGTGGCGCCCTGCATCTTGAGCTGGCGGAGCCTCTGCCAGATCAGGTGCCTGGCCTGGGGGTCGAGGCCGGTTGTGGGTTCGTCGGCAATGATGATCCTGGGCTCGTTAAGCAGGGCCCGGGCGATGAGGAGCCTCCGTTTCATGCCCGTGGACAGCTGGTCGATCTTGCTGTCCCGCTTGGCTTCGAGCTCGACGAACTTGAGCAAGCCCTCGATCCGCTCCCTGGCGACGCGCTTCGGGATGTCGAAGAACCGGGAAAAGACCATCAAGTTCTCGCGGACGGTAAGGTCGATGTCCAGGGTGATCTCCTGGGGAATGACTCCGGTCTTCTTCTTGATGACCCGGTTATCGATGTGGGCCGGCAGGCCGTCGACCGTTAGAGTCCCCGCGGACACGGGGGATACGCAGTGGATCATCTTGATGGTCGAGGTCTTGCCGGCGCCGTTAGGGCCCAGGAAGCCGAAGCATTCGCCCTCCTGGATCTCGAAGGAGATGCCGTCGACGGCCGTGAAATCGCCGTATTTTTTAAAGAGGTCCTTCGCCGTGATGATCGCGCTCATGGTCCGGATGCTCGGATCATGATATCAGAATTCGCCGGGAGTTTGAAGCTTACCGCCCGCGGGCCCTTCGGCCGCGTCGAAGGCCATGGCCATCAGGAGTTTGACCTTGCGCAGCAGGGCGCCGTCGGCATAGACGAGGGCGTCGGTCTCCTCCAGATGTCTCATGAATTCGGCGTCGAGTTTTTTCATCGTCGCTAATGGATGTTCGGCCATGATGAACCTCCTGATGTTTCCAGACCATCATATCGCACGGACCGCGCGCTTTCCAGCGCAGGCTCAGGGCCCATGGAATGCCTTGACAGAAGGAATCTTTTAGGACAAATTCAAGGAATGAATTGCCATCTCCAGGGAAGATTCGCATGAACAAGACCGTGCGCATGGTCCTCCTCGTTATTAGGACGCGAGGCGTCATCCCTAAGCCGGAGTTCCTTGTTCGCTGGCACGATTACACGGGCGAGCCGCCCTTCGATCTCACGGACCGCGCTTACGTCCGGCTGGGCATCTTCATAACGGGTAAGACGCCGGTCCGCCAATTCGCTTACACCAAGGTCGATTGAGGCCGAATGAAGACCATCTCCCGCGAGGCCGAAAGCGCCATCGAGATCAAGCGCTCGCGGTTCATCGGACGGAGCTTCAAGCCTGCCACGCCCGATGAGGCGCTGGCTATCGTCAAGCGCATCCGGGAAACGTGGCGCGACGCCACGCACCACTGCTGGGCCTACCGCGTCGGGACAACCGGGGAGCAGGCCCGCTATGACAACAGCGGCGAGCCGCAGGGAACAGCCGGGCCTCCCATCTTGGACGTCCTAAGGCACAACAACCTTACGAATACCCTCGTCGTCGTGACCCGCATTTACGGCGGGACGAAGCTCGGCGCGGGCGGGCTGGTCCGGGCTTACGGCGAGGCCGCGAAGAAAGCGATCGAGGCATCCGGAGTGACGGAACTCCGGCTCGTCCGAGAGATCTCGGCCCCGATCCCTTACACCCTTCTCGCCCCCTTGGAAGCCTACCTCGCCCGCAATGGCCTCGAGGTCGTCAACAAGGAGTTCGGCGAGATTGTCATTCTGCTCCTGCGGGTCCCAGAGGAGAGGGAGCCGAACTTCAGGGTTTTCTACACGGGCCTCGTCAATGGAAAGCTCGCTTACACGGTCCTCGGTGAGAAATATCTCTGATCCCCTTTTTCCCGGTGCCGCCCGAGGAGAGCCAGGGAAAAAAATCGGGGACACAATACCCATTTCCGAATTACGAAAATCCCCCCTGGAAAAACACCTCGATTATTTAATTCGGAAACGGGTATTGTGTCCCGAATTATCCGAGCCTGTACGGGATGAGAGCGAAGGGGTGTTTTTTCTCGGAGTAGTCTCTGCTGTTCCGGGTCACGAGCCGGATGCCATGATCCATGGCCAAGGCAGCCTGGAAAGCGTCGGGGAGCTTCCAGCCGTTTGCCCGCCGAAGGTCCGCGGCGTGGTCGGCGTTTTCCTTCGTCAGCGGTAAACAAGCGAATTGTTCGCACAGATCGAAGGCGGCCGCCGCCTCGCCGGGAGAACCCCCGGCCAGGACTTCGGCGCGCGTGATCACGGAGATCACGGCCTCGCCTTCCTTGAGTCCCCGCAGCCAGGTCGTGGCCGGAACAATTCCCCGGAGGTGATCGATAAGGATTGCCGAATCCAATAGATATAGGGACTTCATCAAAAGCGTTCCCACTCTTGCCGCAGGCCGTCCACGAGCTTCTGGCTGTCGCCTTTGACGGATCTCCAGCTCCCGGCGGTTTCCCTGATCACCGTCTGCAGGTCCCTGCGTCCGGCCCGACCGCGATATTCTTTGATCGCCCGGCGGACGAGTTCAGCGCTCGAAAGCTTATGGCGGCGACCGTAGCTATCGAGCCATTTCTTGTCTTCCGCAGGTATCGAAATGATGCTTCTGATCATGATTAAGCTATCCGAGATACATATATCACTCAAGTGATATCGTGTCAAGTCGTCGAAGCAACGAGCGGAAGATAGCTGGACCCGAGTTCGGAGTCAGTTCTTCTTGAGATGTGCGTCGGTCGCGCCCCAGCCACCCTCGGCGGGGTCGCCCTCTGGGTTTTCGCGTTTGCCGGGTGCCGTCTTCAGGCGAGCCAATCCTCGACGGCCAGGCCGGGAATCCTGCAGAACTCCCGGGTGTTATGGGTCACGAGGACGGCGCCCAGGCTGAGGGCGTGCGCGCCAATCTGGGAGTCGAGCGGACCTATAGGCGTTCCGGCCGCTTCGAGTGCGGCCCGAACCTTGCCATAAGAGCCGGCGGCCCCTGCGTCGAAATCGGCGATCTCCAAAGGGAGGAGAAATTCATCTAATGCCTGGCGATTGCGCTCTCTATGCACGCTCTTGGCGACCCCGAACCGCAACTCGGCCAGGGTGACCGCCGAGATGCCGGCCTCGCCGGGCGAGAGAGACATGATCCTGCGCAGAGCCTTGGCCGGCTTCCGCTTGATCAGGGCGATGCACAAGTCCGTGTCGAGCATGAAGCGCATCAGAACGTCTCGCGGTCCTGGGGGGCGGGCTGGCTGCGCTCGGGCATGAAGTCCTCCGAGAACTTATCCAGGCTCCCGACGAGAGAATCCCAGGCGCCCTTGGCGGGCAGAAGTACGATGGCGTTCCCGGATTTCTTGATATAGACAAATTCCCCTTCAAAACGGAACTCCTTGGGCAGGCGGACAGCCTGGCTTTGCCCGTTCCGAAAGAGCTTGGCTGTCTTCATCGCAGTTTTCTCAAAGTATATACTTATCATATATACTACCTCCAACCATCAGTCAAGGGATTTCCTAATTCGATAGACGCGGCCCGACCGCAAAGATTCTCGCGTTCGCTGTAAGTTAAGGTATCATTCCCTGAGCAGGACGATCGTCGCGCCCCAGCCTCCCTCGTCGGGTTCCGCGATCTCGAAGGACAAGACCTCCGGGGTCTTCCCGAGGACGGAATGGACCGTGCGCTGAAGGATCCCAGTCCCCTTCCCGTGAACGATCCGGACCCTGAGAACCCCTTTCCGCCGGCAGGCCCTGAGGTATTCCGGGACGAGGTCCTTGACGTCGGAAGGCCGGAAGGTGTGTAGGTCAAGCGTCCCCTCGACGGGAATCTCGACGGGCTCCGAATCGTCAGGATCGATCAAGGGCACTTCCCGCGGAACCGGCGCCTAAGCCTCTTCGACGACCTTCCACCCCAGCGCATCGGCCAGGCCGCGCACCGGCTCTTTGAGGTCGCCATAGAACGTCACGCGGTGCCAGCCCCACGTGTCCCACATCGTGAAGAGCTTCTCGATGTCGCCGACGGGCTCGGCGACGAGTTTGGTCCGGCAGGCCCTATCGTCGGGATCGTTCGCGAC
>Ga0315291_10009835_pt1 | contig 11722 bp, 9 predicted proteins | sample YL17G12_20_MG_FD_203070 | JGI IMG/M metagenome (GOLD analysis project Ga0315291, IMG submission 203070) | Sediment microbial communities from Yellowstone Lake, YNP, Wyoming, USA - YL17G12_20 | ecosystem: Environmental > Aquatic > Freshwater > Lake > Sediment | place: USA: Wyoming | collected...
TCACGGTTCATAAGGAATTCCTCGGCAAAAGGGAGAAATACGACAACTATCGCAAAGAGCTAAAAAAAATCGCTAAATGGAAAGCCGTGACGCTCGACGACGTCCGATTCTATCCCATGGCCAACATCGAGCTGCCGGAGGAGATCAGTCATGCTCTTTCCTACGGCGCCGAGGGCGTGGGACTCTTCCGCTCGGAATTCATTTACCTTCAAAGATCGACGCTTCCGACCGAGGAGGACCACTTCGAGGTCTATTCCCGTCTGGCCAGGGAGGCGCACCCCTTTCCCGTTTATATCCGGACCATCGATATCGGGGGCGAGAAGAACCTGCCGCAACTGTCGATCGAAAAAGAGCCAAACCCGGCCCTCGGGCTGCGGGCGATCCGGTTCTCCCTCGGGCACAGGGAGCTTTTCCGCATTCAGCTCCGGGCCATCCTCCGGGCGAGCGTTCAGAAGAACGTCCGCATCCTGATCCCGATGATCACCGAGGTTGAGGAGATCGGGGAAGTGAAGCTGCTCTTTCAGGAAGTCAAGCAGGAGCTTCAGGACAAGAAGATCAAGTTCGACCCGAACATCCCTCTGGGCGTGATGATCGAAGTCCCGGCCGCGGCCGCCATCGCCGACATCCTTGTCAAGGAAGTGGATTATTTCTCCATCGGGACCAATGACCTCATTCAGTATTATCTGGCCGTAGACCGGTCGAACGAGTTCGTCTCCTATCTGTACAAACCCCTCCATCCTTCGGTGCTGCGGCTGATCAAGTCCGTCATCGGGACGGCCGTGAAGGAAGGCAAGGACGTCGCCGTCTGCGGAGAAATGGCCGCCGACCCGCTGTCGGCCATGGCCCTCCTCGGCTTCGGCCTCAAGAAGTTCAGCATGAACCCGATTTACATCCCGCGGATCAAGAAGGCGCTGCGTGCTGTCGAATACAGGACCGTGCGCCGGGTGGTGAATCAGGCTCTGAAGCTCAAGACCGCTCAGGAGATCGAAGAATATCTGATTGAAAAACTGCTCGTCAAGCACCCCGACGCGTTTTTAATGATAGGACCCACGAGCTAGCTAGGACCGGCCGTATTTGTCTTCGAGCCGGACGATGTCGGATTCGTCGGAATGTCCCAGCCAGATCTCCATCACCCGGGCGGGCGATCGGCCCACGCAGCGCAGGCGGTGGGCCGTTTTGCGGGGGATATAAATTTCTTCGCCTTTTTTGGGGCGCCAGACCTTTTTGCCGACCGTGATCTCCAGACCGCGGTCGAGGGCGATCCAGAACTCTGAGCGTCGGTGATGGAATTGAAGGGAGAGTGACGCGCCCGGCTTGACCGTGATGATCTTGATGCTCCCGGCGTTCTTGTGGGGATAGGCGCGGAACTTTCCCCAGGGGCGAATGTCTTCGATGATACGGGCGCGGAAGTTCTTTTCGTGGTCAGAAGGGGACTTCGTCATCGCCCTCTCCGGACGCCGGCGTCTCCTCCTCGCCCGGAAAGTCCGTTACCGCGGTGTCCGCGACAGGTCCGGCCTCGGCCGCGCCTTCGCGCCGTCCGCCGCCGAGAAGGACGATGCTCTGGGCGTCGATCTCCGTGGTGGTCCGCTTATTGCCGTCGCGGTCCTGCCAGCTTCGCGTTCGCAGTCGGCCTTCGACGAGGACCTGTCTTCCCTTGTCCATGTACTTTTCGCAGAATTCAGCGAGCTTCCCCCAGACGACGATTTTGTGCCATTCCGTCCGATCGCTTGTCTCGTTTGTGCTGCGGTTGAATATCCGCTCGTTCGTGGCTAGCGAGAAACGGGCCACGCTCCGGTCCAGTTGGGGAAGGACGCGGATCTCTGGTTTCTGGCCGAGGCGTCCAAGTAAGATCACTCTGTTCAGACTGTTGATATCTCTCATTTTTTTATTTCCTTAAGTTCCCGGATCTTGTCCTGGGCCTTCTTGGCGTCCTCTTCTAGGGGATATTTGGACACGAGGAACGTCAGCACGGCGATGGCCTCGTCCTTTTTCTTGAGCTCGATCAAGGCTAAGCCCTTTTTGTAATACGCTTCGGCGATCTTGTCGCTCTGCGGATAGTTGAGGATCAGCTCGTCGAACGCGTCGATGGCCTTGTCGAATTTTTTCTGGCTGAAATAGCATTCGCCGATCATGAACAGGGCGTTGTCGGCGAGAAGGGTGAGCTCCGGAAACTGCTCCCGAAACTGTGAAAAGCCGTCGATAGCGAGGTCGTAGTTTCCCTTCTGATAATCGACAAAGGCGGTGTTGTAAAGCTCCTGGGAAGAAAGGTTGGTCTGAGGGCGAGCCGCGTCCGTCTGCTTTTTTTCAGCCGGGGGCTCCTCCTTCTTTTGAGGTTCTTTGGGCTTTTTGGAGCTCGGGGTCTTTTCGCCCTTTTTCAGCGCTTCTTGCGGTTGCTCGACAGGCGGCGCCGGTTTCGACTTGAGGATGATGAGATCTTCGGAGATCTTCAGGAGCTCGGTCTCGATCTGGCCAAGTCTTTCGAGAAGCACCTGGTACAGCGACGGCAGGTTCTTGAGGTTTTCCTGAGACCGGGCTTGCTCCGCCTGGAATTGCTTGAACTGGGCGGTCAGTTCCCGGACTTGGTCCCTGATGACCTTGATGTCATCAGAGGCGGCATCCAGCTTTTTCTCCAGCTTGAGGTATTGCTGCTTCAGGAGCTGAACATCTTCATACATAAGCTCATAGGCCTTTTTCTGCTTGTCCTGCCCGCCCGCATAAAAAGGCAGACAGACGATCAGAAGGACCCCCAGAACTTTTTTCATCGCCCGCGGCGCTTATTTTTCAATGACCAAGAATTGGGCGCGCCGGTTCTTCTGCCAGGCGACTTCGTCGTGGCCCATGTCCAGGGGCTGGCTCTTGCCGTACGAGATCGTCTTTATCCGATCCCCAGAAATGCCGAGCGAAACAAGATAATCAAAGGTGCTTTTGGCGCGCTTCTCGCCCAGGGCCAGGTTATAGTCTTCCGTCCCGCGCTCGTCGCAATGGCCTTCGATGAGGATCTTGGCAGTCTTGAACTTTTTCAGCCAGGCAGCGTTGGCTTCGAGAACGGGCTTTGCGTCTTCGCGGATGAAATACTTGTCATAATCGAAGTGGATCATCAGGAGCGGTTTCTCACTGTTGATCTGATCGAGGGACTTGGCCATGAAGAGCTCTTCTTCACTGATCTCGGGCTTCTTCACAGCGGGCGGCTGCACAGCGGGCGGCTGTTCGACTTTTTCGATCCTGGGCTGTTCCTTCACCTGCGGCGGCGGCGGGGGCGCGACCTGCTTGGCTTTGGGCTTGCACGACACAGTGAAGGCAATAGCCAATAGACAAACGAGGGAAAAAATGAAAAGCTTTTTCATGAAGCCTCCTCTTTAGCTAGTATGTTATTGAAAATTTTGAACATGACACCTTCCCCAATTATATACAATGAAAAGAGGGGCGTGTCAATTGAAAAGTCGCCATATTCTTGGGGAAAATCGAGGGCTCGGGGAGGAGAACGCCTCGGGCAGGTCCTTCTCCGCCCCCAGCCCTCGCCGAGATAAAGAGTGGAGGAGGGTCGGTTGGAGCTCGTTCTGACCAGGATCTCCACACTGAATTTCCTTGCCTGCGCTCATCTTTTCCGGGGCGCTCTCTCTCCGCATCCTAGATTACCATTTATGAAGACGAAGAGGAGGAGCGTTTTTCTCATATGGAGAATTCGCCTTGGGACGAGGGGAAATGCCGCTCAAAAACCGCTGCTAGTTGGACCAGTCGGGCCAGCTGTTCTGGCCTTTCGTCGTGAGCTGGCGGAGATTGGACCCGTCGTAGTCGATCGAAAAGAGCTGGAGGCCGCCCTTCATATTGGAGGTGAAGACGATATGCCGACCGTCGGACGACCAGCTCGGCGATTCGTTCCGGGCGTTGCTCTCGGTCAGTTTCGAGATCTGCTGGGTCCGGAGGTTCAGAATGTAAAGGTCGAAGACATTTTCGACGCGGGCGATATAGACGATCCGGTCGCCGGCCGGTGACCAGGCCGGGGAATCGCAATGTGTCGAGCCGCCGAAGCTCACCCGCTGGACGTTCGACCCTTCGGCGTCCATGGTGTAGATCTGCGGCGTCCCGCCCCGGTCGGAGACGAAGACAAGCTGCCGCCCGGTCGGCGACCAGGACGGTGCGACATCGGAGCCCGAATTGAACGTTAACCGTTTGATGCGGAAGGAGCCGCGCTTCAAGCTGTCTTCGTCGATGTCGGCCACATAGATTTCCGAGTTTCCGTCTTGATCTCTTGTCGAATTGAAGGCCAGCTTTTTTCCGTCGGGCGACCAGGCCGGCGAAAAATTGCCTCCCTTGAGCGAAACCGGGATCTTTCGCGCTTCATAGATGAGTTGAAGGTACAGGCCGGCTGTGAGATTCTGGTAGGACGTGGAGGCGATCATCTTGCCGTCGGGTGACCAGGCGGGGCTGATGTCGTTCACTTTGTTGAACGTCAAGCGCGTCTGATTGGCCCCGTCGTAATCCATCATGTAGATTTCAGGGTTGCCCTCTCGGTCGGAGACGAAGGCGATCTTGGACTCGAAGACCGGTTTTTCGCCGTAGGCTTTCATGATCTCATCGGCCATCCGATGGGCTAAATACCGGATATCCGTTTTTTTTGCCTGGTAACGCTTTCCGTTGAGGATCGGACGTTGGGATTTGACGTCGTAGAGATTTCTTTCGAAGATGATGTCGCCTCCCGCGGCTTCTGAAACCTCGCCGACGAAGAGGATGTTGGCCTGGACGGACTCCCAGTCCTTGAAGAGGATGTTTTTCGGGTCGGTCTTCTGGACGTAGTCGTAGTAGCTTTTGGGGAGGAGCTGGAAGATGCGGCTGAATTTGAGGTCGTCGGAGAGGATCTGATAGATCTCGTCGGCCGGGGCCGGGGACGAAGCGACCGCGAATTTCGGGAGAGCGAAGCTGATGGCCGGTATGCCCTCGGTGATGATCATTTTGACTTCCTGTTGGGGATGGAGAGCCAAGGCCAAGGGCAGAATCCATAAGCCAAAAATCGATATTTTTTTTGTTTTCATTTGGAGTGCTCGAAACGGAGATAGATTCCCAGATAGTCCTCGTCGTAGCCGACCGGGAGCGGGGGGAATTTGGCCGACCGCATGACAACGCGCACGGCCGATTTATCGAGCGTGTCGATGCCGCTCGACTCCTTGATGTCAATGGTCGAGATCGATCCGTCTCTGTAAATACGAAAATAGACGTCCACGTGAAAGGAGCCGCTCACGCCGGGGTCGACGAGCGACGTGAACCAGTTCGATTGGATTTTGATCTGGATTTCCTGAAGATAGTACATGAAAGGAAAATTCGAGCTGCCGAGCTGGCCGGGGAATCCGGAGCCCGTCCCTTCGCCGCCTCCCGGCCCGCCGACATTGATCGTCAAACCCGATCCTCCCCCGGCCGCTTTCTGCCCGCCGGCCGCGGCCGCTGTTTCTTTGGCGGTCGTCTTGGCCGATGCGTCCGGCTTTGTGATCGCGGCCTTCTTTTCCGCTTTCTTTGAGGGTTCCTTTTTCGGCTTGTCCACCGGAAAGCGGAGAGATGATTTCGGCTCGTCTTGCTGGAGCTTTTGAAGCGTCGTCAGATCCCGCAATGTTTCTTTCTTGACCTCGGTCGCGCCAAGCTCCTTTTCCGGGGCGGCCATGATGCCGCCGCCTCCTCCTCCCCCTCCTCCGAGCATGCCGATGAAATTCGTCGGGATATAGATCGTCAGTCCTTTTTTTTGAGGTTTCGGCAGGCTTGGGTTGAGGACGATGAGGGTGAGGATGAGGGAATGAGCCGCGGCGGAGTAGATCATAGCCCGCTTAAAAGCCTTGCCGTTCGTCCTGAGTCTGGCGGTCATCGGCTCCTGTTCTTTTTTTCGATCGGCTCGATGATCAAGGCGATCGTTTCGATGCCGATCTTTTTGGCTATGTCCATGATGTTAACGACAAAACCATAGGGGAGGTTTTCATCGGCCTGGAGGTAGACGATCTTTTTTGGCTTTCCGTAATAATACTGCTGGAGCCGGCTTTCAAGAAGGTTGATGTTGATCACGGAATTCTCAAAATAGATGTATTTTTCCGCCGTGACCGTCAGCCGCAGCCCTTCCTCGGCCGGCGCCGTGTCGGTCTCGGCCCGGGGCAGATTGACCCCAATGCCGGACTGCATCATCGGCGTCGTGACCATGAAGATGACAAGCAGGACGAGCATGACGTCGACGAACGGAGTGACGTTGATCTCGGAAAGGGCTGTGCCGATCTCCCGCTTGGAGCGGATCGAAGGAAGCTTAGGGAGTACCATAGAGTCTCTCGGCGATGCTCAAGAGCTCGAGCGAAAAATCTTCCATGTCGGTGATGAAATCCTTGATCCGGTGGAGGAAGGTATTGTAGGCGATGACCGCGGGAATGGCCGCGAACAGGCCGACGGCCGTAGCGACCAGGGCTTCGGCGATGCCGGGCGCGACCGAGAGCAGGCTGGCCGACCGTGTCATGTTGATATTCAGAAACGAGTCCATGATGCCCCAGACCGTTCCGAACAGGCCGATGAAGGGCGAAACGCTTCCGGTCGTGGCCAGGAACGACATCAGTTTTTCCATCTTGGCGACCTCAGCGTTCGAGGCTTTCGTCAGGGCCCGGCTCAGGTTATCGAGGCTCGCTCCATTGGGCGCGGCTTGGGGATTGCTCTTGGCGAGGTAGGCTATTTCCTTGAATCCGGCCTGAAAAATGGAGGCTAATGGGCTGGAGGGGAACGCTTTGGACGCCTTGCTGACATCGCTCAGGTTTCGGCTTTTTTTGAATAGAACCAGGAATTTCTGGGACTGGACGGCCGCCGATTTGAGGGACTTTCTCTTGAAAATGATGATCGTCCAAGAGAACACGGAAAAGAAGAGGAGGATGAGGAGGATGGCCTTGACAACCAGGCTCGCGTCGGTGATCAACCGAAAAATGTTCATGATTTCCTCACAAAAAGTAGCATAGGGGGGCGGCAAAGTCAAATTGGCCCGGGGCATGCCGTGCGTCACCACGCAGATTTTCCCCAGCGAGGAAAATCTGCTCGACCTCCGACGATTCCAGAGACGCATACCAGCTTTCATGCCCCCCTTGATTACCTAAGGGGGGAAGGGGGGATTGATATCGCTAATTAAGAATCTTAGGATGCGTCTCTGTCCGTGCCCGCTTTCGCCCTCGGACGGGTTCCTTAGCGGCATGCCCCTCGCCAAGATAAAATGAAAGTCAAATTAGCCGAGCAGGCGGGACAGGATTTCGACCGCGACTTCCTTGGCCTGTTCCCCGCTCTCTTTCGTCGGCCCGACACACGAGGGGCAGCCGTCCTGGCAGGGGCAGGCGGCAATCGTCTTGAGGCAGTAATCGAGGAGCGTCTTTTCGAGGTCGAAAAGCGACGGGCTCAGACCGATACCGCCCGGGTAGTTGTCGTAGATGAAGATGTTCGGCTCGAAATCGACGGCGGCATAGACCGGCCCTCGGACCGGCGGCACCCAGGCGATCAGGTCTTTGGGCGGAATGGATTCGCCCGTGGAGTTGTCGCCGATTGAAACACCGATGTCATGGATGTCACACATCAGGAAGAGAGGCGCGACGTGATGAAGGATATGGGACAGCCCGTAGAGGCCGTTGATCTTCTGCTCCGGGCTGAACGACAGCGACTGCAGAAGCGAAGACGGTACCGTCACCCAATAGGCCGTCGTATGCATCTCGTTCTGCGGCAGGCTCAGGTCGCCGGCGCCGACGTTCTCCATCGTGTGGAACTTGATTTTCTTGAAGCCGACGACCTGGGTGGCGACATGGACCTCGCCGTGGAACGTATCGAACCGGTCGAGTTTTTTCTTGTCGAAGACGTCCAAGATCTTGATCTTGGTGTAATCGATGGCGTCGGTGTAATAGTCGACATCAGTCTTTGTCACGTACGCCTTGCGCTGGTCGTAGTCGAGCTTGTCAACAAAGTATTGTACGCCCTCGCAGATGTAGATCGCTTTTTCGTGGAGTGTCGTCAGGGCCGACGAGAAATCGACCTCGGCGATGGCCTTCGCTTTTTCCGTGCTGTCCACGACGACAAAATTATCGGAGCTTATGGAGCGGAGGCTGACCCCGTCGGCCGGATAGGCGTCGGAGGTCCAGTACCATTTGTCCTTCGAATGATGAACGAGCTTCTCGTCCTCGAGGAACTTCAGGATCTCGCCGATGTCCGTGCGGCCGAATTTTTCGCCGTCCATGAACGGTAGCTCGAACGCCGCGCATTCGATGTGGTTGATGAGGATCGAAAGGTTATCGGGGTTGATGAGGGCTTTCTCGGGATTCTTGGAGAAAAAGTAATCCGGATTGTTGACGATGAACTGGTCGAGCGGCGCGCTTGAGGCGACAAGCACCGCGGCCGAGGTGCCGGTCTTTCGGCCGGCGCGGCCGGCCCGCTGCCAGGTGCTGGAAATCGTCCCGGGATAGCCCGCCAGCACCGCCACGTCGAGCGTTCCGATGTCGATTCCGAGCTCGAGGGCGTTCGTCGAGACGACGCCCAGGATCTTGCCCTCCCTCAGTCCTTTCTCGATCTCGCGCCGCTTGAGGGGAAGATAGCCGCCCCGGTAACCGCGGATGAGGCCCTCGTCCTTGACCGTTTTTTCGATATCTTCTTTAAGGTATGTCAGAAGCACTTCGGTGATCAGGCGGCTCTGAGCGAAAACGATGGTCTGAAGGTCGTGCTTGAGAAAGATGTCGGCGATCCGCCGTGATTCGTTGACGTAGGAGCGGCGGATGCCCAGAAACTTGTTCACGACGGGCGGCGTGGTGAAGACGATGTATTTGTCGCCGCGCGGCGCGCCGTTGTTATCCACGAGTATTACGGGCTCCTCGATCATCTTTTCGGCAATCTCGAGCGGGTTGGCGATCGTCGCCGTCGAGAGGATGAACTGCGGAGAGGAACCGTAGAATTGGGCGACGCGCTTGAGACGGCGCAGGACGTTGGCCAGGTGGCTTCCGAAGATACCGCGGTAGTTATGGAGCTCGTCGATGACGATGTATTTGAGGTTCTCGAAGAGCTTGATCCATTTGGTGTGATGGGGCAGAATGCCCGCGTGGAGCATGTCGGGATTGGTCAGGACGATGTGGCCGCGAGCGCGGATCGCTTTGCGCGCGTCCTGGGGCGTGTCGCCGTCGTAGGTGAAGATCCGGATCTCCTCGGGCAGGAGCTTGATCGTCTCGTCGAGTTCGGACCGCTGGTCGTTGGCCAGGGCTTTTGTTGGGAAAAGATAAAGGGCGCGGGCTGACGAGTTTTTGAGCATGGCGTCGAGGACGGGGAGGTTATAGCCCAGGGTTTTTCCTGAGGCTGTGGGCGTGACCACCACGGCGTTCTTTCCCTGCTGAATGGCCTCCCAACACGAATGTTGGTGGGTGTAGAGCCGTTCGTAGCCTTTTTCTCTGAGAGCCTTTACGAGAGCCGGGTGAACCTCCTTCGGATAATCGACGTAACTTCCCTCTTGGGCGGGGAGGTGCTTGATGGCCCGGAGGGAATCGTCTTCGATACCGATCTTCCGGAGCAATTCCAGGGATTTGAGGAGATTCTCTTGCCGGCCCATGTCGGGATTAATCCTAGCCGAAAAATTAATTAGGGTCAAACTTCTTCTGAACTCACAGATTCGTGTTGGAATTGCGAAACCTAAATGAGCCGATAGTTTCTCTCTTTTGTTGCATGCTTGGCAGACCCGGCCCTGGGCTCATTTTGAAACGCCGAAATTGTGGGTGAAACCTATCCAAGGGACGAAATGAAATCCTGAACCTCCTTTGTCGAGCAGTGATTGTCTCGCTGTCGATATAAGAATAACCGCCCGAGACGACAAAGTTGTCAAGAAGTTGTTAAGAAATTGTAAAAAATTTGTCATATAATCGCCGGAGCGAGTCTAAAAAATAGAATCTTTATTATCTCTTGAGCTATAATAAAGGGTTATGTTGAACGAAATTGTCGTGAAGAAGGCGGCGCAGCACAATTTGAAGCGGATCGATGTCCGTCTTCCCCGGAACAAGCTTATCGTCGTCACCGGGCCGAGCGGGTCCGGGAAATCCTCCCTTGCCTTCGACACGCTCTTTGCCGAGGGCCAGCGCCGCTACATCGAGTGCATGTCGGCCTACGCCCGCCAGTACATGGAGATGATGGAAAAGCCCGAGGTCGAGTCGATCGAAGGCATCTCGCCGGCCATCTCCATCGACCAGAAGACGATCTCCTCCAACCCCCGCTCGACGGTCGGCACGGTGACGGAGATCTACGACCTCTTCAGGCTCATGTTCGCCCGGGTCGGGGTTCCCCACTGCCCGAGCTGCGGCCGCCAGGTCAGTTCGCAGACCGCGGAGCAGATCGTCGACCGGATTTCCGAATCCGCTCTTCAGGAAAAGGTGAGGATCCTGGCCCCGGTCATCAAAGGCCGCAAAGGCGAATATCACAAGCTTTTCGACAGGCTGCTCAGAAAAGGATTCGTCCAGATCCGCGTCGATGGCAGATTCCGCGACCTCGACGGGCCCATCGTCCTCGAAAAAACGAAGAAACATACGGCCGAAGTCCTGATCGACGACATCCGCGTCTCACCCTATTCCGAGAAGAGGCTCAAGGAAGCCGTGGGACGGGCGCTTGAAATCGCCGAAGGCGAGGTTCTCCTCCTTCGGGAGGACGGGCGGGAGACGTATTATTCGCTCAAACTCCTCTGCCCCTATTGCGATATCAGCATTCCCGAGCTTGAGCCGCGAAATTTTTCCTTCAACAGCCCCTACGGCGCCTGCCCGCGCTGCCATGGGCTCGGCTACCAGACCGTGACCGACGAATGGGGCGACGTCGAGCTCACCGAGGACATCTGTCCCCAGTGTCAAGGAAGCCGCCTCAAGCCCGAAAGCCTGTCCGTCAGGATCGGCGGGAAGAACATCTCCGAGTTGAGCTCGATTCCCGCGAGCCGGCTGATCGGGGACATTGCCGCTTTTCAACACACGGCGGCGCGGGAGCTCATCGCCTCGAAGATCCAAAAGGAAATCCTGACCCGGCTCTCGGTCATGACCGAGCTCGGACTCGCCTATCTCCATCTCAACCGGACGACGGGTTCGCTCTCGGGAGGCGAAGCGCAGCGGGTCCGTCTCGCCGCCCAGGTCGGGGCGCGGCTGCGCGGCATCCTCTACGTTCTCGACGAGCCGACGATCGGCCTTCACCAGCGCGACAATGGCCGCCTGATCTCGCTCCTCCGCAAGATCCGTGACGACGGCAATTCCGTTCTTGTCGTCGAGCACGACGAGCAGACCATCCGTGCCGCGGATTTCATCCTGGATCTGGGGCCGGGTGCGGGCGAGCAGGGCGGATTTGTCGTCGCCGAGGGGCCGCTGGCCAAGGTCCTTGAGTCGTCCGATTCCCTGACGGCCAAATATCTGCGCGGAGAGACAGAAATCGCCCTCCCGGCGGAGCGACGGGAGCCCGCCGGCTGGCTGACGGTCCTCAAAGCCCGGGAGCATAACCTCAAAGATATCGATGTCCACATCCCGCTGGGCTGCATGACGGCCGTCACGGGCGTTTCGGGTTCCGGCAAGAGCACGCTCGTCTACGATATCCTTTTCCGGAGCCTCCAGAGTTTCCTTTACAGCGCGAAAATCCGGGTCGGCGAGCACGAAGCCATTCAAGGCGCGGATAGGATCGACAAGGTCATCAGCGTCGACCAGAAGCCGATCGGCCGCACGCCGCGCTCCAATCCGTCCACATA
>Ga0315291_10009837_pt1 | contig 11720 bp, 8 predicted proteins | sample YL17G12_20_MG_FD_203070 | JGI IMG/M metagenome (GOLD analysis project Ga0315291, IMG submission 203070) | Sediment microbial communities from Yellowstone Lake, YNP, Wyoming, USA - YL17G12_20 | ecosystem: Environmental > Aquatic > Freshwater > Lake > Sediment | place: USA: Wyoming | collected...
CCCCACACACACAATCTTGTTTTTATGGGCTGGTAATGTGTGCGGAGGGAAAAGGGTGCATGTGAATAAAGGAATAAGAAGAAATGGCGCGTAGAAACACTCGCACAGCTGTCTGGGGGTCAGGGGGAAAGGTTGAAAAAAAAAAAGGTCTCTCTCTCTCTCTCTCTCTCTCTCACGCGCCACACATGCACACGTCCATGGCGGCCTCGTGCGTGGTGCGCGATGGCGCTCACTCAAAGTTCAGGAAAAAAAAAGGGGGGTGCGCAAGGGTGAAAAGCTGGGGATGGGGGGGCGGGTTCTCTTTTCTATTCTGTCTTCTGCCTCATCCCCGCGCCGCGCACGCCGCCGCGGCGGGCGGCGTCCCCGCCCGCGCGGCCTGGACCGGCGTGGCCACACAGGCGATCGCCGCCGTCGCCGCCGCCGCCGCCTGCGGGCGCAGGTGCTGGACGACCGCGCGCGCGGCGGGCGTGCGGACGACCCGCCCCAGGTAGGGTTCTGCGAGGGGGGAGATGCGGGCGGCCGCCGCCCGGTAGGCCGCCGAGGCCTGCAAGCGGTGCAGGACGGACGCGGCGGTGGACAGGGCGCGCTCGTAGGAGGCGGAGCCCACGAGGGCGCCGTGGGCCTCCATGTACTTCGCCCGGGCAAAGCGGGCGGGCGGGCCGGCGAGCAGGCCGCCCGCGGGGCCGGCCAGCAAGGCCGCGACGGCGGGCGTGGCGAGCAAGGCCGCGAACGCGTCCGCCACGCGGGCGAGGGACTCGTCCGCCTCCTCGGCCGACGCGGTCGAGGCAGCGTCGTCGCCGTCGCTGGCGGGCGCTGCCTTGCCGCCGTTCCCAGGCGCGGCAAAAGCCGCCGCCAGCAGGTCCACCACCGCGTCCGCGGCCGCCCGGGCGGACGCGGGCGCGCCGGACACGGCCTTGATCGCCTCCGCCGCGCCCCGGACCTGGTCCAGGTACATGGCGCGGGCGGCGGCGGGCACGGCGGCCAGGCGTAGGTGAGGGGCGGCGGGGGAGGTGGTGGTCAGCGCACCACCGCCCCCGCCGGGTGCGCCGCCGGCAGAGGACGCCGCCCCGGGCGGGGGCAGGAACATGGCCGACAGGTCCAGGTGGCCTCCCAGGCCGGGCAGGGCCGGGCGTGGAGGGGGGTGGTAGCCAGGCAGGGCGCCGACGGCTTTCAGCAGGGGGCCGGGGAGGAGGGACACGACGCCGTCCACCTGCGCGTCGGCGAGCTCCAGCAAGCGCTCGGCCCGGTACGCGGCGCCCGCCAGCAGGGGCGCGGCCGCGGACGCGACCTTACCCTCCACGAATGCCAGCGGGGAGGCCAGCAGGGCCGGCCACAGCGCCCGCCCCGCCCGGTAGGCGGCGGCCGCCATGGCCGCCAGGTCGGCGCCGCAGGAGGCGACAAAGTCGAGGCGTTTCAGGGAGGCCGCCCGCCGGCCGGCCGTGGAGGAGCCCTGCCGGTAAAACGTGGTCGTGTGCGTCGTCCGGTAGGCGCCGCCGCCGCCGCCACCGCCGCCCGCCGCGGCGGCTGCCCCCCAGTCGAAGGCGACCCGGTCGCCCGTCTCTGTGAGGGAGAAGCCGACGGTCGTCGTCACCACGGTCGTGGCCAGGCCAGCGCCGGACCCTGTCCGCCGGACGAGGGGCGGCGGCGGGTGGCGGGGGATGGAGGGCGCGGCCGCGCCCGCCTGCCCGACGCCCTGCCCGGCCGCCACCGCGTTGGCCGCAGCCCGGGAGGAGGAGTAGGGGTAGCCGGAGGTGAAGTGGCGGCCGGACGCGGAGCCGGGGGCGCCCCGGCCGCCGGCGGCGCGCTTGGTGACGAGCTTGCCCATGAAGACAAAAAGGAAGAGGTGGGCTGGGAGGGGCGCGCTTTGCGAGCGAGCGGAAGGGGGGAGCGCCCGCCGGGCTTAGCTTCTCTCTCTCGCGCCTCAAAAGACCGCGGTGCGTGTGCGCGCTTTCTCACACGCACACACCGTAGTCACAGGGGAGAAGTGGGCCTGGCGCGCTCTGCGTGGGCGTGTGGATGAGGTGAGGGGGAGGAGTGTGTCAGGCGGCCGGGGTGCCCTAAAAGCGACCCATTTTTTTTTTTTTTTTTTTTTTTTTTTTTTTTTTTTTCCGTCGGGGCGAAAAGCGAGCGGCGGGGGTCGTGTCCGCGCGCACGCGGGGACACCAGGCACCCCAATCCCAACACCCACACAGGGTCGACCGTGCAAATTGGCCGCCAGCCACGCGGCGGGGTGCATCAGGCCCGCGGAATGACGATGCGAGAGGAGACGAGTGAAGAGGGAGACGCTCTCTCGCTCGCTCGCTCTTCCCTCCCATTTCGCCGTAGGGGTCTTCCTCCCCGCGGCGCGGCGCCCTTCCCTCGGCCGCACACCTCTCTGCCTCTCACGCTTCCAGCGCACCTTGGTGATCTCAGCGAGGGGGGGCTCGCGCCTCTGCCGAGTGACGGGGCACGCTGGTGTGTGTGCAGGGGTCGGTGAACAAAAAGAAAAGTGTGGCGCTCAGGTGCCCAAGATGAGTTTCTCTCTTCCCATCATTCATTCCGTTCAGCACCCCCTCCCGTCCGTCCGTCCGTGCGCCGAAAGAGTGTTCACACGCTTCCATCGCATTCCTGGCTCTCTAACAATTCACGCGCTCCCACGTCCCCCTCCGCCGAGCACCGCCACCGCCGCCGCCGCCAGGCCGCCCAGCCCCAGGGCCCCTAGCTCCGCGGCCGCGCGCGCGCCGTCCACAGGTGGCTGGTGGTGCGCACGCCGCCCACCCCCACAACCCGCCGCGGCGTCCTCCCACGGCTCCGGCGGCGCCGCCCCCGCCGCCCACGGCCCGTACGCGGCCGGCGCCGCCGCGCCCGTCCCTCGCCACCCGCACACGCCGGGGCGGAACACGAGGCACCGCCCCCACCCCGCGTCCGTGCCGGCCTGGGCCGCCCACGCCGCGCGCCGGGCCTGGCGGGACACGAGCACGACCGCGGACCCGGGCCCCGGCTGGGCGCACCGGTGGGCGGCCTCCCAGGCGCTGGGTGACAGGCGGGCGGCCGCGGGCAGCAAGGCCGCGGGCACCGGGATGGAGCCCGGAATGCGGCCGTAAAGTGCGACCTCGTCCCCCCGCCGCACGTCGACCACCCACAGCGCGGGGGTGTGTGTGGGGGGGCGCGCGCCCTCCCCCTGCCCCCGCCCTCCTTGCTCGCCCGCTGCCCCGGTTGGGGGTGGCGGGCAGGGCGCGGCGCAGAGGGCGACGGCCAGGGCGTCCCGGGAGATGGAGGCCAGGGCGGCGGCCGAGGAGGAAGGGGAGGGGTTGAGGGTGAGGGTGTGAGTGTGGTGCCCATCCGAGGAGGGCGCCCGCCCGAAACAGGCGAGCCCGCCCTCCAGGGACGCCGACACGTGGTAGCCCGCCGCGGCGGCGGCCGCCACCGCCACCAGGGGCCGCGTGTCCGCATCGGTCGACCCCAGGAAGACGAGCAGGGTGTCCCGGCTGGGCGGGATGGGGCCGGCTGGTGGCGGGGCGTGTGTGGCGGTGCCCGCGCCTGCGCTCGCTGGTGGGGATGGTGGGGGCGGGGACGGCGGGGGCGACCGCCGGGGCGTTCCGCCGCCACTGTCCCCGCCTCCTCCGCCATCCCTGCTGGGCCGGGGCGCCGCCCAGGGCCCGGACGACGGGGCGGGCGACATGGCCCGACGTGGGGAGGCGACGGGCGCCGCCGGGGCGGCCGGCGAGGCCGCGGTCGTCGTCGGGGGCGGCGGCGGCAGCACGGGCGCTGCCGCGACAGCGGCCAGGGCCGCGCCCACCGCGTCCGGGGACAGGCGGACAGACCCGCCGCCCGCGCCTGCCAGGCCGGGGGGTAAAGGGTCCACCGCGGCTTCCTCAGCCGACCGGACGTCGATGATAGAGAAGGGGAAGGGCTCGGTTTCGACCTAGGAAAAAAAAGGACGCGGTTGCGAGGAGAGGGCGCATGGTTTTTGATGAGAGAAAACGAATGCACGAGTGTCGCGTTACCTAGCTCATTTCCACACGCGGCCTCTCCTCCCCCCGTCACTCACCAGCATTCTCAACGCGGTCGCCGACATGGGTGCGTAGTGCCGCCCGACCTTGGGCGCCCCGCCACTGCCCGTGCGGGCCGCCCGGGCTGCCCGGGATGCGGCGCGAGCGGCAGCAGCGGCTCGCAGCGCGCGCACGGCCGTCGCCACGAGCGTCAGGGCGACGGCGGATGTCAAGGAGCCGCCCACATTAGTGATGGAGGGCATGGCTGCTGGGTGTGGGGGTGGAGCCGCGGGATATAGGAAGAATGAAGAGAGAAACTCTTTTTCACCATCCTCTTGTTACAAATAAATAGGAGGGGCGCCCAAGAGCGGCAAGGGTAGCCCAAAACAACGATGCCAACAACTAGTCGCGAACACTTAGAATATACGCACCACCACAGCAAGATGCTTGTGTCTGGGGTCGTAAAAAATAATTGGGATAGAATGGGGAGAAAGAGAGCGCGACCCCGAAACGTCACGCGCTAAATAAAAAATGTGTGTGTGTGGGGGGGAGGGCACGCCTAAAATCAACTCAAATCCACGACCTCGCCGCTGGCCAGGGCCGCCCGGAGCCGGGCCTCGACCTCCACCGCGGTCGGCCGGGCGGCCGGATCCCGGGCCAGGCAGGCGGCCGTCAGGGCAGCCAGCACAGGCGGGACAGAGCGCCCAGGCGGCGGGCCCAACCCCCCACCCGCCAGGCCGACCGCGTGCATGATGGTGACCCGGGGCGCGCCCGCCCAGGGGCGGCGCCCGGCGAGCATGCCCCAGAGCAGGGCGCCCAGGGCGTAGACGTCGCCGGCGGGCGAGGGCGGGGGTGGCCCGGCACACCCGGGCAGGGGCGGTGCCAGGCGCTCGGGGGGGAGGTACGGGACCGTCCCGTACGGGGCCGCCGCCGCCGCCTGGGCGGCGGCGGGGCTGGCGGCAGGGGGGGAGGGAGGCAAGGGTGCGCTGTCGGCGCCCAGCGCGGTCGCCAGCCCGAAGTCCGTGATCTTGGCGACCCACACCCGCGGGTCGCCGCCGCCGTCCCGCCCGTCGCCCTCCCCACCACCAGTCGTCGAGGCGAGCAGCACGTTGCCCGCCGCCAGGTCGCCGTGCGCCCAGCCCGCCGCGTGCAGGGACGCCAGCCCGCCCGCGACGTCGGCCGCCGTGCGGGCGATGGTGGCGTGGCGGGACGCGCCGCCGCCAGCGCCGGCGACGCCGCCCCCTCCAAAGAGGCCGTCATCGATCGCCTCGCCCAGGGACCCCAGGTCGCACATCTCCAGCACCAGCCACGTCTCCCCACCGACAGTGCCGCCGCCACCGCCACCCCCGCCGGGCGTGGTGGCCGGAGTGGCGCTGACTTTCGGCCCGGCCACGTCCGCGTGCGCCAGGCAGGCGACGACGTTGCGGGAGGAGGCGGCGGCCGCGGACGCGCAGGCGGCTTCCAGGGGGGTGACCCCATCAGGCGCGCGCGGCGCGCGGCGGGCGTCGACGACCTTGACCGCGACGGGCGTGCCCTGCCCGCCCTCTGGCGCGGCCCACGTCCCGCGGTAGACCCGACCGTACGCGCCCGCGCCGAGCAAGGGGCCCAGGACGAGCCCCGGGAAGGGTGGGCGCGTGGCGGGCGGGGCACAGGGCGTCGCCCGCCCGCACGCAGCCTCCAGGGCGGCCGCCTCGGCCGCCCAGACCGCCGCGTTGCCGCCAGCCTGCTGCGCCTGGTCTGGCGCTGCGGGTGGGGCGGACAGGACGCCCGCCACGTCGCCGTGCGTGGCTTGCATGGCCGCGAAAAACAGGCGGGTGGAGGTGTCGGCGCCCGGCGAGGCGTGGGTGGGTGGGGGTAGGGGCGGGCCCCCGCTGCCCACCCCCTCTGACGCAGGGCGGAAGGACAGGGTGACCAGCAGGCGCTGCCGGTCGCACCCGTCCAGGTGCTCTCCTCCCAGCACGGGCGTCAGGCCACGCAGCTTGAAGGGCTCGCCCGCGGCCGCCGCGGCCGCTGCGGCCGGGGGCAGCCCGCTGCCACCCCCACCGCCGCCGCTTCCGCCAAACACGCCCCAGAAGGGGGCGCCCACCACGCGGTCCAGCGGCACGCCGACCATGGCCGCCGCCGCGCCGCTGGCATGCACGATCGTCCAGGTCGGGAGAGTGGAGGCGGCAGGGGGAGGGGACGGCGGCGGCGATGGGGCGTGGACGACCAGGTAAGGTGCCCCGCCACCATCGACGGCTGCCACCAACCCCACCCCCACGGCCCGCGCCCCAGCCGCCGCGTCCGCGGCCGCGCCCTCCTTGGCCAACATGGCGCCGATGACAGCCAAGGTAGGCGCCGAGGCGGGTGGCGATTCCTGGGCGGCCGCGATGAGGAGGGCGCCCACGGTGCGGCCGGTCGAGGCGCAGACGACGGGCGCCGCGGTCAGGCAGGTGATGGCGGAGGGTGGGGGGCCCGCGGCGCAGACCAGGGCGGCCACGACTGGGTCACCGTCCACATCGGCCACGTCCGGTATTGTGACCAGGCGCAGGGTTGCAAGGGGAGGCGAACGCGGCGGCGGCGCCGTGGCGAGGAGGGCGGCCAGGGGGCGGGACGAGACCGCCCGGGTGAGCCAGCCCTTCACCTTCTCGTCTGCCACCCCTGCCGCGGCTGCGGGGCCGCCGTCCAGTGACGCGGCGACGGGGGCTTTGACAAGGGTGGTGGCCAGGTCCAGGATATGGTCTGGAATTGATAGACAGGGCGAGAGTGAGCGGTAAGTGAGTGGCGTGGCGTGCTGTCTCTCCCAATCCATTTTCCATCATTCAGCATCTCATCATTTCCATCCTCCTTTCTTACCGATCTTGGGGTCCGCCGGGCAGTGTGGCCCGTCGTCCGTCACGCCCAGTAAGGACCTGACGGTCGAGGTCGACGCCCGGCACGTGTCGGAGAGGGAGGGCCTGCCACCGCCGCCATGCCGGCTGGCGGAGGGGTCGGCGGAGGTCGTGGCGGTCGGGGAGGAAGAAGGATCAGTGCCGACGGCGTGGTCGGCCGGCGGCGGTGGCGGGGCGCCATTTGGCGCGAGCTCGGCCTGTGTGTTTGGGTTGCAGCATTTCGGGTGAATTGCAAAGGAAACCGGCCACGCATGAGGAGGGGATACCTTGGTAAAGCATCGGAGTGCGTGGTGGGTGCCGGGCGGGCGGCGTGTCGCGCGGGCGGGCGGGAGCTAGGGGAGAGCGTGCCAGCGAACCGCGTGTCTCGGCGCTTCCATGCCCGAGAAAGGGAGGCGGCTAGAGCGAGAGACCTTGTCGCCCCGCGTGCTCTCCCTTCACCCGCCCTCCCTTCACGTACCTGGGCAGACCTGGCCCGACAAACGACCGATCCAAGCGAGAGGGCGGACCCCATGCAGACGGCGCGCGCGCGCGCTTTGGCGCGCCGGGACTTCCGCGCAGCAGCAGAGGATAAAGAGAGGAGGAGAGAAGTGCAACCATTTCTATCATCCATGTTGCTCTACGAGTCCTTGGCTACCCACCCCGCCGCACCTTCTTCGGCCCCAACACCGGCCGCCGCCGCGGCACCAGCAGCGCGGGCGCTGCCGCAGGCGGCGGCGAGTGCGCCGCAACGACCGCCCCGCGCGCGGCGGGTGGTGGTGGTGGTGGTGGTGGTGGGGGCGGCTCGGCAGCCGCCTGGGCCGCCGCCTGGGCCGCCGCCGCCGCCGCCACCTCGTCCTCCTCCTCCGGCGTCATCGCCCCAGGCGGCGCCGGCGGCGCCTCCGACACGGACTCCCCGCCCTGGCCCGCACCTTGCGCGCCTGGGCCTGAGCCTGGCGGGCGGGCTGACCCCACCAGCAGGTGGGGCGACGGGCGGGGCAGCGACGCCGGGTCGGGCGAGGCTGCCGCCACCGATGGCGGTGGTGGCACGGGCGGCCCACCCGCCGGCGCCTCGGTTTTGGCGGACGAGGTCCGGGCCCGCTTGCTGTCCTCACGACCACCACCCCCTTCCTCCCCCTCCTCCTCGCGCGCGCGCGGCCGCACCCCGCCGCCACCGCTGGAGGCGGGTGCAGCAGCAGCGCCCGCCTCCTCACCGTCCGTCTGTCCTTGTTGCCGCCCCGGTGCAGCGGGCGCCGCGGCACGCAGCAGCAGCCGGCGGCAAGAGGAAGCAGCCGCCCCGCCCACCTCCGCCCGCGCCGACCCCACCACCTGCACCCTGGGTTGCCCGCCACCCGCTCCGCCTGGCCTCCGCGTACGCGGCCACCGCGCCCGACGGCGTCGAGCCCGCCTTCACCTCCGCCCACTCCGGCTTTGTGGGCACGGTCGACTACGTGTGGTTCACGCCGGACGCGCTGGCAGGGGGAGAATGCGGCGGCGGCGATGGCGGCGGCGGCCCGCCCTCGACGGCCACCGTTCTGCGCCCGCTGCGCGTCCTGGCGCCGCCGCCGCTGGCGGCCCTGCCGGCCGGCTTGCCGACGGCGGCCTTTGGGTCGGATCACATCGCGGTCGTCGCGGACTTTGGGGTGTGGGGCGGCGGCGGCGGCGAGGGGTAGAGACGAGAGAGAGGAAGAGAGAGAACAAGCGCGTTTTCCCTGTCGAACAAAACAAAACCTTCTGTCAACCATCTGTCAACCGCCTCCCACCACCACACACACAGAAACACCACACACACGCACCTTTTCACCTCCTCCTCCTCCTCGCATGTTCACTCGCACACGCACTCGTACTCCAGGGTCATCAGGTTGGCGTTGGTCTCCGGCGTCGGGGCCCAGGGCCCGGCGAGCGGCCCGACCCACCCGGCCGGCGCGACGGCAAAGCCGGACGCCCCGGCCACGGGCGCCTCGCTCCCGGACGCGGCCACCACGCTGGCCCACTTGACGTCCGTCACGTTGCCAGCCCAGGCCGACGACAGGCCCAGGCCGAACGGCTTGCCCGGGGTCAGCGCCCAGGCGGGCGTGGCCAGGGGCAGCGTGGCGACCGCCTTGCTGCCGGTTGGGTCCGGGAGCGCGGGCGTGCAGGGCGACACGCAGAAGGGGACGGTCACGGGCACGGCGGGCGAGGTGGCGACCGGCGGGCCGGTCGGCGGCTCGGCCGCGCTGTCCAGCTCAAAGAGCCCCGCCGTCACCGTCGTGGCGATGACCGCGCCGGAGAGGTCGTTCGCAAGGCTGACCGTGAGGCTGGCCAGGCGGGGGACCACGGCCTTGCCCTTGCCCTTGCCACACAGCCCCTCAGCCGGCGGCGTCAGCACGTACACCTTCCAGTTGCCGCCCGCGATGCCGGAGCCGCCGCTGAGGTAGGCGGTCGGCGGCGGGTCGTTGGCCGCGGCTGTCCCCGTCTCCGAGAACGGGCAGAGCTTGGCGTCCAGCTTGGCTTTGAGGGCGGCCGTCGCGTTGGCCAGGGGGGGCAGGCCCAGGATGGCCTCAAAGGACGCCAGCTTGGCCGCGTCGGGCGGGTCCTTGGAGAGAGAGAGAGGGAGAGAGAGAGAGAGAGTGTATGTGCGTATGTGTGTGTTGTGAAAGAGGGGAGAGGAAGGGACGAGGGTAATTGGGCGACGGGAAAAAAAAGCGACGCCGAGGACGCGCATTTTGTTTGGCCCAGCCAAGAAATGCGGCCGCCTGCCCCGCCCGGAACTCCCCACCCACACCCCTCTCACCAGGATGTCTGTCAGGCCGACCAGGCTGCGCCCGGCGGAGGCGGGCGCGGCGGTGGCCAGCAGGGCCGCGGCCAGGGTGGCCTGAACAAGGCGGTCTGGCGCACGCATGGGGAAAGGCAGAGAAAAGAGGGAGGTTTGAGAGGCGCGTCGTGCGCGCGCGAGGCGGGCGGGAAAACGCGAGTGTGTGGGGGTGGACCGGGCGGGCGCTGCTATTGCAAGGGCGCTTGAGTGTGTGTGAGGGTGGAGGCGGAGGCCGGGGCGCGTATGTCTTTATCGCTGGTGTGTTCATCATCATCAGGGTGCGCGCGCGATATGGCCCAGACCACCACCCCGCCCGCTCTCTCTCTCTCTCGTTCTCTCTCTCTCTCTCTCTTTCCAGGGGCGGCGCCCTGTTCCGCGCCGTCATTCAGCAAAAGGGGCGCGCACACACGCCCACACGCCCACAGGCACGTCAAGTGCCCCCCCGGGGCGGCGGCGGCGGCGCGCGCGGCAGACCTACACACACACACACACACACACACACATCCCCGTCACGGAGACGCGGCCGTCCGCCTCGTGCACGACGACCGCGATCTCGTGCGGCGCGACGCCCGGCAGGAAGGTGTAAATCTCGTAGGCCGTCCCGGAAGTGGACAGGTAGGCCCGCCAACCCGCGCCGGAGGCGGCGACGGGCTGGGTGGGAGGAGCGGGAGTGGGCATGGTCACTGGCACGGCGAGGGTGGTGGGCGGCGTCGGCAGCGGCGGCGGCGGCGCAGGGGCCTTGGCTGGAGGCAGCGGCGGCCGGCCAGCCGTGGTCGGGGCGGGCGCGGGCGCCGCGGGCGTCGGCGGCGGAGGAGGGGCGGCGTCGGCGGGCGTAAACTTGGACGGCGGCGGCGGCGAGGGCGGCGGCGGCGGCACCTCGGCAGGCGGGGCGGCGGCGGTGGCGGGCGGCGGCGACGCGGCGAGGCCGGCCTGGCCCTGCACGGGCGCCTCGCCGCCCACGCCCGCCGCCGCCGCCTCCCACGCCTCGCCGCCCAGGTCGGCCCCGGCCAGCCAGGCTTCGGGAGCGACGGCGGGAGGAGGAGGCGGCGGGCCGGCGGCGGGCCGCCACCGGATGGCGGCCTCCTCCTCGACGGCGGCAGGCGGAGGAGGAGGGGCGGCTGCTGAGGTGGGGGGGAGCGTAACCGCGCCGCCCGCTCCCTCCGCCTCCGCCACCTCCGCCTCCGCCGCCTCCGCCGCCGCTCCTGCCGCCGCCCTGCCACCCCGCTTGGCCCGCCAGTCTCCGCGGGCGGCCGCGCCCTTCGGCGCGGCCTTGGCGGCGGGCGTCGGCCGGCCGGCCACGGCCTTTTTCTTTTTTGGCGGCGGCGCTGCCGACCCGCTGCCTTTCGGTGTGGCCCGCCCGCGCCCGCTCATGGCCATGGCTAGAGCGAGAGACCTTGTCGCCCCGCGTGCCCGCCCTTCACCCGCCCTCCCTTCACGTACCTGGGCAGACCTGGCCCGGCAAACGACCGATCCAAGCGAGAGGGCGGACCCCATGCAGACGGCGCGCGCGCGCGCTTTTGGCGCGCCGGGACTTCCGCGCAGCAGCAGAGGATAAAGAGAGGAGGAGAGAAGTGCAACCATTTCTGTCATCCATGTTGCTCTACGAGTCCTTGGCTACCCACCCCGCCGCACCTTCTTCGGCCCCAACACCGGCCGCCGCCGCGGCACCAGCAGCGCGGGCGCTGCCGCAGGCGGCGGCGAGTGCGCCGCAACGACCGCCCCGCGCGCGGCGGGTGGTGGTGGTGGTGGTGGTGGTGGGGGCGGCTCGGCAGCCGCCTGGGCCGCCGCCTGGGCCGCCGCCGCCGCCGCCACCTCGTCCTCCTCCTCCGGCGTCATCGCCCCAGGCGGCGCCGGCGGCGCCTCCGACACGGACTCCCCGCCCTGGCCCGCACCTTGCGCGCCTGGGCCTGAGCCTGGCGGGCGGGCTGACCCCACCAGCAGGTGGGGCGACGGGCGGGGCAGCGACGCCGGGTCGGGCGAGGCTGCCGCCACCGATGGCGGTGGTGGCACGGGCGGCCCACCCGCCGGCGCCTCGGTTTTGGCGGACGAGGTCCGGGCCCGCTTGCTGTCCTCACGACCACCACCCCCTTCCTCCCCCTCCTCCTCGCG
>Ga0315291_10009838_pt1 | contig 11718 bp, 12 predicted proteins | sample YL17G12_20_MG_FD_203070 | JGI IMG/M metagenome (GOLD analysis project Ga0315291, IMG submission 203070) | Sediment microbial communities from Yellowstone Lake, YNP, Wyoming, USA - YL17G12_20 | ecosystem: Environmental > Aquatic > Freshwater > Lake > Sediment | place: USA: Wyoming | collected...
TTAAACTTCCCTTGGTCAGGGGGGTATTGGTTTTGCTCTCGGCCCTTATTTTAGGGATTAAGGCTCTCAATTTCTCAGTGAATCAGGCCCTTTCTGACTCCGAAGGAGAGAAAGACCCAAGCCCTTGGACCATGGGCCTCACTTTCACTGTGGCTCTCTGCTTTGGCATCTTTCTCTTCTTCCTGGTCCCTCTCTTTTTAACGAGGTGGTTGCGGTTTGCTATTCCTATGGTTTCCGAAAGCGGGCTCCTCTTCAACCTGGTTGACGGCATAATACGATTGATCATCTTCCTCGCATACCTCTGGACCATCTCCTTTTTTGAAGAGATCCGGCGTGTTTTTCAATATCATGGTGCGGAGCACAAATCGATCTTTGCCTTCGAGGCCGGTGAGGCGTTGATGATCGATCGGGTAAAGGATTTCCCTTTCCTTCATCCCAGGTGTGGAACAAGCTTCCTGCTCATCGTCATGGTAGTGAGCATCTTGGTCTTTGCCCTCATCCCTCATCACCTTTCGTTCGGATATAAGGTGGCCTCTCGGGTGGTCTTCATCCCTTTCATTGCAGGGATTTCTTATGAGATCATCCGATTTGCTGATCGAAAGCGGGAGAATCGGGGTATTCAGTATTTCATCAAACCTGGTCTTTGGCTTCAACGGCTGACCACTCGTGAACCCACTGAGGCCCAGATCGAGGTCGCTCTTCGTGCCCTCCAGGCCGTATTGGAATTGGAAGGCCATCGAAAATAGAGCAATGTCAAATGTCATCCTTCGACAAGCTCAGGATCGTATCTTCTATCTATGGTGAGCCTGTCGAACCATGGCATTTGAAATTGCCTTGAGGGAAAGCAGATGTTTGAGAAATTAGAAGAGGTCGAGCGTCGGTACGAAACACTCTCCCACCTCCTCGGTCAACCCGAGTTGATCACGAAACAGGATGAGTTCCAGAAGGCTGCCAAGGAGTATGCTGAGCTGGGGAAGGTGGTCGACCTTTACCGAAGGCTTAAAAAATTAGAAGAGGAGATCAAGGGAAGCCAACACCTCCTTGATAACGAGGAAGATGAAGAAATGAAGCGGTTGGCCAAAGAGGAGCTGAATCAGCTGACACAGGAGAAGGACAAGGTGGAGGGAAATCTGAAAATGGTCCTTCTCCCCAAAGACCCTAAAGACGAAAAAAACATCTTGCTCGAAATCCGTGCAGGAACTGGAGGAGAGGAAGCGGGACTTTTCGCAGGGGATCTCTTCAGGATGTATTCCAAGTTTGCTGAAAAACAAGACTGGCGAATGGAAATATTGAGTCGCCATTACACGGGTGTGGGAGGGTTCAAAGAGATCATCGCTCTGATCGAAGGAAAGGGGGTTTACAGTCGACTGAAGTTTGAGAGCGGTGTTCACAGGGTCCAGAGGGTTCCGACCACAGAGTCCCAAGGCCGCATTCATACCTCCACCGTCACCGTTGCCATTCTTTCGGAGGCAGCAGAAGTGGAGGTCCAGATCGATCCCAGCGACCTTCGGATTGACATCTTCCGATCCTCGGGTCCGGGGGGCCAGAGCGTGAATACCACAGACTCTGCTGTTCGGATTACGCATCTCCCTACTGGAATGGTGGTATCCTGCCAGGATGAAAAATCCCAGCACAAAAATAAGGCCAAAGCCCTTAAAATCCTTCGAGCGAGGTTAATGGATAAGGCCCAGCAAGAGAAACAGATGGAGATTTCAGAAAAGAGAAGAAACCAGGTGGGGACTGGAGAGCGAAGCGAACGCATCCGAACCTACAACTTCCCGCAAGGGAGAGTGACCGATCACCGGATTGGATTAACCCTTTATCGACTGGAATCTGTCCTTGAGGGAGAACTCTATGAGATCATCGATGCATTGACGACCCATTATCAAACCGAGGTACTGAAAGGGTAATTTATAAGTAAGAGGTTTCAAGGGGTCAAGGATTCAAGTGGTCAAGTGAAATTCATGAAATCTCAAGTAGTGGCTATAAAGAGATATTTGCCTGAACCCATGAACCCTGGAATCCTCGAACCCTTTTGAGGTTGATAGATGACCGTTTTCGAAACCCTGAATTGGGCGGCGAATTGTTTAAAAGACAATCAGATTGAAAATCCTCGGCTCAATGCAGAACTCCTCTTAGCCCATTCTTTGAACCTCAGGAGAGAGGGGCTCTACGTTCGCCTCCATAGCAAAATGAAAAAGGAGGAGAAGAAGACATTGGAGAAGTTGATCAAAAGGAGGATTTCAGGAGAACCCCTTCAGTACATTTTAGGCCATCAGGAATTTTGGTCGATCGACTTCAAAGTGGATTCCCGTGTCCTTATCCCAAGACCGGAGACAGAACTTTTGGTTGAACAATCCCTCTCGATTCTTTCGGAGACTCTTTTTAAGAGGCCACCATTCGTTTTAGAAATAGGAACGGGAAGTGGGGCTGTGGCCATCTCTTTGGCTAAAGAGGTGAGGAATATCTTTCTTGTGGCCACTGATATCTCCGGAGATGCTCTCATGTTGGCGAAGGAGAACGCTAAATCTTCAGGCCTCCTCCATCAGATCCAGTTTGTCAAAGGCAATCTCTTTGACCCATTTCGCCTTTTGAAGGAGAGAGAACCTTTTGACTTGATCCTTTCTAACCCTCCCTATATTACATGTTCAGAGATAGGTGGATTGGTCAGAGAGGTGAGGGATTATGAACCGATCATCGCATTAAATGGAGGAGAGGACGGATTGACCTTTTATCGAACTATCATTTCAGAAGCTCCGTTTTATCTGAAAAAGGGAGGATGGCTCCTTTTGGAGATGGGGCAAGCTCAGGGAAAGGAGGTCACCGAACTGATTGAGAAAATGGGAGACTTTTTAGCCCCCCAACGTTATCAGGATCTATCCGGTATAGATAGAGTGGTGAAGGCACAACGGAAAGTAAGAAATTCGAAGCCCGAAAATTATTGTTGCTCAAAGCTCAAAGTTCAAGGTTCAAAGGAAAAGCAGTTGCTTTGAGCTTTCAGCTTTCAACATTGAGCGTGTGTACATTCAGATTTGAGGTTTTGACATGGATAAGATCATCATTCGAGGAGGGGAGAGGCTGATCGGAGAGGTGGAGGTGAGCGGTTCAAAAAATGCCACTCTTCCTATCTTTGCAGCAAGCCTCCTTGCCGAAGGGGGAAATCTATTCCACAATGTTCCCAACTTGAAAGATGTACAAACCATTACCAAGGTTCTTAAAAATCTTGGTGTGAAAGTATGGGAGGGAGGAGAGATTTGTCGAATTGATGCAACAGATGTTTCAAATTATGAGGCACCCTATGATCTGGTAAAGACTATGAGGGCATCCATCCTTGTTCTTGGACCCTTAGTGGCTCGAATGAAGAGGGCAACAGTCTCCCTGCCGGGAGGATGCGCAATAGGAGCCCGACCGATTAATCTTCATCTCATGGGATTGGAGGCAATGGGTGCAAAAATCGAACTTCATCGGGGCTATATCGAAGCCAAGGCGGATAGGCTGAAAGGGGCAGATATCTCCTTTGACATTCCAACGGTGACTGGAACCGAGAATCTGATGATGGCTGCAACATTGGCCAGAGGAAAAACGACTTTACAGAATGCAGCCATGGAGCCAGAGGTTGTTGACTTGGCGATTGTCTTGATTAAAATGGGTGCAAAGATCGAAGGTGCAGGAACACGATTGATCGAGATTGAGGGGGTAGAGTCGCTTCAGGGGGTGGAACACTCGATCATCCCGGATCGGATCGAGGCAGGGACGCTGATGGTGGCTGCTGGATTGACGCGTGGGAATATAAAGATCCTTCACTGCCCAATTCAACAGATGGAGACGGTTGTCAGCAAATTAAGAGAGTCAGGCATGGAGATCGATTCTGATGGAGAAGGGACAAGGGTGGTCGGAAACCGAAGGGTCCGGAGTGTGGATGTGAAGACTCAACCCTATCCTGGATTTCCCACAGATATGCAAGCACAGTTCATGGTCCTCATGTCATTGGCAAAAGGGTTGAGTGTCATTTCTGAAACCATTTTTGAAAATCGGTTCATTCATGTGAGCGAACTGAGAAGAATGGGAGCCAATATCCGGATTCAGGGGGACTCTGCGATCATCCAAGGTGTGGAGAACCTGAGTGGAGCCCAGGTGATGGCGACAGATTTAAGAGCCAGCGCTTCTCTCATTTTGGCTGGGTTGGCTGCAGAGGGTGTAACAGAAGTTTCCAGGGTTTATCACTTGGATCGGGGATATGAGGGACTGGATAAAAAATTAACTGGACTTGGAGCAAATATCAAAAGGGTGAAAGAAGAGGACTAAGAAATATTTTAGATTGCGGATTGCAGAATGCGGATTGAAATCCCAACGAAGGAGAAAAATTGAGGATTCTTAGGGCAGGAGAGGATGGATTCAAAAAGTACCTTTCTGAGGTGGAAGGGAGAATAGCTCAGGGCGGCCTTCGCCTCGAAAAAGAAGTACGTTCTATTTTAAAAAATGTTAGGCAGAGGGGAGATGAAGCCCTTGTTCACTATACTAAGCTCTTCGACGGTGTACGAATTTCTGTCCAAAAACTCCGAGTGAAGAGAGAAGAAGTTGAAGAAGCTTACAGGAAAGTTCCTCAGGAATTTTTAAGAACATTGCAAAAGGCAGCACACCGTATTCGAAGGTTTCATCGCTCTGTGACCAAGAGATTATCCATTCCTTACACTCCAATATTGGAGAAAGGTGTCCACCTTGGGCAGATGATCAGGCCGATGGAGAGAATAGGAATCTATGTTCCCGGCGGAAAGGCTTCTTATCCTTCGACAGTCCTCATGGCTGCAATCCCTGCAAAGGTGGCAGGGGTTCAAGAGATCCTCATGGTTACCCCTCCCCAAAAAGAGGGAATCAATCCCGCTATCCTAGTGGCAGCGGATTTGGCAGGAGTGAATCAGATTTACAGAGTGGGAGGAGTCCAGGCCATCGCTGCACTCGCTTATGGAACAGCATCCATCCCCAAAGTGGATAAGATTGTTGGACCAGGAAATCGATATGTGGCCACGGCCAAACGATTGGTCTATGGAGCTGTGGATGTGGATATGGTGGCCGGACCGAGCGAGATTGTGATCATCGCCGATGAGAAGACCCCGCCTTCCTATGTAGCTGCGGACCTGATCTCACAGGCGGAACATGATGAGATGGCACTGGCCATCCTGATCACCACCTCTGCAGTATTCGGGCAAGAGGTGAGAAAGGAAGTGGCGAGACAACTCTCCTCACTGAAGCGAGAAAGGATTGCCTCCGCAAGCCTTAGACGAAGAGGTGCAATTCTGATCGTCAAAGATCGCGGTCAGGCAATCGAGTTAGCAAACCGGATTGCCCCAGAGCATTTGGAACTTTCAATTTCGAATGCTTCATCCATAGTGAAGGATGTGAAACATGCAGGTGCTATCTTTCTCGGCTCCTATACCCCTGAGGCCATTGGAGATTATCTGGCCGGGCCAAACCATATCCTACCGACAGCGGGAACGGCTCGATTCTCATCGCCCCTGGGCGTTGATGATTTTATTAAGAGAACAAACCTCATCAGTTTTACCCAGAGTGCCTTAAGACGGTTTGAGAAGGATGTGGAGAGATTTGCAGATTGGGAAGGGTTGGAGGGACATTATCGATCAATTCAGATCAGAATGAATAGATCTTGATGGTTTTTGGGTTAAGGTTACGAAGCCAGTTTGCCTGCCTGCCGCAGGCAGGGTATATCGTCAAAGGGTTAAGGTTTAAAGATTTTAAGACCAACAACGTCACCCTCTAACGAAACGGGCATCTTAACCTTGACCTTTCGACCATTGACTTTTTTTCTAAGTGAGGAGTTGAGATGAAGAGACATCGGAAGGCAGAGGTAAAGCGAAAGACGAAGGAGACAGAAGTCAACTTAAAACTTGATCTGGATGGATCGGGTAGATATTCGATTGATACGGGTATACCTTTCTTCGATCACATGGTCAGCCTGTTAGCCTATCACGGCAGTGTGGATCTTGACCTCAAGGCTAAGGGCGATATTGGTGTGGACGCGCACCACACGGTGGAGGATGTGGGTATCTGCTTGGGAGAGGGGATTCGAAAGGCCTTAGGAGAAGTGAAAGGGATCCAGAGGTACGGGATGGCCACCATACCTATGGATGAGACATTGGTCTCCGTGGCCATGGACTTCTCAATGAGACCGTGTTTGGTCTTTCATTTGAAGCTGAGAAGAGGGAGGGTTGGGACATTTGACCTCGAATTGGTAGAAGAATTTTTCAGAGCCCTTTGCAACCACAGCAAGATCACACTTCATGTCAATCTCCTTTACGGAAAGAACAGCCATCATATGGTGGAGGCTGTTTTCAAAGGGATTGGAAGGGCTTTAAGAGAAGCGATTTCTATTGACAAGCGATCCTCAGGGATCCCATCAACGAAAGGGGTTCTATGAATTGAAAGGGTTCAAGGGGTCAAGGATTCAAGTGATCAAGTGAACTTCTGAAGAACCTTATCAAATATTTAAGTATTAAACCCTCGAACCCATGAACCCTCGAATCCTCGAACCCTAAAAAATATGAAACCAAGAATTGTGATCATTGACTACGGAATGGGAAACCTCAGAAATGTACAGAGGGGTTTTGAGAAGATCGGCCTTGAAGCTAAAGTGACCCGAAACAAAAAGGAGATCCAGAGGGCTTCGGCAATTGTCCTTCCAGGAGTGGGTGCCTTTAAAGATTGCATGATTAATTTAGAAAAATATGGATTGGTCGAACCCTTACTCCGATCCATTGAAAAAGGGAAGCCCTATTTGGGCATCTGTCTCGGTTTACAAATCCTATTCTCTGAAAGTGAGGAATTTGGTTCCCATAAGGGTTTGGACATGATCAAAGGGAGAGTAGTGAAATTCAAACCCGATCCTGAGCATAAGGTTCCTCATATGGGTTGGAATACGGTTGAAATAGAGAGAGACGTTCCCATGCTTCAAGGGATCGTGAGCGGTGACTTCTTCTACTTTGTCCACTCCTATTATGTCATCCCAGAGGAAACACAGTGGATCTCGACCCTTACAAACTATGGGAGGCCTTTCGTCTCAAGCATCTTGAAAGAGAACCTCTTTGCCACACAATTTCACCCGGAAAAGAGCCAGCATAAAGGATTGAGGATTTTGGAGAACTTTGTAAGATCAATTTGATAGCTGAAAGCTCAAAGCTAAAAGCTGAAAGGATTTTGCTTTGAGCCTTGACCTTTGAGCTTGATATGAATGAAGGGGAAGGAGGCGATCCATGGAAGAAGTCAGAGTGGGAGAGATCCGAATTGGAAAGGGGAACCCCCTGGTCTTAATCGCAGGCCCTTGCGTTTTGGAAGGAGAGGCAATGGCATTGGAGATTGCAAAGAAGTTGAAAGAACTCTGTGGCACCCTGAAGATTCCTTTGATCTTCAAAGGCTCTTATGAAAAAGATAACCGTGGATCAGAGAAATCTTACAAAGGGCCAGGCCTTGAAGAAGGCTTGCGAATCCTTGCCAAGGTGAAAGACAAGGTTCGCATCCCTGTCCTCTCCGATGTACACCGGATGGAGGATGTGGATCGGGCTATGGAGGTTCTCGACATCATTCAAATCCCCGCCTTTCTTTGTCAGCAAACAAGCCTTCTTCTTAAAGTAGGGGAGACAGGACGAGTGGTCAACATTAAGAAAGGGCAGTTCATTGCTCCGGAAAGCATGGCCGGAGCAGTTAAAAAGATCCACAGCACTGGAAACCATCAGATCCTTTTGACTGAGCGGGGGACTTGTTTCGGGTATAATAAATTGATCTCAGACTTCTGCTCCATTCCCATCCTGCAGGAAATCGGATGTCCTGTCATCTTCGATGCCACACATGTGGTCAGGAATTATGGTATTCCAAGTGAAGATCCAAGAGGAGGCAGCCCCCAATATGTTCCTCATCTCACAAGGGCAGCAGTAGCTGTCGGGTGCAATGGCCTCTTCCTCGAGACCCATCCTAAACCAAGTCAAGCACTCTGTGATGCCTCCAGCATGATTCCACTCAATGAAATGGAAACGCTCCTTCGACAGACAAAGACCATTCATGATATGATCAGAACATGGGAGCTCGCCTGATTTTTCTGCGAGCAAAGATTTGAATGACAAATGTCAAAATCCAAATGCCAAATGAATATCAAATGTCAAAATCCAAAATCTTGATATTTGAACTTAGGATTTGATTTGAACTTTGAGCTTTGACATTTGGCATTCTGCAAATAGGAATTATTATGGAATCCGGAACCTGTGGAGGTGGGAAGACGACGAAATCGGGAAGGAGGATAAGGAATGAAGATCTTTATTGATACGGCGAATCTCAATGAGATCAAGAAGGCAAAGGCGCTTGGTCTAGTCGATGGAGTGACGACGAACCCCACGCTTCTTGCAAAGGAAGGGGAGGAGACAGAAGTCCTGATTAGAAAGATCTCAAAAGAGGTGAAAGGGCCTGTGAATGTGGAGGTGATTGGAACCACTTGTGAGTCGATGGTCAAAGAGGCCCGGGAGATGGCCACTTGGGGCGATGAAATCGTGATCAAGATTCCTATCAATCACGAGGGATTGAAAGCAGTCAAGATCCTCTCCTCAGAAGGAATCCTGACAAACGTGACGCTCGTCTTCTCTGCGAGCCAGGCCATTTTGGCTGCAAAGGCAGGGGCTACTTATGTCTGTCCCTTTTTGGGGAGACTCGATGACATCAGTTTCAATGGCCTTGAACTGATCCATCAGATCAAAGGCATTTATGACAATTACGATGAGATTGAAACGCAGATCATTGTGGCCAGCGTCCGGAACCCCATTCATGTGATTGAGGCTGGGTTGATGGGCGCCGAGATCGTGACCATTCCACCTGCGATCATTGAGCAGATGCTGAAACATCCTCTGACCGATAGAGGGATCGCACAATTTTTGGAGGATGCTAAGAAGATCGGGACTAAAAAATGAAGAGGGTTCAAAGGAGGTGGCAGATGAAAAAGTTTCTGTTCCTGCTCTTGGTTTTGGGGATGATCCTGGCATGGGGCGGTGAATTGAGAGCAGAAACGAAGCCCAGCTTGGCTATACTGCCGTTCTTTATCGAGAGGGGAGAAGATCCAGGAAGAGGGGCCATCTGTCCAATTTGTAAGAGGGTCTATAGTAGAGGTGAAATTTTGCCTGGCTCTAAGAATACATTAACTCGCCTCCTACAACAGAAGATGGAAGCCATTGAGACATTTAAAGTTCTTCCTATAGAAAAAATGGAAGAGGCCCTTTCCCATTGGGATAAGAAGCAATTTGAAGAGAAACTCATTCCATCGTCCCTTCAGTTGGGAAAGGAGTTAAATGTGGATTTCATCATCGTTGGATTTCTCTTCCGTTTTGAGGAAAGGATTGGATCTCCTATTGGCGTAGAGAAACCTGCCTCGGCGGGTTTCGATATCCATCTCTTCCGGTTAAGGGATGGGATTGAGGTATGGCAAGGGAAATTTGACGAGACCCAGCGACCCCTCAGTGAGAATCTCTTCAAAATCGGATCTTTCTTCAGAAGAAAAGCCTCCTGGCTGACTGCAGAGGAGCTGGCGAGCGTGGGAATGGATGAGATGTTGAAGCGACTACCAGGGCCTAAGGAGTTAGAGGAGTAATCATTTCAAAATTAGCATTGCAAAATTCAAATTTAACATTGATATTTTACAATGTGCATTTTTCATTTTGCACTTTTCATTGAGGGTTCAAAGATGATCGTCATCCCTGCGGTGGACCTGAAGGAAGGGAGGTGTGTGAGGCTCTCTCAGGGTAGGATGGATCAGGAATCGGTCTATTCAGAAAATCCAGTTGAAATGGCAAGGCATTGGGAGTCAAAAGGGGCGGAAAGACTTCATGTGGTCGATCTCAATGGAGCAGTGACAGGAAGGCCCTTTCACCGATCCATTATTGAAGAGATCACTAAGTCCATTCATGTTCCGATAGAAGTGGGCGGGGGTATCCGGGATTTGGAGACGATTGAAAATTATCTCTCCTGCGGTGTGCAGTGGGTCATCCTTGGCACAGCAGCCCTCTCAAACCGCTTCCTGGTTGAAGAAGCCTGCCATCGCTTTCCTAAAAAGGTGATTCTCGGGATTGATGCCAAAGGAGGAAAGGTGGCCATCCAGGGCTGGAAAGAGGTCATTCCCTTAGGGGCAATTGACGTAGCAAAACAATTTGAGGGGATAGGTCTTTCAGCCATTATCTTTACAGATATCCAGAGGGATGGGATGGAAACAGGTCTGAATTGGGAGGAAACGAAAGCATTAGCTCGGGCAACCTCAATTCCTGTGATTGCCTCCGGAGGGGTTTCTCGGATCGAAGAGATAGAGCATCTGAAGGATTTAGAGCCCGAGGGGATCATCGGAGTCATTGTGGGCCGCGCTCTTTATACAGGGAAGATCGATCTGGAAGAAGCGATTCGTTTAACAAAGAATGATGGGGAGATAGGGGGACAGCTCCCCACTTCCCCAACTCCCCAACATTATTTTTAGGTGGTACGGAGACGCCTTTTAGAGATGACATGATGGGAGTATAAACAAATGCTTGCCAAACGAATCATCCCCTGCCTTGATGTGAAGAACGGAAGGGTGGTGAAGGGAACCCAGTTCATCGATCTTAAGGATGCGGGTGACCCGGTTGAGAATGCAATGGCCTATGATCAACAGGGCGCTGATGAGATCGCCTTTTTAGATATCACTGCCTCTTATGAGGAGAGGGATATCCTCATCGATATCGTTCGGAGGACAGCGGAGGAGATTTTCATCCCCCTCACCGTAGGAGGTGGGGTCCGATCTTTAGAAGATATTCGAAAGCTTCTTAAAGCCGGAGCAGATAAAGTTTCGATCAACACCGCTGCTGTGAAAGATCCTCATTTTGTAGAGAGGGCTTCGAAACGTTTCGGGAGCCAATGCATTGTCATTGCCATTGATGCCAAAAGAAAAGGAGAAGGTTGGGAGGTTTACACACATGGTGGAAGAGTCCCTACAGGGATTGATGCGGTTCTTTGGGCAAAGAGGATGGAGGAGATGGGAGCGGGCGAGATCTTGTTGACGAGCATGGATCGAGATGGGACAAAAGATGGATACGACATTGAATTGACCCGAACCATTTCAGAGCAAGTGAGTATTCCTGTCATCGCCTCCGGGGGTGTAGGGACGCTCGAACACCTTTACGAAGGGCTCATCTTCGGAAAGGCCAGTGCGGTGCTTGCAGCTTCCATTTTCCATTATCGGGAATATACCATTTTTCAGGTCAAATCATTTCTGAAAGAAAAAGGAGTCGCCGTAAGATTATAATGCGGAATGCGGATTGCAGAATGCGGAATTTTTCAAATAATATAGTGGGGATTGATGTCTGTTCCAATTTTGATTTTATGTTCTTAATTGGAAGATGTGGATCTGCGATGCAAAATTTAAAATTCCAAATTGAATATTCCGAAATCCGCACTCCGAAATCCGTAATACGAAGATGAATCGTTTTATCCTCATACTCGCTACCGGGTTTGGAGTTGGATATTCTCCGATTGCCCCAGGGACAATAGGGACGCTCATCACCATCCCTATTTATTACTTCATTTCGACTATTCCATCTCCGCTCTATGAACTGACGCTCATTACCTTTTTCTTCCTGTCGAGTTGGATCTCAGGGCAAGCCCAGAACTATTGGGGAAGAGAGGATGATCCCAGAATCGTGATCGATG
>Ga0315291_10009842_pt1 | contig 11716 bp, 17 predicted proteins | sample YL17G12_20_MG_FD_203070 | JGI IMG/M metagenome (GOLD analysis project Ga0315291, IMG submission 203070) | Sediment microbial communities from Yellowstone Lake, YNP, Wyoming, USA - YL17G12_20 | ecosystem: Environmental > Aquatic > Freshwater > Lake > Sediment | place: USA: Wyoming | collected...
TGATAAAACATTTTGTTGAAATCCAAATAAGAGAAGTCCCCGAGGTATGCAGTGAAAGAGCAAAAACAAAAGGAATTCAAATGGATTTGTTTTATGAGAAAGGCGACGCTCCAGAAATAATTATAACTCCAGGTGAAGTCATCTCCGAAAGTGTTTCAAAAATACTTAAATATTTAGAAGCAGAAGAGATAGTATGAACAAAAATACACAAAATCAAATCGCCAATCTTTTAGATGATGTTCATCTTAAAACTCCTCTATACAATACTGCTATGTTTGTTGCACAAAAGAAGGCTCTTCGTAAGTTAAAGAAAATTAAAGATGGATGGCATCCAATAGATATAGCAAATCCAAAAAAGATTATCTTTCATTGTATTCAGGGCATCTATTCTCCGGCGATTTATAAAGAAGCTGCTATAGCGAAGGCTCTTCAACTACAAGGACATAATGTTAAAATGATTCTGTGTGGTGGGATGCTTAGTAATTGTTCTTGGTGTTTTAATAAAGATACTCCGCCAAACTTGGGGATGTGTAAGAATTGTATTAGTTTTGGAAAGAAGTTCTTTGATATCATGGAGTTGCCTTATAGTTATTATAACAATTATATTAACGAAGAACGAGAGTTTGAGATAGATGCTTATAGGAGTAAAGTCCTAGTGCACGCAGAAGCCGCAACCCAAAAATACTTTAAGGGAAACTTAGGTGACAACAAACAAATACTTTTTGAGAAAATTAGGAATTGTGTGATTAGTTATTACGTTGCAAACCAAGTATATCAAAAGGAGAAACCCGACGTTATAGTTACGTCCCACAGTTGTTACGAATGGGGTCCTTTTAGTGATTATTTTAGGACTAAAAATATCCCCGTTTACACATGGGCTACGGGGTATCATCCCAACGCCTTAATATTTGATTTGGGACAGATAGATAAGGGGTTCCAGTCCTATTACAATGGATATAGGAAAAGACAAGCACTAACATCATGGGAACAAATAGAGTTGATGGAATTCACTAAACGTCGAGAGTGTGGTTTTGGTGATACTTCCCTCTATGGATTTACTCAAACCGTAAAAACGTTAGATGATGTCTATCCAATTTCTCAATATGAAAAAGTATATGGATTGTTCCCGAATCTTCCCTGGGACGCCGACCAATCGTGTAAAAGTGAAGTATTTGAATCTGTCCAAGATTGGGTAAAACAAACCATAGACTTATTCAAAGACCATCCCAAAGATTTGTTGATAATCAAAACCCATCCAGCCGAAAAGGTATACCAATCCACGCAAAGCATATATGATTATGTAAAAACCCATTATGTAAATTTACATAATAACATTATTATTCTTCCGCCAGATACAGAGATAAGTGCGTATGATTTATTTGAGCATTTGGATTTTGGTATAGTTGCAAACTCAACTACGGGATTAGAAATGTTGTTATCTGGCATCCCTGTTATAGTTGTTGGTCAAGCGCATTACAAGGGAAAAGGATTCACATATGATATCAATTCTGTAGATGAGTACAAACAAATCTTTCATTTATCAACATTAGTAAACAACAAAGATATCAGGGATGTTTATGCTTATTACTACTTCATAAAAAGTCAAATTCCATTCGATGTGTTTGATATCAAAGGAATATTTAACTTTGGATATAACATAAAGTCATTTGATACATTAAATACAAATACTCATCTTCATCATATAACGGAGTGTATAGTAAATGGAAAACAGTTCCAAAGATGGTAGTCTGTTAGTTTCGGTCGTTGTCACAACTATGACTGGACGAGAACAAACCTTCGAAAGGGCTTTATGTTCAGTTATGGTTCAAACATACCAAAACATAGAAATCATACCCATTAAAAATGTGGTTAACGCTGCAAGGGCAAGAAATGATGGCATAAAGAAATCAAATGGTGAATTTATTGCTTTTTTAGACGATGATGATGCTTGGTTGTCGGATAAGATAGAAAAACAATTAAAGGAGTTTGAAGAGAATACTAACCTTGTGATTTGCTGGGTTGATGATAGACGATTTGGGAAAGGATATGTTATAAAGTATCCAAATAAACTTTATGTAAAGGATGTTTTAAAAAGGTTTAACTTAGCATCAACTTCGGCATATATGTTTAGGGCTAAGTTTTTGAAAGAGCAGTTGTTTGACGAATCATTTCCCTCGGCTCAAGAATATGAGTTGGCGATACGGTCAGTTATGTCGGCGCCAGTTAAGTGTGTTCAAGAAGTTTTGGTAGTTCAGAACAAAAGCAAAAATCAAATTACTCGCGATTGGAAAAAGAAAAAGTTGGGGCTTAAGTTACTATTAAAAAAGTCACAATCTATATATAGGTCTAATGGACTATGGTATTATACAAATTATAAAATCAAATTTTTTGGATTACAATGTCTTTATTCTTTTGCGTATTTGGTGGGAGATAGAATATATAAAATCATTATACCACTGAAGAGGGGATTACGATAGTTCAAACAATATTGGCAGAAAAATACCGACCGAAAACGCTGGTAGAAGTTGTTGGTCAAGACCACATAACTTCTCTTCTAAAAAGGTTTGTTGCTGGTGGCGATATTCCTCATATGATGTTTAGTGGTCCTCCTGGAACAGGGAAGACTGCTACAGCGGTTGCTCTTGCGAAAGAGTTATTCGGTCCAGAGTGGGAACAATGTTTTAAAGAAATCAACGCCAGCGATGAGAGAGGAATTAAAGTTGTTAGGGAGAAAATTAAAGATATTGCTGGTATGATGCCTTTAAAGCGTGGGTATAAGATTATATTCCTTGATGAAAGTGACGAATTAACAAATGATGCACAAGCAGCTCTTCGTCGAACAATTGAAACAACATCTTCAACTTGCCGGTTTATCTTTAGTTGTAATCGACCAAATAAAATCATAGAACCCATCTCCGATAGATTAGTTGAGTTTCGATTTAAACCTTTGAAAACTGAGGATATGAGATTCTTGCTTGAAAGGGTTGTTAAAGATGAAAACATAGATATCACACATGAGGCAATAACTGCTCTTGGGGCGTTGTCACTCGGGTCGATGCGAAAAGCATTAAAGATTTTGACACTCATCAAAATGGCAAATTTGGAAAAAGTAGATAACGAAAAGATTTATGAGTTGACGAATTGGGTGAATCAAGAGTTTATTGAAAGATTAGTAATTGCGTGCACAGATGGCGATTTAGAGCGAGTTGATAAAAGATTAAACGATTTGTTGCACGATAAAGTCTATGACCCGACAGACATTCTAATAATGATTCGTCGGGTTATCAAAGAGTTAGATTATATTCCAGATGAAGCAAAGTTGGTAGCGTTAAAGGAGTTGGGAATGTTTGAATATAGATTTGCTGTTGGTTGTAATGCTGAGTTTCAGTTGAAGACGTTGATGGCATATTTGATGTTAATCTTTAAAAAATATATGAAGAAAGAAGAGGTAGTAAAAAGTGAGTGACGAGCGCTACGAAGCAATCAAAGGGTTTCATATCTACAATCCATCTAAAGTTCTTCTTTATACAAAAGAGGTTGATAGTAAAACGCCAGTCTTTTTAGAAGTTCATCCATCTACCCATTGCAACAACAAATGTATTTGGTGTAGATATATGCGTAGCGAAAAATCAAGTCTATTAAGGGAAGAATTGTTTGGACTCTTCAATGAGTTTCCAAAAATTGTTGGCATAAGAATCACTGGCGGTGGTGAACCTCTTGTCAACGAATATACAATTCCATTTATCGAAGAATGTTATAAGCATGGAATAAAGACAGGGATTGAAACAAATGGTCTTCTGTTAGATAAAAAGAGTGCCGAAGTTATTGCGCGTTGTTGCGTTTATATTAGAATTTCGCTAGACGCATCAACTCCATCTACTTATAGTTTAGTTCATGGCGTAAATACTTTTATTGAAGTCTTAAAAAATATAAAAACTCTTCGCGAGATAGTTGATAAAAACAAAAGTAAACTCGAGATTGGCGTTTCGTTCCTTGTTACTCGATTTAATGTTTGGGATATACCAGCGCTAGCGGACTTAAAACTCCCTGTAAGTTACATTCACTTCAAACCTTTAATCTCAGGAATAGAAGACAACGTAAAAGAAATGGCGCTAACAAACATCAAAGAGTTAAAAGAAAAGTTGCCAAATACTCCTTTAAAATATGATAGAATGATTAAAGACTATCGCTGTAATCCAAAAGTTAAATGTCTCATAACTAATATAGTCCAAGTCATCGGTGGTGACCATCGCCGGTATGTTTGTTGCGAACACGCATACGAGCCAGAGTTCACGGTTGATGGTTGGGATAAATCAACTAGCAAATGCACTTTATGTAGATATCTACCTTATAATGAAGTCTTAGACCTCTGGGAAACAAATTCATTTACGAAAGAATTACTATGAAGAGAATAGGCGTATTGGAATATCATTATCATTGGGATTACTTTAGAGACTTAATCGATATGCTCAGTAGTGATGAAACAAACATAATAGCGTTTGCCGACAAAGGCGAAATACAACCATCAAAGTTTATTAAGAGTATTGATACATCATCTTTAGATTTACTATTCGTTAACACAATTCAGGACACAATGAAAGATGTTATTCATTGGCTTAGGTTTAAACCAAAGTGTAAGGCAATTCTAACTTTACACAACATCAATTCGGTGTTAAAGTCACCTATCATATATTTAGACATCAAGCGTCCAATTAGTAGCCTTGATACTATCTTAACTTATTTGGCGATGAAGTTTGTAGTATTACCAAAGTTCGATGCAATTATTGTTCTTGGACAACCGCTAAAAGACTATATTATAAAGAACAATCTTTATGACAAGCCAATATTCGTCATTCCATTTAAGTATCACGAAAAGATGTATACCGATACATCCGCTGGATTTGTAATCCCTGGTCAGATAGAAGAACATCGGCGGGATTATATTAAGTTGCTTGAAAATATAAACATAAAACATCAATGGGTTCTTCTTGGGAAGCCTGTTGGCAAATATGGAAAACGCATTATAGAGAAAGTTAAAAAGTTGGTAGATGGTTATAACTATAAGATAACTTATTTTACTGAGCGTGTTCCAGACAATATTTACTCAGACTATTTACAAAGAGCGGAAGCAATCGTAAATCCAACTGTGAAAGAATCGCATGGATATGGAACGACAGAAGAAATTTATGGACAAACAAAAACGATTGGCGCTTATTTTGATGCTATCAAATATGGAAAAAAATATATTGAGGGTCCGCCCTGGAAAGAAATCCCTATAAAGTATGAGGATTTTTCATTAGAAAAAATGAAAAAGTATTGTAAAGAAGAGATAATAGATAGGAAATGGTGAATTATGAAACAAAGAATGATTTGTAAAGGAACTAGTCGCATCGGTGATAAAGTCAGACTATTTTTATCATTTGATGATGTTGTGAAGAAAAGTAGCAAAGTTGGACTGATGGACGCTATGGCAATGCTAGGAAACATGGAAAACATGCAAGAAGAGATACAACAAAAGGCTCTCCTCATGCAACAACCAGACTGTGTTACTATCCCATACAGTGAATGGCAACAATATCAATATAAAATAGATGATATCATATGGATTGAGGTCACGTCGGAGGATAAGGTGGATTGATGTCATCAATCTTATTCTGTCTTGAACACTGTCCCAAATGCGACAAAGTAAAAGAGCAAATAGCAACTAAAGATATCGAAGTGGTTACTTTCCCTCATAACTTTGTCAATTGGAATTCTGAGCAGGATTGGATAGCAAATAAATACGATGTTTTGGTCGACTTACAAACAACTGCGCCAATCCTTGTATTAGAAGATGGAACAAAAATTATAGGACAATTACGAATAGAGAGGTGGTTGAAAGATGAAAAGATTTTGTAACTGTAAAGATTGGAAAGAAAATATTGGATATATAGATGGAATGGTTACAATGAGTGTTATCCATGGTTCTAAGGGATATGAAGGTAAAAAGTTTATTTTTTGTCCCTGGTGTTCAAAAAAGTTGGAGGAAGAATAATGTTTGATTATTATGTATATGGATACAACATAACTCTTATTATAATAAACACTTTTATAGCAATGGTCATAGCGTTGTCTTTTGGCAAGATGCACGAAGTAGTTCATTATGTGGTTGCCAGGAAAATGGGTTACAAAGTTACAGGGTTTAAACTTTGGAAGAATGAAACTGATGTTGATATTCAACCTGACGACCCAAACTTTAAGAAAATTGCTAGAGCCCCATACTATGTTTTAATGCCTATTGGGGTATTGTTAACGATATGGGGTATTTTATCGTATCCATGGGAATACTTCTTGGGAATTCTTGTTGCGGGAATAGCAATTTTGTTTTTACATTGTTTATCGTTTCCATTTGAGGGTAAAGATATCAAAAAGCAGATTGCTGGAAAGCCATGAAGTCAATCAGCCAAAGTCAAATCAATTTGCATAGAATGTGTCCTTACGCTTACGAACTACATTATTATTATAAGAAGCAACCCATTATGTTTGACCCATCGATAATGGAAGTTGGTAAGAGAGTTCACGACGCAATTGATGCTTATTACAAAAATTATTATATTTTAGAAACTGATGAACAAAATATATTTGATACAACTTATAGCATATTAAGAAATCAATGGGATGTTACTCTTCCAGCGAGTTACTTAAAGAAAGCGCATGCTTGTCTTGTTAACTTTGCGAAGTTTGAAAGTAAAAACGTTAATGGAGAGTTTGCAACAAAACCTTTGACAGAAGTTAAAATATACTCGGGTGACTTAATGGGAATTATTGATTACTTGGACTTAAGTAAACAGAAGGCAGTTGATTTTAAAACTAATTCTCACTCGGGGATAAGTTATGAGAACAAAATGCAAGCCGTTATGTATCGGAAACTTATCGGTGATAAATTCAACACAAATATCAAAACCTTTAACTTTGAGTTTTTGTTTACTGGAGAGATGAAGGATGTTTACTTGGACGACTTAAAATTACTTGAGATTGAGAAAGAGTTGTATATAATTAAGGACAAAATCATAGAATCATGGAGAACTATGAGTTTTCCAAAAGAGCCGAGAACGGAATCAACATGTTCAGGCTGTTCGTATAGATACTATTGTGGTGGAGTAGATGGGAATTCTTGTTAACGTTGCAAAGTGGGAATGTCCCATTTGTCACAAAAAAGGTAAGGGATGGCGAAATTGTTGGAAAGCCCGGAAGTATGGGAGACAACATTTGAAGATGTATCATAAAGAATATAAATTAGAACCTATATTAAAGGTAATTAAAGAGGAGGAATCTGGGGATGGACGATAACGAGAAATTTAGTCAAGAAGTTGAACTTTTTGAGAAGGCAAGAAAAAAGTTTGATGAAGTGTGCAAAACGCTAGAGGCTTACGAACGTCGTGTTCAGTTGCAGTCGATGGCGATTAAAGAGTTACAAGATATTGCAGTTATGGATGGAAACAAGATTGACAGACTTTTGAAGAAGGTTGACCAGTTGGAACAAAAGTTAAAAGTGGATGTGATGTATCAGTGACGCTTTGTGAGAATTGTAGAAAAGCCAGATATGGTTGTTTTGATTCTGATAAAGACATAGTTGATTGTGACGAGTATGAGGAAGAGGAGTAAATGAATAAGGTTGCTCTTTACGTTAGAGTTTCTACTACTAAACAGGAAGAAGAAAATCAATTACGTCAGTTGAGAGAATATTGTTCCAAGTCAAGTTGGGATATTTACGATGAGTATAAGGACTTTATCTCTGGTAAGGAGGAAAGTAGACCTGAATATGATAGGTTATTTAATGAGGCCCATCAAAAGAAGTTCGATGTAGTATTGTTTTGGGCGTTGGATAGATTTGCTCGTTCAGGGACGTTGTTTACTTTACAAAAATTAAAAGAGTTAGAAAACTTAGGGATAAGTTGGCATAGTTTCACGGAGTCATATATAAGTTCAATAGGTCCCTGGAAGGACGTAGTGATATCAATATTTGCCACAGTTGCTAAGTTAGAACGTGAACGTATTAGTGATAGGACTAAGGCGGCATTTGGTAGAAATGATAAAGGAGTTGTAGTAGCAATTAAGTCCGGTAAAAAAGTTGGACGTCCTAGTATACCAAAATCAATAGAGGATGACGTTATCAGACTACTTAAAGAAGGTAAGTTATCATATGTTCAAATAAGTAATGAGTTAATGTATAAAACTAAATATGGAAAAGTTCACCACGTTAGTCCCGCTCAGATAACTAAAATTAAACAACTTCATTTAGAAATGGGGTCTAGTTTGTGACCCCTTCAAAAATGAACAAACGTTAAATTTATTTATTGGTCAATTGTTAAATGAGGAAAAAAGTTATGGTCATAACTAACTTAGGTAAAAGTATTTACGATAACTATTGTTATTGTGAACTTTACACAAAATTGTTAACTAGTTTAAAAAGTAAGAGGTCTTAATGTTATGGGAATTCTTAAAATCATTCTTCGGGACGCCAGAACGTTATTACAGCGATTACTCACTCGAGTATACAATCAGAGCCGAAGCGACACATTTTTTGTGTTCTGCTGTTGTGGGCTTATTGCTGTACTTATCGATTTCGACCATGTTATATCACAAACGTTCTCAATGGGGCGACCGTTACATATTCCAGTTCTCATTCTGTTGGGCGTTATTTGTTGCATTGTTAGTGCACATATTTATAGACGCGTTCACAACGCTGGCTTAGGAGGTAAAAAATGTATATAGAATTAACAACAAAAGGTAAAGTAGTAGTAATAGCATTCGCAGTTTTAGGAGTAGCAGCTCTCTATGGATTCGCAAGTTCCGGACAAGTTAACTTACCAGAGGGCTTCAAACAAGGTGCGGCAACTGGTTATTATACGATTGGTGGGCAATATGGTGACCATCTTATCAATACTATTCCAACGTTAATAATAGTTGATTGTAATCCCGACAACGCTAACTACTTGGCTGGGAAGTTTGTTACTAAAGCCATTTGGTCTCTCGACCCTGTCATGTTTTATGATAACAACAAACCATTGTTAGTATATAGCACGCCAGATAGTTATGCTGTTACTTATTGTAAAGCACTTATGGGAAAAGTTTATGGAGACGTTTACTTAATGCAGGGTGGATATGAATCGTGGTATGCTTGGGTGCACAGGAACGATTAAGGAGAGAGAGTAATGGATTGGAACACAATAAAATGTAATCACTGTGAAAGTAAAAAGTATTGTAGACGCCATAACATTTCGAAAGGCAGTGAAATTTGTCAAGTTAACAAAAAACTAATACCTCCAAGAAAACGCGAGAAAGAGATATCAAAAGAAGCTGCTAGTAGTGCGATGTTGTGGAGTCTAGCACAAAACGTAAAAAGGGAAAAAGAATGAATATATTGATTACTTGTGAAGTTTGTGGCAAGAAGAAGATTAAGGATGTACATACAAAAAGGAATACTAGAGTATTTTTTTGTTCATTAAAATGTCGACATGAGTATAGGAAGACAAAAGGATATCACAAGGATAGAAAAATATGTATCAAATGTAGACACTTCTTTGATAAAAAAGCTATGAAGATAGTTGTATATGGGTTTATGTGTGAAAGTTGTTATGAGAAATACGGGAAGTTAACATATGCAAATTCCATTGTCTGTTGAAAGTGTTGAAGAGCACGGTAAAGAAAAGCTCTCGATTTGGTTCAACGGAAAACAAACAAAAATAGATTCTCCAATTCTTCCTTACTTTTATTCATATGATGACTTAAATGTTCCTTGTGTGCGAAAAACGAAAGTTAGAAAGATAGCGCTTTCCAATTTCCAAGAGAGAACGTTTTATAAATATGAGTTTAATACAAGGAAAGAATTAGTAAAGTATAGAGTTGATGGAAAAAGTTTTGAAGATAACATTCCGTTCACTCTTCGTCAACGTATTGATGACCCTGAGATTTATACTAAATATGCACATACCAATCCTTTAAACTTCGATTATTTAGATATAGAGCAATATTGTCCTAAAACTAAACTATTCCCCGACGTAACAGAAAGGTTAACATCAATAAGTTTTGCTGGGAATGATAGAATCATTAAATCTATTTACTTAAAAATAGATACTCCAAGCGATAAAGGTCTTCTTGAGAAATATAGAGAATACTACACATTACCCGATGTAGAAGTTCTTTATAATAAAAGTTATGACCTTCCAATGATATTCGATAGATGTAAAGCCAACAACATAGATATTGCATTCTTCTCTAAAAATAAGACTAAGCCATATGTAGGTGGAAAACATGGAGTTAGAATAGAAGGAACGGTTGTTTATGATGTTTATGAATCAGTGGAAAAAGACCAATCGTTAAGTGGAAATGTTCCTAGCAGAGGATTAAAAATAGTTTCTGATTATTTTGGATTTAAAAGTAAAGTTAAAGTATTAAAGGGTGAAGAAATAGCTGATGCAGTTGGAACGGCTGATTTAGTTGCTTATAACAAAGAAGATGTAGAAAGATTATTTTTCTTATATGATATCTATTGGGGAGGAGTTGAGTTTAACGCTGAAGACTTAAAAATCCCTATAAGTGAAGCAGTTAATCTATCAACAACTGACTTGGGAATTTTAGTTCTTGGTGATATTTATAGAGACCATAACGTTGTAGCTGATGGTTCAAATGCTGATAGATATCCAGAGATTTTTAAGCGAACAAAAGCAAAAGATGAATCAAATTACCAGGGGGCTTTAACATTCATACAACAAAGAGGAAGATTCAATCACGTATTAAAGGCTGATTATTCATCAATGTATCCAAACGTTATGGCTTCTTTTAATCTGAGTCCAGATGTCTGCACTTTGTTAAGGTATGAGAAGTATAAGAAGGATGGATTTAAAATAGATGAAGATGATAGAACTTTTACTTATTATATCCCTGATGACCAAATTAAGAAAACTGTCGTCATTCAAACTTTAAAACAACAAGGCTTTTTTAGTAAAGTTATTTATAAATTATTAGAAGAAAGAGCAAAATATAAAAAATCATTTAAGCTAACAGGGAATAAAAAAGATGAATCTATATCGAATAACAGAAAAGTAAAGGCAAATGGTGGAATTTATGGTAATCAGGGAAATCCAACTCATCCATTTGGTTTTGCTCCAGCCGCAGTTGGGACAACAGGTATTGGTCGAGAATGTGCAAAGTTATTAATCGATGTATTGGAAACTCTTTACCCTGGTTCAGTAATAGAAGTTGACACAGATGGCGTTTACTTTTCAGCCGAAAATTATAACGAAGAGCGGATTATCCATTATTTTAATGAGAAGTTAAAAGAAAAGTTTAAAAAAGATTTGAATTTAGCAATTGATATTGACGAATACGATTCTGGGTATTTCCATAAAGCAAAGAATTATATTTTAAAAACGAAGAAAGGGGAGATTATACTTCATGGTGTTGCCATGAAGGCATCATCTAAAGATGATGTAAGTGAAAAATTAATAGGAGAATTGGCTAAGGCAAAGTTAGATAATATGTCTACTAAATCAATAGTTGAAAGATATGAAAATCTAACAATTGATGATTTTGAGTTAAAGGATTTTGCTATGCACGTAACAATGGGTATGCATCCAAATCAATATACAGAAAAGGGAAGAAGTTCTTTATCATATCAAATGGCATTGAGGGCTTTAAGGTATTTTAATTTACCTTTAAAGATTGGCAATGAATA
>Ga0315291_10009843_pt1 | contig 11715 bp, 12 predicted proteins | sample YL17G12_20_MG_FD_203070 | JGI IMG/M metagenome (GOLD analysis project Ga0315291, IMG submission 203070) | Sediment microbial communities from Yellowstone Lake, YNP, Wyoming, USA - YL17G12_20 | ecosystem: Environmental > Aquatic > Freshwater > Lake > Sediment | place: USA: Wyoming | collected...
TCCCCGCGGGCATGACCCTGGCGCAGGCTGATGACCTGCGCGCCAAGGACCGCGCCGAGTACACGCGGCGTGCCATGGCGTCGATGGCCAACCACGTGCGGGCCATGCTGGACATGCAGAGCAAGGGTGCTGTTGTCTTCGACTATGGCAACAACCTGCGCCAGCGCGCCTACGACGCGGGCGTCAAGGATGCCTTTTCCTACCCTGGCTTTGTGCCGGCCTACGTGCGACCTCTGTTTTGCCTGGGCAAGGGCCCCTTCCGCTGGGTGGCGCTTTCCGGTGACCCCAAAGACATCTGGGTCACTGACGAAGTGGTGATGAGGGAATTCGCCTACGACCAGCACCTGGTGCGCTGGATCCAGATGGCGCACGATCGAGTGGCTTTTCAGGGCCTGCCTGCGCGCATCTGCTGGCTCGGCTATGGCGAGCGGGCGCGCTTTGGGCTGCTAATCAACGACCTGGTGGCCAGGGGCAAGATCTTAGCACCCATCGTCATCGGGCGCGATCATCTGGACGGCGGCTCGGTGGCCAGCCCACGCCGCGAGACCGAGGGCATGCGTGACGGGTCCGACGCCGTCGCCGACTGGCCGATCCTCAATGCGCTGCTCAACGCGGTGGGCGGGGCGACCTGGGTCAGCTTTCACCACGGCGGCGGGGTGGGCATCGGCTACTCGCTGCATGCCGGGCAGGTCATCGTGGCCGATGGCACGCCCGAGGCCGCGAAGCGTCTCGAACGCGTCCTGACCTACGACCCGGGCATGGCTGTGGTGCGGCACGTCGACGCGGGTTACCCAGAGGCCATCCGGGCTGCCAAGGAGCACGGGATCAAGATTCAGATGATGGAGTGATGCGCATTCTAGTGATGCGCCCGGGCTCTTTGGGGGACGTGATCCTGACGCTCCCAGCTCTGCAGGCGCTGGCAGGCCGGTTCCCTGGTGTTCAGATCGAGGTACTGGGCAAGGTCTCCGTTCTGGAGTGGCTGCCGAGCCGCAGCGTGGTCACGTCAGTCTCATCGTTTGACCGGGTCGACCTGGGCGCGCTGTTTCTGTCGGATGCTGAGCCCCCTGCATCCCTGCAGGACTATCTGGACGCGTTTGACGTCCTCGTGTCGTACGTGACGGGGCCGGAGCAGGTCTTTGCGCGCAATCTATCGCGCCTGGCACGCGGCAGGGTGGTCTCTTGCGACACGCGCGCTGTGGCGAACTTGGAGACGCACATGAGCGACTACCTGCAACAGCCCCTGCGCGAGCTGGGCGTCGCGCCCAGTGCGCAAGGCCCGCTCTTGCGGCTGACGGCGCAGGACGAACGGAAAGCTGCGCAATGGTGGACGTCGCAGCGCCTCGACGGATGCCGTGTGCTGGCCATCCACCCAGGCAGTGGCAGCGCGGGCAAGAACTGGGCTCTGCAGCGCTTTGTGGAGGTGGCCCACGCGCTGTCCCGGCGGCAGCACGTGCGCATCCTGTGGCTCACCGGAGCAGCCGACGAGCAAACGATCCCAGCCCTGCAGGAGACCCTGGGTATGCATGATGCTCTATGGTTGCGTGAGCCGTCCCTACCGCTGCTGGCCGCAGTCCTGGTCCGCTGTCAGTGCTACCTGGGCAACGATTCGGGCGTGAGCCATCTGGCCGCACCGCTGGGGACGCCGAGCACCGCGATCTTCGGTCCGACCGACCCCGTGGTGTGGGCCCCGAGAGGGCGTTCGGTGCAGGTCCTGCGCGGCAGCGCGCCGTGCGCGCCATGCAGCCCCGAGCAGCGCAGCGACTGCCGTGAACGGACGTGTCTGGAATGGGTGTCGGTGGAGTCGGTGCTGGAGGCGTGCGACCGGCTTTGCTCGCCGCCGCAGTTTGCGGTATGATTTGGTATACTGCTTCGGTTATGGTGGTCATCATGACCGCCGACAAATCCGACGACGAGATCGTGGCGCGCTGGGGCGCACAGCGTCAGGTTGATCGCGGATAGCGTGCGCGCGAGCGGGTGCGCCCGCCGCCGAGACTCGTCTTGGAAGACAAACCGGAACGGCCTGCGGATGTCCGTGAGTTTTGAGTGAATTCCAGCGCCAGGCCTTGACATATTCAGGCATTTGCGCTAGAATGAGAGCGGTATTTGCACTCGTCTGTAAGGCGCAGTGGATCGAAAGGCGGCCGCGAGGATGACCCAGAAACCCGTTCACTGTCTGCAATGTGATGCTCCGTTCGCCCTGGCGACCGGCCAGAAACATTGCCGTTGTCCCTACTGTGGTTCCAGGTTCGTCGTGGACTGGTCTGATCCGGAAGCGCTCGAGTTCACGAGGTTCGAATCGGTGCTCGGTGCCGCGGCCGACGGCCGTGTGTTTCAGGCGGCGGGTCAGCGCCTGGCGGAGCTGGAAGTCGCGATCGCCGACGCAGAGGACGAGGTCGAGTCGCGGCAGGAGCAAGTCCGGCGAGCCGAGGCGGCCTACGGGCAGACCGTTCTCGAGGCGCATCACGCCATCACTCTGCCACAAGCGCGTGCTCTGGCCATCGGCCTGGTGGCCGCGTTGGTCTGGTTCCTGGTGGCTTTCGTGCTCGAGAACATCGCCTGGTATGTGGGCCTTGTGGTGGGGGTTGGGATGATACTGCTCACTGCCGACTCGCATCGCGTGTGGCAGCGCATCGAGGAGCAGGGCCGCCGCAGAATGCGTGACGCGCACCAGACCATCGAGCTGGCGCAGGCAGGCCTGGTCGAGTCACGGGCTCATCTGGAGGACCGTGCGCTCGAACGCGAGCTGTGCCAGGGGCAGGTGGCAGGCCCTCAGGCGGCCGGAACCCAGTTCCCGTCCACTGCCGGAGCATCCCCCAGCGAGCCGTAGTGATCGGCCTGATCCGGCCAACGATCCCGCTCTTGAAGTATGGATGGTAGTAACGATTTGTGGCGTTGCCACCGTAGAGCAACTCAAGTCGCTACTACGACCCCGATCCCCTGAAGGTTCTCCAGCCCTCTTCGCTCTGCGCACTTGGAGTGCCCTCCGAGTTGATGTATAATCCCCCTCGTCATTGTCTCTTGGCAGGAGGAGTGATCATGGAACAGGACGCGGCAGCCGCATCTGGAGAGGCTGCCCCTGGCCTGCAGCCGCGCAGGCGGGTGCACCGTGGAAGGGTACGGATATTCACCAACTGGTGCAAGGGCTGTGGGTTGTGCGTTGCTTTCTGTCCGCAAAAAGTGTTCGAGTTCAATGGCGGCGGACGGGCCAGCGTGGCCCATCCCGACAAGTGCATAGCATGCGATTGGTGCCGCCTGCACTGCCCGGACTTGGCGATCACCGTCGCACATGTCGATGAGGAGGAAACGGGAGGGCCAGCGTGAGCGTGCGTTTCATGCAGGGCAACGAGGCCTGCGCCGAAGGAGCTCTGGCGGCCGGGTGCCGCTTCTTTGCCGGGTATCCCATTACGCCCTCTTCCGAGATCGGCGAGATTCTTGCGCGGCGTCTTCCCGCGGTGGACGGCAAGTTCATCCAGATGGAGGATGAGATCGCCAGCGTAGCCGCGGTGATCGGCGCCTCGGTGGGCGGGGTCAAGGCGCTCACCGCCACGTCCGGCCCCGGCTTTTCCCTGATGCAGGAGAACATCGGCTATGCCGCCATGACCGAGATTCCCTGCGTCATCGTCGACGTGCAGCGCACGGGACCGAGCACCGGGTTGCCCACCTCGCCCGCCCAGGGAGACGTGATGCAGGCGCGCTGGGGCACGCACGGAGATCATCCCATCATCGTGTTGTGCCCGTCTTCGGTGCGCGAGGTCTTTGACTTGACTGTGCAGGCTTTCAACTTCTCCGAAAAGTACCGCACGCCCGTCATCGTGTTGATGGACGAGGTGGTTGGGCACATGCGGGAAAAGGTCGAACTGCCCGCGCCAGAGGCGATCGAGATTGTCCACCGCCTGGGCACGGACGTGCCGCCCGAGTGGTATTCTCCCTACGACGACACCCCCACGGACGTGCCGCCGCTGGTGAGCTTTGGCGAGGGCTTTCGCTACCACATCACCGGGTTGATGCACGACCGCGCAGGCTTCCCGACGGAGCGTCGCGACGAGATTGACGACTGGCTCCGGCGCGTCTTTGGCAAGATTAGCCGCCACGTGGATGACATCAGCATGACGGTGCAGGAGGGCGTAGAAGAGGCCAACACACTCGTACTGGCCTATGGCGCGACGGCGCGCTCTGCGCACCAGGCCGTCAAGCTGGCGCGCGCCCGGCGGCGCAAGGTGGGCTTTCTCAAGCTGCTCACGCTGTGGCCCTTCCCGGAGAGCCTGGTGGAGCACCTGGCAGATGGGGTGCGCAGCGTCGTTGTGCCCGAAATGAACCTGGGCCAACTTGCGCTGGAGGTGGAGCGCGTGGTCGGGCGGCGCAAGGTGCGCCGCGTCAACCGCGCCGATGGCGAGATGGTCACGCCGCGCCAGATCCTGGAAGCCATCGAGGAAGGGTGAGCATGAGCGGCCCCAGACCAGAAGAACGCATCTACGAATATCTGCGCCACAAGAAGAAATTCCCCAACGTGTGGTGCCCGGGCTGCGGCATCGGCATTGTGATGCACGCCCTGGTGCGCGCCATCGACCGCATCGGCCTGGCCAAGGACAACGTGGCGCTCATCTCGGGCATTGGGTGCACGGGCCGCATGCCTGTCTACGTGGATTTCAACACCATGCACACCACACATGGCCGCGCGCTGGCCTTTGCCACGGGACTCAAGATGGCCAAGCCGCAGATGAATGTCATCGTGGTCATGGGCGATGGCGACGCGTTGGCGATCGGCGGCAACCACTTTATCCACGCCGCGCGCCGCAACATCCACCTGACCACTATCGTGGTCAACAACCAGAGCTACGGCATGACCGGCGGGCAGCATTCGCCCACCACGCCCACGCACATGCTGGCCAGCACCGCGCCCTATGGCAACGTAGAGCAGCCGTTTTCGATCTGCAACCTGGCCAAGGCTGCCGGGGCGGCGTTTGTGGCGCGCAGCACGGTTTACCACGCGACCGAACTCGACCGCCTGATCGAACTGGCCATCCTCAAGCGTGGCTTCTCGGTCGTCGAGGCCGTCAGCTACTGCCATACGACCTACGGCCGCATGAACAAGCTGGGCACGGCGGTGGACATGATGCGTGCGCTCAAGGAGCGCAGCGTGACCCAGGAGGCCGCATCCAAGCTGGACGAGGCGGAGCGAGAGGACAGAATCGTGCGCGGCGTGCTCGTGGACCGCGATTGCCCCGAGTACACCGACCTGTATGCCGAGGTGATCCGCAAGACCAAGGCTGCGGCCAAACCTTTAGGGTCTCCAAGACCCTAAAGGTTTCATGGAGAGGGATGATGAGCACACGTTACGAACTGCAGTTGGCAGGCGAGGGAGGCCAGGGCCTGATCCTGGCCGGCATCATCCTGGCTGAGGCGGCCGCTATCTACGACGGCAAGAACGCGGCGCAGACGCAGTCCTACGGGCCCGAAGCGCGCGGCGGAGCCAGCAAGTCCGAGGTGGTCATCTCCGATGGCGAGATTGACTATCCGAAGGTGATGGAAGCCGACATGTTGCTGGCGATGAGCCAGGAAGCCTGCGACAAGTACTTTTACGAGCTCAAGAAGGACGGCCTGCTGGTAGTGGACTCGATCAACGTGGGCCGCGTGCCCACATCACGCGCCTACCGCGTGCCCATCACGCAGATTGCGGAGGAAGCCACGGGCAAGCGCATCACGGCCAATGTACTGGCGCTAGGCCTGATCGTGGGCTTGACGGGCGTGGTCTCGCGGAAAGCGATTGAGGCGGCGGTGGCCGCGCGCGCCCCCAAGGGCACGCAGGAACTGAACCTGAAGGCCCTCAGCGCCGGGTTCGACGCTGCGGATGGCCTGAAGGCGCAGAAGCCAAAGTAGGCCGGGGCAGGGGCACAATGATGCGAGTAGAGATCCAGTCCCACGAGCGCGTGTACGACGGTCACTTTTCTCTGGAGCGGGTCACGCTGCGCTACGAGACGTACTGCGGGCGCATGAGCGGAGAGGTGGAGCGCCTGGTCTTTGAGCGCGGCGACTCGGTCGCCGTCTTGCTCTACGACGCGGCCCGCGACGTGGTGACTCTGGTGGAGCAGTTCCGCTACCCGCCCTACCTGCGCGAGCCCGACGACGGACGGTTGCTGGAGATCGTGGCGGGCGTCGTGGACGGGGGGCGCACGCCTGACGAGGTGGCGCGCGCCGAGGTGCGCGAAGAAGCGGGCTACGCGCTGGAGCGGCTCGAGTACGTCAGCGCCTTCTACCTCAGTCCGGGGGCCTGCACCGAACGCATTCACCTCTACGTGGCCTACCTGTCGTGCGCCGACCGGTTGGGCGAGGGTGGCGGCCTGCACGACGAGGGCGAGCACATCCGCGTGGTCGAGTTGCCGCTGGCCGAGGCACTACGCCGGGTGCGCACAGGCGCCATCCGCGACGCCAAGACCATCATCGCGCTGCAGTTCCTGGCGGCGGATCCGGTCGCGCGGGGCCGGGTAACGGGGTAATGGGTCGTGGCTGGCAGGCAGCGCGACGGTAGCTTAGCCCCTTGTGGGCGGCGATCTCGCTCGTAGCGCGCTGGCGAGGATAGACACCATTTGGATTTTCTTCAAAACGATCTCATCCAACGCATCCTGGGACTGCTTCGTGCTGAGCCGGTCCAATGTTACATCGCAGGCGGCTACGTGCGCGAGTGGCTGCTGGGACTCCCTGGCAAGGACCTTGACCTGACAGTCGCGGGCCGCGCCATTCCCCTGGCACGCCGCATCGGAAACGCCACCGGCGGCGCCTTCTACGTCCTGGACGAGGCCACAGACACAGCGCGCGTGGTCTATCGCGAGCCGGTCGGCTTGGTAGTCGATTTCGCCGCGCTGCGCGGCCCGGACATCGAGACGGACCTGCGCGCGCGCGATTTCACCGTCAACGCCATGGCCGTGGACGTGCGCACTGCCGAGTCGGTGCAGCCTCCCATCCTGGACCCCACCGGTGGCCAGACCGACCTGGGTGCACGCCTGCTGCGCGCTACGAGCGGGCAGGCTTTCCAGCAGGATCCAGTGCGTCTGCTGCGCGCGGTGCGCTTTGCGGCCGTGCTCGACCTGAGCATCGAGGAGCACACTGCATCCTGGCTGCGGCGCGACGCGGCGCTGATTGCGCAGCCCGCGGCGGAGCGCGTGCGCCAGGAGCTGGCGCTGATCCTGGGCGCCCCGCGCGCGGCCGAGAACGTGCGTCGCATGGACGAGCTGGGCCTGCTGCGCCACGTGCTGCCCGAAGTGACGGCACTGCACGGCGTGGCCCAGTCCGCGCCGCACGTGAACGACGTCTACGAGCACACGCTGGCGACCGTGGCCGAGGTGGAGCGCCTGACGGAGTTCTCCAACCCTCACCTTTCACCGGTCGAGGCCGAGTTCCTGGGTCCCTTCGCGGCAGAGCTGGAGGCGCACCTACAGGTTACCCTCAGCGAGGACCGCACGCGGCGTACCCTGTTGAAGCTGGCGGCGCTGCTGCACGACGCCGGCAAGCCGGCCATGCGCAACGTAGAGCCTTCGGGCCGCGTGCGCTTCTTTGGCCACGAACAGCCCGGCGCCGAGCTCACGGCCGAGGTTCTGACGCGCCTGCGCTTCTCGGCGCAGGAAATCCACTGGGTCGGCACGACCGTAGCGCAGCACATGCGTCCTGGATTTCTGGTCAAGGACTCACCCGTGACGCGCCGGGCCATGTATCGCTTTTTCCGCGACAGCGGCGCTGCGGGCGTGGACGTGTTGCTGCTGGCCCTGGCCGACCACCTGGCCGCGCGCGGGCCCAACCTGCTACCCGAGCACTACCGCCAGCAACTGCAGCTCACGCACTGGATGCTGGACAACTATTTCCACAAGCGGCAGGAAGTCGTCGCCCCTCCGTCGCTCGTCACCGGTCGCGATGTGATGAAGCTGCTGCGCATCCCACCGGGCCCGCGCGTGGGCGAGCTGCTCGAGGCCGTACGTGAGGCCCAGGCCGGGGGCGAGGTGCGCACACGTGAGGAGGCGGTGGGGTATTTGAAGCACGCTGGAGCAGCTGATCAAAGGACCTAGTCCGGCGGCATGGCGGTGCCCGGTAAAGCCCTCTCCTCGCAAGAGCGTGTGTATGGCTGTCTACTCTGGACGGCTGGTTTGTCCTTCCCCGGATTGCTCTCCCCACAACCTCTGTATCCACCACGGCGTGCGTGCGCCGTCGATGCGATCGCCGCGCGGGAGGTAGGGCTTGAGGTCGAGGACGGGGGTGCCATTCAGGGCGTCCAGGCCGCGCACGGTCAGGACGCTGCCCTGGATGGAGACGAGTTCGACGGGCGCCAGGCCGATGGGGTTGGGGCGGCGTGGGGTGCGCGTGGCAAACAGGCCCACGGCTGGCAGGTCCTCTCGCGACTCGGGATGGACGTGCAGCTCGATCTCTCCCTGGATACCGTGCAGGTGGTAGAGCACCCACAGGTGCGAGAATGCCTCGAGCCCCTCCAGGGCCGGCACCCAGGGCCCGGCCAGGACGACGCGCGAGAGCGCGGTCTCCCAACCCTCGGGCACGCACTCCACGAACTCGTTCTCGATCACGCCAATCGGTGTGAATTGGATCGTCATCTAGACTCCTCTCCAACCACGGAGGTCACGGAGGGAAAATGGGCGGATCTGTCCCCTTGGTGTCTTTCGCGTAAGATCCCTCGCGCTGACGGGCGAAAAAGGGGTACAGGTCGCGCGAGTTGTGCACGCCCGACAGGTCCCAGCCCAGCTCGGCAGGGTAGAGGATGAAGGGCTCGTCCTGCGGTCCGCCCAGGCCGCCGTGGGACGCCCACTGGTTCTCAAAGCAGACCACTACACCCCTCTGCGGGTCATAGTCGCCCAGCAGCATCAGGTCGCCGCTGGAGGGGAAGGAGGCGACGCGCTGGATTTGCTCCGCGGCCTCCCACGGGTCTTTCAGATGCCGCAGCGGGTTCTCGCCCTCCAGAATGGGCCGGCCCTGGCCGTCCAGCGTCAGGATCCCATCTGAGCCGAGGATGAGGGTCTGCTCGCCTTCGCGCGCCACCACCAGCCCAATGCCGCCATGTTCGAGCAGTCTGAGGACGAGACCGGGGAATGCGGCCGTGACCTCGCTGAGGTCCATGCGCCGCGGGGTGATGTTGCAGTAGACGTGCGCCAGCGAGCCGGAGCTCTTGACTACCACGTCGAACTGCCGCCGCAAGTTCCAGTCGGGCGGCTCGCTTGGGTTCTGCGCCAGCCGGCGCTGCACCAGCCGCCGTATGTGGCGCGCCACCCGGGCTGCAGTCGGACGCAGGTTGCCCTCGATGGTGCGCAGCTCGCCCAGCAGAAAGCGCGTCTGGGAGAGGGACTGCTGCTCGCCATCCGCGTGCTCGACGAGCAGCACGCTTTCACCCAGCAGGCGCTGGATGGCCTGGCCCAGGCTCTCGCCGTAACGGTGCTCGAAGGGCTCGGAGGAGGTCATGCCGTGGTCGCTGAGAAAACACAGCACGTAGGGACGGCTCAGGTTAGCGCGGCGCAGGCGGTTGATCTGCCCCAGCCTGCCGTCCAGGTCGCGCAGGGCCTGGCGCGCCGCCAACGAGTCCACGCCAAAGTGGTGCGCGATCTCGTCATAGCCATAGTAGTTGGCGTAGATGGCCGGCACGCCGCGGTAGATGTCCACCAGCACGGCAAAGGTCTCGATCTCGCGCGAGATCACGTTGCTAAAAGCGCGCAGGAGAGGGAAGATGCCGATGAACGGCAGGTAGGACTGGCCGTGCAGGCGCAACGAGAACCGCTGCAGTGCGTCGGCAATGGCTTCCTTCAGCGCCAGGTAGACCGTGCGCAGCGCACGCACCGGGTTGAGTAGGAACAGCGTGACAAAGCCGAGCCCGCGCACGCCCTCGAAGAAGCGCCGCGGTTGCAGGTCGCTCAGCGTGAACAGGGAATCGCTCGCGCCGCCGTCAAACAAGTTCACGTAACTCGTGCCGCCCTTCAGGATGCCCGTGCGCCCACGCGAGACGCGGCTCTGCACCAGGGCGGCAATGCCCGGCAGCTTGCAGACCCACGACGTGCCGTGCGCCTTGTCGTACCAGCGGAAGGCGGGGATGTCGTCGTTGTTTCCGAACATAATACCAGCCTGGCTGGCGGGAGTGGTGCTGGGCAATCCGCAGTGCCAGGGAGCGAGCGTGAATCCGTCCTTGTTCCACATGCGCTTGACGTGTGGCAGGCTGCCCTTGTCCAGAGCCTGCAGTAGATGCTCGTGCGCGAGGCCGTCGATTTGCACGATGATGAGCCCGGGCTGCTCCGTGTAGGTCGCGGCGGGACGCAGCCCCAGGCGCTTGACGATGGCTGCGTACTTTTTCGAGTAGTAGAAACCGGTGACGGCGGCGAACGAATCGAGCAGCGATGCCATGACGTGCGCCAGCCAGTGGCGGAGTGTCCTCATTCGGGATTCGCTCGAGTCGCTCTGTGACTGATCATCCGGGCTGCGGCGGCCGACGTGCACGTGTGACGCGAGCGCGCCCGGCGCGTCACGTCACGACCACCGAGTTGGTGCCCCCATAGGGGTTGGGCACGTACTTGTCGGCCTTCCAGTCGTTGTGCCAGTCGGTGCCGTTAGCCAGGTAGCGGAACCGGTACTCACGGCCCTTGTCCAGCTCGAGCACGATGAACCAGGTCTCGCCGTCGCGGTCACGTGTCAGGGGATGGGAGGTATGGCTCCACCCGTTGAAATCACCCACCAGGCAGATGGTATCGGCCCAGATGACGGATGGCAGATCGAAACGCACGATGACCTTGTTGGGGTCGCGTGAGGGCGTTTTTGCGATCATGATTGTGCTCCGTTCTGGCGTTCTATTCTGGTTGCAGTTACCTTAAGGCGCGCTCGCCGGGGACCGTGAGTGCCCGCTCAGATTTCGTAAAGGAAGCGTGGCATGAACAGCAGCACGAACAGCAGCAACATGCCCATGGCGAACGCCTTCTGTCCCATGGTCAGCTCGGTGACCTCATCCAGCGGCTCGTCACTGCGTTGTCCCAGCACGAGCAAAAGCAGCGCCCAGATCAGCCAGCTCTGCTGCACCAGGCCCAACGCGGCCGTTGCGATGACCGCCAGGCGGTTGATCCAGCGCGTGCGCTCGCCCAGCAGGGCGTAGGCAACGTGCCCGCCGTCGAGCTGGCCGGCCGGGATCAGGTTGAGCATGGTGACCAGCAACCCGCCCCAGGCCGCAAAAGCCATGGGGTGCAGCATGACGTCGTAGCCCCCACCCGGCAACATGCGTCCGAAGACCAGATACTTGATGGCGGCGTAGAGCAGCGAATTGCCCTCCATCAGCCCGCCGCTGCCCGGCACCAGCGGAGCGACGACGGACTTGCTCAGGCCGATGATCAAGAGGGGAATCGCCACGAGCAGGCCTGCCAGCGGCCCGGCGGCGCCGATGGCCAGGGCCTGGCGGCGGTTGCGCATGGGCGCCTGCATGCGGATCACAGAGCCCATCGTGCCAAACGGCGGCAGTGGCAGCGGAATAAAGTACGGCAGGCTCACTGCCACGCCCATCCGGCGCGACATCAGGTAGTGGCCTGCCTCGTGGGCCATCAGGATCGCCAACAGGCTGGCGGCAAAGGACAGGCCGGCCAGCGGGTGGGTAAGCACGCCATCGAGGTTGAGCCCCTCGTTCAGCCCACCTACGAAAAGCACGGAGAGCACTGTGAACACGAACAGCCCGATGGCGGCATAATCCACTCCCGACCT
>Ga0315291_10009844_pt1 | contig 11715 bp, 10 predicted proteins | sample YL17G12_20_MG_FD_203070 | JGI IMG/M metagenome (GOLD analysis project Ga0315291, IMG submission 203070) | Sediment microbial communities from Yellowstone Lake, YNP, Wyoming, USA - YL17G12_20 | ecosystem: Environmental > Aquatic > Freshwater > Lake > Sediment | place: USA: Wyoming | collected...
CACGCGCCGCCGATCCCCGCCGACTCCGGCCGCAACAGCACCTCGTCCGCCAAGCCGGAGGCGCGTATCAGGTCGGCCACGCCCCTACGTATCACGCTCACCGTGCGCCACGGCGGCGAGGCCTGCTTGAGCGCGTGCAGCAGCGGTAAGGCGAACAGCGCCTCCCCCAGCGCGTTCATGTGCAGAACCAGGGCGCTGCGACGGTCGTCGCCGGCCGCCGTGTCTTGTTCTCGTCGGACCGGGATTCCGCATATCAACCGGCTTTTCCCTCCTTGGAGTAGAGGTTTCCCGATTCTTGGCCTGGCTTCCTGCCACCAGCGGGGTAGAGACCGCGACGTTTGCCCTAATCCGAACTGCTCGTGGCCCAACCAGCCTCTCCGAACTGGCATGTAGCCGCTCTTTACCTCCTGGAGACGCGCTCCTCCCTGGTCACCGCACTCCTTTTTGTTGTGGTCCCCGACTATTAGGCGGCGGGCGGCAGGATTCTCGCGGAAGAAGCGGAATGGGCGTTTTGCCGGGCGGGTGGGCCAGCGTCGCGACGTGCGCCTGTCGCGTGAGGGGCGGCGCCAGGCTCAGGGTCAAGAGCCCTGCATGGCTTCGGGGCCCTGCATCATTGCCGCCTATCCGTCAGTTCTGAAGAACGAGTCAACAGTAACTGGAGCGCACCGGTTGCGCGTATTGCAGATAATACACGGCCCGAAGTCGTCTCGCTTGCGGGGCCAGAGCAACACGTGCTACACCTCGCCCGCGCACTCGGTAGCCGTGGCCAGACGGCAGCGGCGAGAAGCATACTATGTGCGGACTGTACTCGGCGACCGCGGAGAAATGGGATGTGCGACAAGGTCTCAGTCATAATCATCACCAAGAACAACGAGCACGAGATCGGCACCTGCCTTGAGAGCGTTAAATGGGCCGATGAGATGGTCGTGCTGGACTCATACAGTGATGATCGTACCGAGCAGATCTGCAAGGGCTACGGAGCGCAGTTCTACCAAGGGCCCTTCGAGGGCTACAGCACCCAGTTGAATCGTTGTCTCGACTTGGCAAGTAACGAATGGATACTCAACGTGTATGCCGATGAGGTAATCACGGCGGAGCTGCGTGACGAGATCCAGGCTGTGCTCAGGGGGGAGGTGCGGAGGGTGTGCGACGGCTACACCTGCCACCGCCACCAGTATCTGCATGCGCATCTGATAAAGCACAGCGGCTGGTACCCCCATCCCGAGCTCCGCTTTTTCCGAAAGGCTCGCGCCCGTTTCAGGTCGCGCGAGCCTCATCAGAAGGTCGATGTTCGGGGGCGTGTCGGGCGCTTGAAGGGCGGACTCCTCCATCGCTCGTGGGTCAACAACGGGGAGATCTTCGACAACTTCATGGAGTATGCGAAAACCGAGGCCCGCTGGGCCTACGAGCACGAGGGGCGACGGATCACCTGGATCAACTTTCTTGAGCTTCCGTACGAGTTCTGGCGGCGGTTCATACTGCGCGGGGGCATGTTTCACGGCACGTTCGGGATTATCATGTCGCTGCGTATGTCCGCGTATCGGTATGTCAAGTACACGCTCATGTGGGAGCTCCAGAACCAGGACAAGCTCGACCGTGGGTAAGGCAGTCGCTCGCCACGCACCGTTTCCCGCTGTATGAGGTCAAGGCGGCGCTTGGTTTCACCCGGGATCGCCGCAACCTCGCGGTCAAGCTCGCGGTACAGGCCGGGCAGAGGCACGCATAGAGGACGGTCGCCCAGTGCACTCTGACATGGACACGTATCGCCCAACCAAGCTGGACCGCCTGGACGGGCTTTCCGAGAAGTCGCGCCCGGTCCGGACGTACAGCCTGGGCGCGCGGTCTTCTGACCGCGCGGGCCAACCGGGTCCTCCGCCAACTCAGGAGAGCCTTTGAGTTCGCGGCTCAGGCGACCCGTCCTGCCAAACAGGAGCGAAACGGCGTCCGGCGAATGTGTGAGGACGCGCTGCGAGCTGTCAGTCGCGTCCTCGCATTGACCTCGGAGGTGCAGCGATGGGCGATAAGATGAAGGCGGCGGTCCTGCACGCGGTCGGCGACCTGCGCGTGCAGATGGTTGACAAGCCGGTCATCACCGCGCCCGACCACGCGCTGGTAAGGATACGCGCGGTCGGCGTCTGCGGCTCCGACGTGCACTTCTACGAGCGCGGGCGTATCGGGCCCTACGTCGTGAAGGACCCGGTTATCCTCGGCCACGAATCCGCCGGCGAGGTGGTCGAAGTGGGGGAGGAGGTCGAGCATCTGCGGCCCGGCGATCGGGTTGCCATCGAGCCGGGAGTGCCGGACCGCACGTGCTGGCACTGCAAGGCCGGCCGCTACAACTTGTGCGCCGCGGTGCCGTTCATGGGGACGCCGCCGTGGAACGGCGCGTTGTGCGAGTACGTCGCGTGGCCTGCGGACTTCTGTTTCAAGTTGCCCGAGGGGCTGAGCTTCGAGGAGGGCGCGATGACGGAGCCCCTGGCGGTCGCCATGCAGGGCGCCAAGCGCGGCGACGTCCAGGTCGGGCACTCGGTGGCGGTTGTGGGCTGCGGGCCCATCGGGCTGGTCACCTTGCAGGCCGCGAAAGCGCGCGGGGCAACGCGCATCGTCGCCACCGACCTTCAGCAGTCGCGCTTGGAACTGGCGCGCAAGCTCGGGGCGACAGACGTCTTGAATGCCGCCGACGGCGACCCGGCGCAGCGCGTGCGCGAGTTGACCGACGGCGGCGTGGACGTCGCCCTCGAGACGGCGGGGACGGTGGCGACCGTGCAGCAGGCCTGCGCCATGGTGCGCATGGGCGGCGTCGTCACGCTGATCGGCATGCCGGCCGAACTCGAATTCGCCATGCCGGTGCTGGACATCATCTGCCGCGAGTACGACGTGCGCGGGGTCTTCCGCTACTGCAACTGCTATCCGCCGGCGCTGGCGCTGCTCGGCGCGGGGCGGGTTGATGTGAAGTCGCTGATCACGCACCGCTTTCCGCTGGAAGAGGCGAAGGCCGCGCTCGACTTCGCCAAGGATCGCAAGGACCTCGCGGTGAAAGTGGTGATCGAGACCGGCTAAGCAGCATGGGCTGCCGTGAACGCACGGTGTGGAGTCACCCGACGGCGCCAGTTGGGGGCATCCGCGGAGGGGAAAATGCGAAGCCGCGAAGGGGGAGGGCTGTCAGCCAGGGCGGTTTGGCTGGTGTTCGCCCTCTTCCTTTGTCTTTACCTTCTCACCGCCCGGGGAAGAATTACGGTCATAGACGGGCTGAGCCGCTACCAGGTCACCGCGGCAATTGCAGAGCGGGGCACTGTCTCGCTCCCCGAGAGCTGGCATCACGCCTTTCCGGGCAAGCGGCCGGGGGCGTTCTATTCGTACTACGGGCTCGGCCAGTCACTGGCGGCCCTGCCGTTGTACTTGCTGGGCCAGGCTGGAGCAAGACTGCTGCCGGGATCCAGCCCGCAAGTGGTGACCGAGTTCGCCTACAGTCTCTTGAACCCGTTCATGGCGGCGGGGCTGTGCGCGGTCTTCTTCGCCTTCTGTCTTCAGTTGGGCTATTCGCGGCGCACAGCACTGTGGTTGACCGTGGCCCTCGGTTTGGGGACCATCCTATGGCAGCACAGCAAGGATTCGTTCGAACACCCTCAGGAGGCGCTGCTGGGGCTGGCGGGGGTCATGTCGGCGCAGCAGGGGCTGGCGCAAGGTCGGTTGCGGCTGGTGTGGCTGTCCGGCCTCCTCCTGGGCGCCGCGGTGCTCACGAGAGAGAGCGCGGTGTTCTTTCTCGGGCCGACCCTGGTCTACGTTACTGTCACGGCGACGCAGACGCCGCCCTCGCCCGCCGCGAACCCTTTGGCGGCGTCCGCAGCCGGGCCGCCAGTAGTGCCGCACGGTAGGCTGGCCGGAGTCGCGAGGGCCACCAGGGCCGCCGGCGCCCTGGTGGGCGGGGCGATGCCGTCGCTGGTGGTGGTGGGCTGGTACAACGCCCTGCGCTCCGGCTCGCCCCTCGTCGGCGGCTACGGGGCCACCGGGCACTTCGGGCAGTTCGACGCGCCATTGCTGCGGGGCCTGGCGGGGCTGCTTGTTTCCCCCGGCAAGGGGCTGCTGGAATACGACCCGATCCTGCTTTTCGCCGTGATCTTCCCGTCGTCGCTTGCCCTTTTCTGGCGCAGGGATAGGGGCCTGGCCGCGCTGTTCGCAGCCATTGGGCTGACCTACCTGGTCTTCCATGCTCGTTTCCGATACTGGGACGGCGGCCTGTGCTGGGGGCCGCGCTATCTGCTGGCGATCATGCCCCTGGCTCTGCTGCCTCTGGGAGAGGTGCTGGAGCGCTTGCCTGCGGCGAGCCGCCGCGCCGCGGCCCGCTTCTCAGGGGCCCGCCTCGGGGCGGCAGGGCTGTCGGCCATCGCCGGCATCAGCGTCATGATCCAGTTGTCGTCGGTGCTGGTGGATCACCAGAACTGGTTCCGGGAAGTGGCGGTGCGCAACCAGCGCGGGGAGCGCATCGCCATCAACTCCACCCCGGCCAACTCGCCGCTGCTGCGCCAGTGGCAGAGCCTTGGCAGGGTGCTGTTCGGCCAGCGCGCAGGCACGCCCGATTGGGCGCGAGACATGAACGCCGACCAGGGCCTCGGCGACGAGTTCAGCACCGGCATAGACCTGTGGTGGGTTTCCTGGCCGGCGGAGAACGCGAAGGTCTTTCGGTTCGCGACGGCGGCGTCGCTGGCGGGGCTGCTGGTGCTGCTGGCCTGGCTGGCGGCGCCGCTGACCAGGCCGGATCGTGCGCCTGGCGGGGATGACTCAGCAGACACGGGCCTCACCCGGCTCACATGACAGGCGAAAGCGAGGTGCGAGAATTGAGCCCCAGCTTCGTGTTCCTCGATTTCGGCGGCACGCTGGCGCGTCAGACCAACACGCGCGAGGAGGCGATAGTCGGATCGCTGACGGTGCTCGGCCATTCGTTCAGCGCCGAGCAGGTGGCGCCGGCGTTGGCGGCGGCACGGCAGGCGTATGCCGATCGCTCGCCGCACAACCTGGCGTACGCCAAGCGCCAGGAGTATTACATCGGCATGTACGAAGTGGCGGTCAGGGCGCTGGGGTTCAGCAGCGACGCGCGGGAGGTGGCCGAGCATGTGTGGGACACGCAGCGGGACTCCTACGCCCTGTATCCGCAGGTGGTGCCCGCCCTGCAGGCCCTGCGCGCCCTGGGGATGCGGCTCGGCATTATCTCCAATTGGGATAAGCTCAACCTGGCCGAGATCTGCAGCGATCTAGGGATCGCCGACCTGTTCGACGTCATCCTCCCGTCGGCCGCGGTGGATGCGGACAAGCCCGATCCGCGGATTTTCTACGGCGCGCTGGAGATGGCGGGCGAACATGCGGAGTCATGTGTCCACATCGGCGACTCCTTCGGGGCGGACGTGCAGGGCGCGCGCGGCGCAGGCATGGTAGGCATCTTGGTGCAGCGCGACGGAGCCAGAGTGTTCGATTGCCCGACCGTGCGCGGGCTCGACGAGCTGCCCGAGTTGCTGCCTGAACTCTGAGAGCGCGGCGATTTGACCCCGCTAAGCGTAGCGCCACGGCATGTTTACTCGCCTCAGGACGGCCACTCCCCCCGGGCCCAAGAGGATTGCGGCCGGTGAGGCGGAACGGACCGTCATGGAACGCGAAACCATCCTGCAGCGGTGGGGGATAACCGCGGAAGAACTAACGGAGATCGTGGTCGCCAACCCGAGCATGAGGGGGCTGATGGTCGGCTACGTCGCGGAATACAAATTGAGGAAGATGTTCTTCGAGAGTGACACTCGCGTCGAGAACCTAACGAAGTACGACGACCACGACAGGGGCAGGCCGGCGGACCTGGAGTTTACGTACAGACGCGTTCCGATAAGGGTGGAGGCAAAATCCCTTCAGACGGCGACTATCAAGAAGACGGGACGCGTTTACGTCGGCAAGTTTCAGTGCGATGCTAGCGATAGGCGAACAGTGCGGTTGCCGAATGGAGAAACCTTATCCACGACTTGCCTGGTCGTTGACAACTTTGACCTGTTGGCCGTGAATCTCTTCGAGTTTGAGCAGAAGTGGCGGTTCGTATTCGCACGAAATCGGGACCTACCTCATTCCAGATACCGGGGCTACACGCCGGAGCAAAGGAGCTACCTACTGGCCACGCTGATTGATGTGAGCTTCCCGCCGGAGCCGCCCTTCATCGAGGATCCTTTCTCTTTACTTGACGACATCGTTCGCGAACAGCCCCGTTAGAGCAGCACGCTCCGTTCTTGACGAACACCAGGAAGTAGGAATGGTTCTTTCGCGCATGAACCTGCTTGAGCAGGCGGCTTACGCCCGGTCTGTTCGACCGCACAACAACGAACAAGTCCTTTGCATAAAACCCTATGGCTTCAAAATTGTTGATGATTTCGACATGAGTTAACCGCTGGGTGTTAGCGCTGACTTCGTCCTGGCACTTCACGATGAGCACGCCCTTGTCGCGCAGCACCCTGTAGGCTTCAGCACCTGCTTTGAAGTAGAGGTCGAGCACGGCCGCGTGATACTTGTGGCCTCCGGCTATTGCTTCACCGTTGGAATAGTGGTGGCGGAATGAATTATGAGTTCCCGCCCCCGCGAGCTGGTCTTCTCTCCCGCGGAACAGCCCCTCCATGTAAGGCGGGTCTAACACGACGCAATCAATGGTCGCGTCCTCGTAGGGCAGTTTACGACAGTCCACGCCCGTTCTAATGTCGGTCGCTAGCAGTCGGTATCTGCCACTGGCAACATTCTTCCAGAACACTCCCTTGCCGTAAGTCACGTCAGCAACCGTGGCGCCGTCCGGAACATGAAGCGCCATGATCGCTGGAAACACCTTTGCGTTAGCCCCGACGCAGGCGCTGACAATTACGTCGCTGGTTGCTACGCCGTCGGGGGACTTACGCTTGCCGTTCCGCTCCGTCTCGGCGGCAATAGCCTCGAGTCGCAATTGCTTGGCTTGTGATTTCATCGGCTCGTTCTTGCTTGCCCCAAGGGTAGGCGCGCCCCATGCGCGCGCCGCGGCCAACTGCTCACTGGCTTGGCGTTCGTTTGGCCTGGTCGTTTCGCGCGGTCCTTTTCGGCCGGTTCCAGTAAGGGCTCTTACACCTCGGACACACCTGCGGCTCCTCGCTGCGGCGAGGTGCCCACGTGTGCTGGCAGCGTTCACATCTATACCCGGACAGTTTGATCTTAGCCATCGGGTGTCATTATAGGGGCGATACGCTATTCCGTCAAGTAATATATTATAGCGTAGGCCGTAAGAAGTGACAAGCGACGGGCGCTACCCCGGCGCGAACAACTCCTCCACGAACGCCCGCGCGTCGAAATCGCGCAGGTCGTCGGGCTTCTCCCCGACCCCGATGAGTTTGATCGGCAGCCCCGTCTCGAAGGCGATGGTGACCACCGCGCCGCCGCGGGCGGTGCCGTCGAGCTTGGTCAGGACGATCCCGGTGAGACTGACGGCGCGCGAAAACTGCTCCGCCTGGTTGAGCGCATTCTGGCCGACGGTGGCGTCGAGCACCAGCAGGGCCTCGTCCGGTGGGCGCCCGAGCGCGCGCTCGCTCACCCGGGCGACCTTGCGCAGCTCCTCCATGAGGTTGCGCTGCGTGTGCAGCCTGCCCGCCGTGTCGGCGATGACGAAGTCCACGCCGCGCGCGCGCGCGGCCTCCACCGCATCGAACACCACCGCCGCCGGGTCACTGCCGGGCTGCTGGGCGACGGTCTCCGCCCCGACGCGGGCGCCCCACTCGCGAAGCTGCTCGGCCGCCGCCGCGCGAAAGGTGTCGGCGCACGCCAGCAGCACGCGCCGTCCCTGTGCGCGGAAACGATAGGCCAGCTTGGCGATGGTCGTGGTCTTGCCGGTGCCGTTGACGCCGACCACCAGGTACAGCACCGGCCTGTGCTCGTCGGTCACCAGGGGCGCCTGGTTGCGCGACAGGATGCCAGCCACGATGTCCTTCAGCGCGTCCCGCGCGCGCGTTGCCTGCTCTATGTGCTCGTCCACTATCCGCCGGCGGAGTTGCGCCGTCACCTCTTGCGCGGTGCGGACGCCGACGTCGCCGGCAACGAGCAGCTCCTCCAACTCTTCCAGCAACTCGTCGTCGACGACGTCGCGCAGGAAGAGCTGCCCAATACGACTGAACAATCCTTTGAGCATGGATCCTCCGGTGAGGTGGGTTTGCGCGCCGGGGCTATTCCATCGCCCGCGCGATCTTCAAGGCCGCGGCGCGGTCGAGCGCGCTCGATTGGACCACCACGGCGGTGCCGGCCTCAATCCAAGCAAGGCTGAGGCTGTGATCGTCTGCGGCAAGCAAGCCCTTGGCTCCGTTGATTGTGACGTGCTGCGCCCGCGAGGCGGTGGATGAAAAGCCGGCCTCTTGGGCCGCGAGCTCCCGGATCAGAAGCAGCGGCTTGGCGGCGCCGCCGTACAGCAGCCGCGCCTGCAACGGTCTGCCCTCGCGGGTCAGCACGCTCACCCCGAGCAAGCGATAGCCTGCGGGCACCCACTGGGGCGCGAGCAGGCGAAAGGGCATCTTGGCGCGCGCCTCGGCCAGAGTCATTTCTTGGGTGTCGTAGCCTGGAAGCGGCTGGCGCCTCAGGATCACTTCCGTTGGCTTTGCGCGCCCGCTGCGGGAAACAGCCAGCCGCACGATAGTCCCGGACTTGCCCCTCAGAAGGCTCGTCAGCACGGGCTCCGACAACCGAGCGACGGCGCGGTCGTTGACCGTCAGGATCTGGTCGCCGGCCCGCAACCCCGCGCGGGCGGCGGGGGCACCGGGTTCCACAGACATAATAACGCCGGGCATACCGGGTGTGAGGAAGACGCCGATGCCTCCGGGTTGCGAGCCGGGAAGCGAGGCGGGCAACCCCCAGTTGCGCTGCTGCGCCAGCGATGGCGACGCCATCGTCACGTTGGGCGCCGCCTGCACCGCCGAACCGGCGATCTTGAAGACTTCCTGCGCCGGCAGCGGGGCGCTGAGGCCGAGCTGCGTTCCGCCCTGGATCCACTCCAGGCTCACTCGCCGCGGCCCGGGCCCGTCCCGGCCCCAGCCAACGCGGTCGCCGAATAGCACGGGCACGAATGTACGCGCCAGCGGGCGGCCGCGGCTCGGCATCTCCCAAAGGGTGATCCCGTTCGGATAGTTGACGTACACGCAGCTGGGCAGGTATTCGCCTTGCGATTCCAGTTCCGGTACGAACATGAACCGCGGTTGTCCGGCATCGGGCGGCAGAGCGGTCGGCAAGTAGATAACGAAAGGCGCCCGTCTCTGCGCGTCAGCCAGTGACGCGCGCACGCCGCCGGGGGTCGGCATCACCCTGGGCGCAGGGCCGCTGGAGCGGTGCGACAGGATTGCCACGCCAACCCCCGCGCACACAGCCGCCGACACGACTATCGCGACCGCGCGCGCGCGCCTCACCGCCGCGACCGCCCAGCGCGACCCGGAGGAGCCGCTGGCCGGGCCGCCGGCTCGATAGTCAACGCACCGCGCTCCGCGCGCAGTCCGTATCCCATCTCGCCCAGTGCCTTCTCCACCGCGCGCTGATCGGCGCGCGCGGGCAGATTCGTCGCCTGCGAGGCCGGGAACCCCGCAGGCGCCAGAACGTACACTCCCGCGTCTGACGCCACGTTCTGGAGGACTTCATCCCAGGTAGCCCCCGCGCGCTTTCCCTCTTTCCCGTGCCCCGGCTTGGCGGCGGCGCGCGACATGGGCCCGACCTGCCGGCTTCCGGCGCCGGACGGCGCAAATACGTAGTATGCCTGGGAATTCAGGTGGGGGCCGCGAATCACCAACTCCTGCCGCGCCGCCTCCTGTGTGGAGGCGCGCTCCGGCTGGAGGGCGTCGAGCGGCGCCGTCGGCGCCAACTGCACGTCAAGGTTGTTGGCCGTTCCCTTCTCCAGGCGGCCTTGCCACAGCACGACCTCGGGCTTGTCCCGGCCGGCACGCAGCAGCACTTCCGCGTTGTCCACCGCTTCGTCGCTCTTCACCTGCAAGGTCAGGTTCCCAAACGCCAACTGGCGCTTGCTGGCCTCGGCAGTCACGGTGACCGAGGCAGGCCCACGCCCACGCCTACGCCCTGCCAGGCCCGTGTCACTGGCGGCCTCCTCGGGCGCGGCCCGGCCCGGCACGGACCGTACGGCCGCGGCTTCGGAGTTGGCGGGCTCCTTCCCCTGAGCCGCAGGCCCTGCAGACGAAGGCGCCAGGGGGGTCATCGCAGGCCGCGGGGGGAGCGGAGACACGGGGCGTTCCACGGGAGCCCGATATGAAGGCGCACCGCCCGGCTCGCCCTCACGCACCGTGTACTTGCGCGTCGGTTCCGCGGCTTTCGGCTTCCCAGCCAACGTCAGTGGGGCGCTCGGCGGAGGCGCCCCGAGAGCACCGCTTTCCGCAATGCGACCTGCTCCCGCCCATTCGTCCTTCGCAGCCCTGCGGGTGGAGAGTTCCCCGGCTCCAGGTGGCTCGGACGGCGCCACAGGCCCGGTGATGACTCCCACAGCGGGCCTGGCTTCCCGGCCGCGCTCACTTGCGGCTTCTGTTTGCTTGCTCGGCGGGCGCGCCGTGGGGCCTTTGTCGGCCGCTGTATAACGGTCGGTGCCGAGGGCTGGCTGCTGCGCCAGCCGCGCGCGCTCGGGCATGACCTGGAAGACGCCGAAGGCGATCACCACCAACAGGACGGCGGCGGCGACAGGCATGGCCCAGCGCAGCAGCACCGCCCGCGGCCGGTCGGTGCGCGCTTCCAGTCGCGCCCGCACCGTTGCGGCCAGCCCGGGTGGAGCGGGCTCCGGTTGCAGGTGACGTACGCCGGCGAGCACGCTCTCGAGCGCGGCAAAGCCCTCGCGACAGCGGTCACAGGTCTCGAGGTGCGCCTCGAATGCGCGCCTGTCCGCCGGCGCAAGCTCGCCGTCGCGGTAGCGCGAGAACAGCTCTATGACATCGTCGCAGCGCATTCGTTCTCCTGGTTTTTGACTCTAGCCGCCGCGGAGAAGTTCCAGGTGCGGCTCGAGTGCTTCCTTCAGGGCCAGGCGCGCGCGGTTGAGGCGCGACTTGACGGTGCCTACGTTGGCGCCAGTGATGGCCGCGATCTCCTCGTAAGAGCATCCCTGCAGCTCGTACAGCACGAGGGGGAGTCGGTGGTGCAGCGGCAGGGCCGCAATCGCCCGCCGCACGACCTCGCGCCGCTCCAGGCTTGCGACGTGGTCCTCGACCTGCGGTGACGGATCGGGCGGATCCGGGGATAACCCGTCGGCGTCAAGCAGGGAACTGGCGGGCGCCGGTCGCCGGCGCCGCCGCTTGATCTCGTCCAGGCAGGCGTTGGTGGTAACGCGGTACAGCCAAGTGGAAAAGGAGGACCCGCGACGAAAACGCTTGATCGCCCGGAAGGCGCGCACGAAAGCCTCCTGGGCCATGTCGTAGGCCTCGTCCCGGTCGCCGACCATGCGGTAGGCAAGGTTGTAAACCCACTCGCCGTGGCGCTCCACCAGTTGGTCGAAGGCCACAGTGTCTCCTTGTTGGCAACGCTCGACGAGCAGGTTTTCGGCTGCCAGCGTGTCTTGCATCAGGCCGCCAGACGGAGCGGTTTCATTCGTGGCTCAATTATATACTCGCCGCTGCTGTGGGGCAAGGGCGCGCCGCGTGCTGTGCCGGCGTGTGCGCCCAGGCTACAGGATGAAGCTAAGCCGCGTCGAATCACCCGTGGGGTACGGACATG
>Ga0315291_10009848_pt1 | contig 11711 bp, 9 predicted proteins | sample YL17G12_20_MG_FD_203070 | JGI IMG/M metagenome (GOLD analysis project Ga0315291, IMG submission 203070) | Sediment microbial communities from Yellowstone Lake, YNP, Wyoming, USA - YL17G12_20 | ecosystem: Environmental > Aquatic > Freshwater > Lake > Sediment | place: USA: Wyoming | collected...
TATGTCTCACACCTGATTCTTTCCGCTCGCCCTCATGCCGGAAACTCAAGGCAGTGGTCCGTCCTTATCCCGGCGCTGGCCTGTCCCAAAATATCGCTTTTAGGGCCGCTTTCGGTATCGCCTACACCGGCCATGATCCCAGATCGGTAAAGGGAACCGGCGTGACCTATTTCACGAGCCCAATGGGAGCGGATCACACGGCAGGTCTCACCTACCGGATACCCAAGAACAGGGATAAACAGGCTGAGAATTCGCTTCGATCTCAGATTCAGGCAGCCACTTGCGATGCATTTGGTTACTGTTTAAATTCTGTTCCTGGCGGCCGTGCATCCATTTATCCTTTTTTTGCAGATCTCATGAATGCCAGATACGGACTCCAGTTGACTCCAAAGGATATCATGGAGATCGGCAAGCAAACACTGAAAGACCAACTCGCTTTCAATGAGAAGGCCGAGTTCAGCAAGATCGATTCAAAAACTTCGGCCTTTGTCCGAGAGGAAACCATTACTCCAACAGATCAGATTTTTGATGTTGATGATGGAGAGATCAAAAACATCTGGAAGGGGTTGGATTCTTATCACGACGAGGAAAAGGCTTGGGAGGTCCGCATACCGCCGCTGCCGGAGATGATGTTTGGCGCTGGTGTTGCAAAGAATATAGGCGAACGGATACGGAAACTCAAAGTAAAGAAAGTTTTGCTGACAACCGATCCTGTGATGTTCTCATTGGGAAGAGCAGATGAGGTTCGCAAGATTCTGGAGGCAAGTGGTCTGTCGACGGTGATCTTCTCAGGGGTGGAACCCGATCCTTCCATTGAACTCATTGAGAGGGCTGGCAGGATATATAGAGATAACGGGTGTGATGGAATATTGGGTCTTGGAGGTGGGAGCTCGATGGATACCGCAAAAACAGTTGGCCTCAGAGTATCCCACCCCGGTGAGATGAGAGAGTACGAAGGGATTGTGGGTGGCGGTGCCAAGATCAAACCTGTTCTTCCGCCGATCATCTGCATCCCAACGACTTCAGGGACAGGAAGCGAGGTGAATCCTTGCGCAGTGATGACCGATAAGGAGAGAGACTTAAAAGTCGTATTAATGAATAACCATTTGATTCCCAAATTGGCGGTCCTTGATCCCATTTACTGCAAGACGATGCCACCCGGTCTCACCGTCGAATCGGGAATTGATGCACTGGCGCATTGCATTGAGGGATACGTTTCATTGGCAACTCCCTATCATCCCTATTTTGAGTCATATGCAGTCTACGGAATTAAGTTGGTTGGACGAAGTCTCCTTCGGGCATATAAGAACGGGGATGATATCGCCGCACGGACCGATATGTGCATGGCGGCAATGTGCGGCGGCCTCGCCTTTCTGAAGGGATTAGGTATGGGACATGCCATTACACATGTTCTTGGCGCTCATTACCATATGCCCCATGGCCGGGCAGCCATCTATGGACTTCTCTGCTTTGTGAAGGCAAATAAGGAGACTTGCAAGGAGCAGTTTATCGACATGGCGCAGCTGCTCAATCGCTCCAATGATTTGGAGGAAAGCCTGCTCGAGTTCTCTCGAAAGCTTAATATTCCTATTAGCTTAAAGGCTCACGGCATTCCAAAAAACGATCTAAAGAAGATTGCCTTTTATGCTTCCAGGGATGCTGTCAATATGGCAACGGATCCCACATGCATCAATCAACAGGAGATCTTGGAGCTTCTCCTAGAGATTTACGAGTAGCACTCACCAATTGATCATAGGCCTCTTCTTGATCACCATCATTTCGGCGTCAGTGCAAGCACTAATACAAAAGGTGTTACGCACGCTCGACGATACCGGAGACGCCCATGCCGCCCCCTCCGCAGATGGCGATCATGCCGCACCTTGACCGGCGTCTTCTCATCTCGTTGAGCAGCGTAATGAGAATCCTGGCCCCGGTCGCCCCTAATGATTTGACCCCAATATGCCCCCAATAACCCTTGCACACCCTGTAGCCGTCAAGCGCGCATATAGTCTTCCATGTATTCAGGAGTGAAAAAAATCACTTTGCACTTTTGATCTCAAGCTTAGATTGAGTGGCAGGATACACGGGATGTTTAAAAACCTCCCAGTCGTGGGTGGGAAGGATTACCCCTGGAAACGACCGGACCCATTCCAGGCTCTGCTTGCAGGCAACCAGATCGGTGTGAATCCCCGGAAGGATCGGCTCAGGTTGGCCGATGCCCACGTTCTCGTAAAGTGGAGCCAAATCCCCCGTGATCAGATGGGGACCTCCCTCCGTGTCCACCACCACACACTGCATGCCCGGTGTGTGTCCCGGTTTCAGTACCAGGCGGACACCCGAAACCAGGGTTACCTCCCCCCGCACGGGCTGCAGCCGATCCCATACGCTCAACCATGGGGGCCGCACCCCGAGAAATCCAAACTCGTAGGCGACCCGCTGCGGAAGCACCGGATCCACCGCAGACTTCAACTCGTCAAACTGCACCACGAATCGCGCCTCCGGAAAGAAGTCCAGGTTACAGGCATGGTCCCAGTGAAGATGGGTAAAAACCACCAGTTTGAGTTTCTCCGGATCCACCCCGGCTGTCCTCAGGGCTGCGTCCGGCACTTGCTCAGCGCTTCGCAGATACTTGTTGTGAGACGAATGGGCCGTCTCCGGGTCCCCGGGGCCTGTGTCTACCAGTATCGCATCGTCACCTGATTGGAGCAGCCATCCCACGGCGGGAAGCGAGATCTTGACCCCCTGGTTGCAACCGAATGTAAACGCTGACTTATCCAGGGAGGGAAACTCCCCGTAACAGAGCGGGTGGATCGTCCATCGTTTCGTCATGTTCCTTCCTCCACAAATCACGCTCCCCTCATTCCGATCCGAGGCGGGACATACCTGCCCTTCCCCGCAGCGCAATCAGCAGATGCCGGACCCCCCAAGCGTTACCATCTGCTTGGTCCAGTCCCTTCCTATGTTCCTCTTCGCCTTTCCCATTGTCCCTCCTCAGTTATACATCTGTTGAGGAAGCCAGACGCTGATGATCGGGAACGCCACCATGATGACCAGCCTGATGAGATCGGTGATCACAAAAGGGATAGCTCCCTGCCATAGCTCTTTGGTATCGATATCTTCCTTAACCAGCGATTTAAAGGCAAACAGATGTAACCCTACCGGAGGGGTAACCAGGGCCAGTTCCACCATAATGACGACGATGACGCCGAACCATATGGGATCCATACCATATTGGGTGACAAGGATGGGGTAGAAAAGCGGTGTAAACAGAAGAACCATCGGTATGGCCGGCATGACACAACCTGCGATCAGAAAGACTACCAAAGCGGCAGTTAGAACGGTGTAGGGGCTCAAACCCGCCCCGACGATAGACTGAACAATCCAACCGGAGAGGCCGCTGGTCGTAACAAAGCGGGCAAAGATCATCGAGCCGATGAGGATCATGAAAAGCATGGCCGAAGTCACCAGCCCCTCGAACACGGCTGTTTTGATCAGTTTGAGGTTGAAACGCTGCCGAAGAACCAGAATGATGAACGAGCCGGCAGCCCCGATCGCAGCGCCTTCCGTCGGAGTGAAAACACCGAGGTATAATCCCCCCATGATTAAGATAAACAACAGCAGCATACCCCACGTCCCCCGAAGGGACAGGATTTTTTCTTTCCATGTCGATGAGGGTCCGGCTGGGCCTTCCATAATATGAAATTTGGTGAGAAAGAAGATCAGCAGTGCATACATGATCGCCTGCAATATACCGGGGAATATGCCGGCAATGAACAATCTTCCTACGGATTCGTTGGTGACGACCGAATAGACGACGAACGAAAGGCTCGGGGGTATCAACTGCGACAATGTGCCGGAGGACATGAGGCATCCGGCGGCCAGACGCTTGTCATAGTTCAGGCTCAGCATCGGTTTCCAGGCGATGGGGGTAAAAGTCACCAAACCAGCAAGGCTGGCGCCGGTGACAGCGCCGAAAGCGGCGTTTCCAAATACCGTGGTCATGGCCAGGCCGCCGGGCATTCGGCCGAACCAGGTAAGGGCCGTTTTGTAAAGATCCGGGCCGATGCCGGAATAATTGGAAAAATTCCCCATCAATATGAAAAGGGGGATGCAGATCATCACATAGTCGGAGCTGGTGCTCCATACGGCTACAGGAAGATCCCCCAGCGCCGCCGGCAGTCCCCTCACATACCATAAACCGAGGAATCCGGCAATGGCAAAGGCAAAGGCCACCGGAACCCTCAGGAACATGAGCACAAACAACAGGATAAAACCCAATAATCCAAGTAGCCAAGGTGATAGTTCCATCTTTACCTAGATCCTTTAGTAAGCAACCGCTTATGAACGGCAAACATCAACCTGCCCTACTCGATCTCCAATTTCTTTTATGGTTATTGAGTTAGCTCCGCAATTATCGTTTGCGCACAAGCGGAAATCCAGCTTTCACAGCCACTTACAGGTATTGTTATTTTAATTATTTCAGATTCGTGCTATTGCGTATAACTATTAGGAATAGCTACAAAATCTCAAATTTGTGCGGACTAAACTCAATAACCATTATTTCTTTTGCGTGGGTTGTTGGAACAAAGAGGGCTTCCCCGCCAATTCCCTGAGCGATTCAATAAAATCCAGAATAAACTGCAAAAACAGACAGAACAAACCCAGTAACATGGCCGCTTTAAACGGCCACAAGGGCCAGCCGACGATATCGACCCATTCCTGACAGCGATGACAAAACGCCACCCATGGCCATGCGCGCCAGGCCATCAGCCCGACAATGATCACGCACAAGGAAGAAGTGACGACGCTTGTAACCTTCTTCGCCTTGGGAGGCAGGTAATTGTATAAAACATCGACATCGGTATTCCCCTTCAAGGCCTGCGTATGTGCCAGGGTGAGGGCCACGCTGAGCGCAAGACACAGCGTGCTGATCTCCAGCGTGCCGGGGAGAGGGAGGCGAATGTACCTGCCGCTCACATCAATAAGGGTCAGGATGGCGGCAATGAAAAGAGGGACAGCACCCAGGATAAATAGATACCGATTAACAGTTTGGATAAACTTGACAATCTGCATAAATTCTTAGGCCGGCAGGGATTACAGAATTTCTGCAATCGCTGCCGGCCTACCTCCGTCATATTCACCGCCGGTTTTTAGCTATGCTTACCGTAATTACTTTTTCCAGGGAGGATTCTCGCCCAGCTTATTCAGAGCGGCGACGTATTCGGTCATAATCTGCTTGCCAGGCATGCCCCTTTTATCCATGTCCTCAATTGCCTTGTCCCAAATCGGAAGCACGGCCGCCCTGGCCTTGTCGATTTCCGCCTGCGGCCAGTCATAAATCGTGATACCGGCCTTCTTCATCGTCTCGATTGCCTGGACATCGCCGGCTGCGAAAGCTCTCGGATTTCCGGCCTGAATGGTCATGATCTCTTCGGTGCAGATGTCCTGGAGATCCTTGGGCAGGCTGTTCCAGGTTTTTTCATTCATGAGAAGGACTACGGTGCTGAACACATTGGCATCAAAATTCAAGAGGTTTTTACCGAGTTCATAGATCTTATAAGCCACAAAAGAATCCCGCATCCAGTAGACGGCGTCCATCGTGCCCTTGGAAAAGGCATCGTATATCTCCGTGGGGGTCAAACCGACCGGCGTCATGCCCAGAGCCTTTAAAGATTCTCCCTGATACCCGCCGGGATTCCTCACCTTGATTCCGGCCATATCTTTAAGCGACATGGGTTTCTTGCTTCTGAACAAAAACGCATAGGAGGGGGTCCCGGTGGAAGCAAAGAAATGGAGGCCTTTCAAATCATTCTTGGCATAGCCGTTGTTGATCAGCTCGGTGATCGTTTTGTAAATGTTGACCGGGTCTTTGCCCGCGTAAGGCAGCATACCCAGAGAAGCAATCTGGTAAAGGTTTGATTGGGTGTAGAGCATGGTCCTGCCAAAATCGGCCACGCCGTTGATGAGCCCTTCGTACTCCTCCGCAGCTTTGAGAAGGCCTCCCGCGAAGCTCATCTGCCAGGTGATCCTTCCATTGCTCTTCTGTTCAATCCGCTTCAATGCGGGAATGACGGCGTTTTTCTGTCCGCCCGAAGCTTCTATGTCTGCTGTACTGTATTTGAGCACGAATTTCTGCGTGGTTTGAGCTGAGGCATTCTGATATCCGAACCCAAACAGGACAACAATAAAAAAAGAAACGACAATGACCACGAACTTTGTGCTTTGTCTCATTCCAGTCACCTCCAAATAGATTTTTACGGCCCCTTTCAGTGGCCGGTGCTTCTTGAGGAAAAAATATCTGCTTTCGAAAAACCGCTGTGTTTTATGCTGCGATGATTTATTTTTCCCGATATTTGCCTGCGCCATAAGGACTTTCTTTATACCGAATTGAATATATCAAAGAGAAAATTGGGAGTCAAGCAGAATTTGACACAAGATATTGGGGCGTTGATCTTCATACGCCTGATTACACGAAAACGTCTTGATTCAGCAGTTCAATGAACTCTTCGATTGGCATTTTCAGTATGTTGGTGCAGACCCATTCAGTATGTTCGCCCATACAGGGAGGCGGTAAACGCGGTTCAGCCGGAGTTGCGGACAGCTTGAATGGCATCGTATAATAACCAAATTTACCGATCTCCGCGTGATCCATGTACCAGACCGCCTCTCGATGTTGCAGCTGCGGGTCATCGGTAATGGCCGACCCGGATAATACAGCTCCGGCAGGAATGCCTTTCTCCTGGAGCTTATGCATCAAGTCCCTGGGGGAAAACTGCACCGTCCACGCGCTTATGATTTTGTCCAGTTCCTGTTCGTGCATCTTTCTGCTGGCAAATGTGGAAAACCTGGGATCATCACCCAAAGAGGGTTTACCCATGACCGTACACAGATTCCGCCACTCCTCATCGGAAAACACTGCAATCGCACACCATTTCTCTTTTCCGGCACAGGGATAAACAGAATGGGGACAACTGCCCAGTGAAGCATTGCCACAACGAGTGGTTTCTCGATGATTGATACTGTAATCCAGAAGAAGGGGCGTCATTAAGTAGGAGCAGACATCCAGCTGATTCACATCAATCCATTGTCCTTCGCCTGTTCGATCGCGGTGTTCCAGTGCAGCCATCAAAGCCGTCACGCCGAAAAATGGGGCAATCGCATCACCAATCACGAGTTGAAAATTGCTCGGATCCCGATCCGGCCAACCTACGAGATTCGACACACCGCTCATCCCTTCGGCAAAAGCTCCAAATCCAAAACGTCTTTTATAGGGTCCATCCTGTCCAAACAGGGAAACACTTACCATGATGATATCGGGCTTGATTTTTGCCAGCTCTTCATACCCCAATCCCCATTTATCCATTGTTCCGGGAATATAATTCTCAACGACCACGTCGGATTTCGAGACCAATCTCTTCACAAGTTCTGAACCTTTCGGGTGATTGAGATTAAAATTGACCGAATATTTATTGCAATTATACGTTGCCCAATAGCCGCTGTTATTAATCGTTTGTTTTCCCCCATTGTAGGGGGGAGACGTCCGGATCACATCCGGATGCGTTGTGCTTTCGATATGGATCACTTCTGCGCCAAAATCACCCAGACACCTCGTTAGCGTGGGACCGGCCAACACCCAACTGAAATCAATTACGCGAATGCCTTCCAGTGCTTTCTCCATTTTAAATAATCTCCGCTTGATTCAACCGGAACAGCTCGTCTGTAGAAATTCCAATCGCCCCGAATATTTCCGTGTTGTGCTCGCCGATATATGGAGCGCGGTGCCGGATTGCATATTCGAACCGTGAACTTTTGGCAAAATATCCAGGATATTGTACCGAGCTTCCCAGCTGCGGATGCTCGATATTCTTCCAGTAATTCCGGCTCAGCAGTTGAGGATTTTGAAATACGTCGCCGGTTTGACTGATATACCCGAGAATCACCCCGCGCTTCGTTGCTTCTTCCGCAAGCTCATTCCTCCCTTGGCTCAGCAAAAAGGCTCCGGCAGTTTTCTCCAGCTTATCCACCACATCCTGTGAAACCTTATAAAGATCCAGAGTATCCCAATTGATACTGTTAAAATATTCATCGGCCATGTTCTTTTCTTTTATCCACTGCGCCAATGCTTTATTGCTCCGACTCCCGACAACGCCGCCATAGAACTGAAATATCACGTAGCCGTCCTTGCATGGCCAGATAAAGCGAGTATTGAGATCCGGTCTTCGTGCGACATAGGGTCCGGTGCGCATTAACTCCACATGGGCCATCTGCCACCAGGCTCCCACATTCGCGGTAAACCATGGAACACCCGCCTGCGCGGAAACATCGATGTGTTGACCTTTGCCGGTTTTTGTGCAGTGATAATGAGCAATCATTGCCGCAGTGGAGGCATGCACGGCAGAACTAATGAGCGCCAGCGGATAATTAATCCTTGTCGGCGGGCGATCCGGATCACCCGTACCGAACATGAAAACCCCCATTGCCATCAGTATCAATTCTGAAGCCTTGAAGTTCTTATACGGACCATCTTGCCCGAATGGGGTCAAGGATACAACAATGATCCGGGGACAGATCGACGCCAATGCCTGATAATCCAACCCCAGCGTAGCCATATACCCGGGGGGAGAAGATTCCAGCACAAAGTCAACTTTTTCGGCAAGTTTCTTAAATATTTCGATCCCATCTTTGCTTTCTAAATTCAGCGTGATCCCTTTCTTGTTTGCATTTAGAAAGAATTCCCATAAGCTCTTCTCGGGATGGATTTCATTGTTGTAAAACGGCCCATGATTGCGCCCATCATCGCCACCGGGCTTCTCCACCTGTATCACTTCCACACCCAGGTCGGCTAAAACCCTTCCGCATAGTTGAGCCTCGCCACTTGTCAGGTCTAGCGCCCTGTAACCTTGAAGCATTTGGCCCCTCAAATTTGCGCTCCTTTTGTATACAATAGATAATTTTTCATCTATTTGAAAATAGGCTTTCTTTTTTCCGCAAACGCTTTCACCGCCTCTTTGAAATCGTCGGCTTGACGCGCGATAATTCGCCGATGTTGCTCTTCATCGAAAGTCTCTTTGCTGAGGGATGATGCCTTGATTTTTGCCTTCTTATTGATCTGCATTGCCCACGGCGATAGCTCAGCGATCTTTTCCGCTGTTCTTACAGCTTCCGCCATGAGGTCTTCCTCGGCAACTACCTTATTAATCAACCCCACTTCGTATGCCCTTTGGGCAGATATTGGTTCTCCGAGAAATATCATTTCGTTTATTATGCACAAGGGTATTTGTTGCATAAGATATCGCTCCGGGCCTAAAGGAATGGCTACCTTTATTTCCGGCATTCCGAAGGTCGCGCCTTTTACAGCAATCCTAATGTCACAGGCGATCACGATCCAACACCCCCCGCCGAGAGCAAATCCATTCACTGCCGCAATCATGGGTTTTGTCACATCGGCGACAACATAAGCGGCATGAACGGGATTGGGGGGTCCTCCGACTTCATGCATCTCGCGCACATCATTGCCGGCGCAAAAAGCTCTGCCTGTTCCCGTAAGAATCGCTGCTCTGACTTCCGGATCGCTGTCAACTTTCTTACAGGCGTCTACTATCTCATCCGTAACTTCTTTCCCCAGAGCATTCAATCGCTCGGGTCTGTTTAGGGTAATCGTTACGATATGTCCCTTTTTCTTATATTCGACATATGACATGTCTGTTCCTCCGAATATTCATGCACTAACTCCCGTGCATGGAAAGCCTCACCGGCTAGAATTGCGATTATCGCTTGAGTATCGTTACGGCGCAGTTACCTCTCGCTCCAAGAACCTGGGCCATTCCAATCTTGGCGTTGGCAACCTGCCTTGCTCCCGCCTGCCCTCGCAGATGATAGACAATTTCTGCGATCTGACCGAGATGAGAGGCCCCGACCGGCTCACCCTTGGATATCAACCCTCCGCTAACGTTTACCGGAATCCTGCCGTTTCGATCGGTCGTCCCGTCATCGATGAGCTTCCCTGATTCGCCTTTCTTGCAGAGGCCAAGGTTTTCATATATTTGGAGTTCGCAAAACGCATCGGTATCCTGCAACTCGATCAAATCCATATCCATGGGTCCAACCCCGGTTTTTTCATAAGCCTTCTGGCTGGCCAGGGTTACCGGTGACGGATTTTCAATTCTTGCGCTCATGCTTTCGATGGGTACTCGAAAATCAGATGAATACGCGGCAACAACATGGATGCAGGCCTCGATATAGATGGGTTTGTTTGTATACTTATGGGCTTTCTCTGCCGGACACAAGATGATCGCCGCCGCTCCTTCGTTCGGAGCGCATATTTCAAGAAGATGGATCGGATAGCAGACAACCGGGGAGGCCAATATCTCCTCGATGCTGAAGGCTTTGCGGTACATCGAGGCAGGATTATCTACACTGTTCTTATGGTTTTTGTAAGCTACTTTCGCAAGATGCATTTCGGTGGTACCAAAATCGTGCATGTGACGGCGTGCAGACATGGCCCAATAACTGGGATTGGTGCTCAATCCCATTTGCACCTGCCACTTATCAAAATTCATCATGGGGTCCATGAAACCGCGAGGCATCTTTTCTACGCCTACAGCCAGAGCCAGATCACAGGCTTCTGCCTGGACAGCCAGCATGGCGCTATTCACCGATACGCCACCGCTTGCACAGGCTGCTTCCACATCGACGAGGGAGATACCTGTCTCCCCCAGCGGCTTGAGGACTCTGCTGGCAGCGGTGGATGGCAGATATTGCGAGGACAAATAAGCCACCTGAATATCTCTCCAGGTTACGTTTGCGTCCTTCAGCGCCATTCGAACAGCTTCCTGTCCAATCTGTTGATACGATTTTTCTCCGAAACGGCCGAAAGGGTGAATGCCAACACCAACAATCGCTATTTTTCTCATTTCTTTTCTCCTTTGAATAAAATCATCCTATGCCGGTACGTAACAAAATGCGACGACGTCATTGCCCTCTTCATCTTTAAAGAAATCGTACACTTTCAGTTTCAACGGCATATTGATCCTCGCATTTTTGGGATCGCAGTCTAATACCGGGGCTACAATTCGAATGCCGTCCGGCAATTCCACCAATCCTTCAACAAAGGGAATGAACGGATCTTTGGGACCTTTATAGTCGCCGGGGGGCACATACTCAATGACGGAGTAGGTATAAAGGGTGCCTTGATCATTGAAAACAATTCCTTTCATGTTTTCGCTTCCGCAATGAGCGCAACTTATCACGTGGCCCATGAAGACCTCACCGCAATCGTTGCACTTGGTACCTTTCAGATGAACCGCATTTAAATCATCCAAGGGAGTTGTGAACAGATCCTCTCGGATTGCAACTCTCTTGCCTTTTGCTGCCGGTTGACTTGTTGTCATGATTCGTCTCCTTCTTTATTCCCAGGGTGATCTTTTATGCATCAATGAAAATTTCTGATCGTTTATCACAGAATGATGGATGGTTAAGCTGGACAGCCCTTCAATGTAACAATTTAGCATATTAATTTGATGTTGCCAAAAATAATTATACGGCCCACCATTACAATACAACCAAGGAAGGTTTATTACATGCGCCTGTTGCCTCATAATAAAATGTTACCGGAGGGATCGTTGAAGAGAAAGTGATGAAGGGGAGGGATTGAGTATTTTTTTAAGTCTTTTCTCCATGGCTTCTCTTAGCACAAAGGGGTTGAGTTTTGC
>Ga0315291_10009849_pt1 | contig 11710 bp, 8 predicted proteins | sample YL17G12_20_MG_FD_203070 | JGI IMG/M metagenome (GOLD analysis project Ga0315291, IMG submission 203070) | Sediment microbial communities from Yellowstone Lake, YNP, Wyoming, USA - YL17G12_20 | ecosystem: Environmental > Aquatic > Freshwater > Lake > Sediment | place: USA: Wyoming | collected...
GCCACAGTTCCACGATGTCCACGCCGCCGCCCTGAATGGCTGCCGCGATCTTCGGCTGCAGATCGGGCCAGTTCAGGAAGTCAGCACTCATCTGTACGCCGTTGGCCTCGCCCCACTCCTGGGCCTGTTTCTTGTAGAGTTCTTGGCCTGGTGCGATGAAGTAAGTGCCTTGCAGAATTGTAAGCTTTGTCCCCTTGATTACCGCGGGCGCTCCGAAGGCCTTCTCCGTCAGCCCTCCCATAGCCACCATACCCAAGCCGGTGACTCCTGCCTTGAGAAACTCCCTCCGACTCACCTTCCCTCTCTTTTCCCGTTTTTTGTCCTTCATATTGAACCTCCTTTAAGATAAAAATCCCGTTTTGGTCTCAATAAAATTATCATAATCCATTATCCCCAAGAAAAGATCAAACAAGCTTTCTTCAAATTGCTTCTAAGACTCCTTCATCACCTCCTCCCAAATCTTAAGGTCGCTGAACCGATTGAAATTTTTATATTTTCACTCAAGCGCGATATTAGACCAAGATACCATCAGGTGTCAAGAGAAAAACCCAATTCACGCATCATGTTCTGGGTCCCACACCAAACTCTGTGGGAAGAAGGCCATCCAGAAATCCTCTGGCCCAGGGAGTCAGTTCCTCCCGTTTCCTTTCGATCTCTTTGATTCTTCTCTTGATCCATGGCCTCGATAAGATCTCCTTTTCATTCACCCGGATAAATGGATACTTGATCTCCTCTCTGGATAAGAGCTTCTTTCTGTCGAGAAGGCTGATTTCGCTTCGATCGAAGTTAAGATAGATCCAGTCCCCGGTCTCAATGGCTCCAATCCCTCCCCCTACAAATGCTTCAGGAGAGCAATGGCCTATGCAGGGACCGTAAGTAGCTCCTGAATATCTGCCATCGGTAAAGAGGACACCAATGTAGCGAAGAAGAAGGTCACGGTTGAGATATTCCGAAGGGTAGAACATCTCCGGCATCCCATGAGCCAAGGGCCCTTCTCCCGCAATGACAATGAGGATTCGAATCTTTCTTTCACGAATCAGTTGGTCAAAGAGGGTATCCTTATTGAGCCTTCCAAGGCCGTTCTTCCCCTGGAGGCTCTCCGGGAAATTGTACGATAGGGTTTTAAGAAGATCCTCTTTGCTCAATCTCTGCCTCAACTTTTTTAAGACAGCCTCGCCCTTTAGAAGATCCTTCTGGACCGTCTCCTGTCCTTGATAATAGATGGCAAAATAGATCTTATCATTGAAAAGGCGGATGGCCTCCTCAGCCAGTCCAGCCCTCTTGAAAATTGCGCTTCGGCAGAAATTTCCACGTACGTCGACGATACCACTTTTACCCCTTAATGGAGAGGCATAGAGGATGTGATCGTTGGCTTCTTCTGCCTTTCTGGCTCTCTCAGACCACCTCCCTTCAACCGTATCGGCATCCTCCACTAGATCCATTTTAAAAAGGACTTTCATGAGTGTATCGACGCCTGAGCTCTCTCCCCTGGCGATTTCCTTGGTCAGTGTCAGTACGTCCTTATTCCTCAATGCATCGGACTTCATTAATAGGGGGGCCCTTGCGCCGACCTCTGCTATCTGTCGAGGAGTGAGTTTTAGACTCAAGGAGGCAGCCACATAGGGGAAGTGGAGTGCCCAGTTGGTCGAACCTCCAATGGCGCTCCAAACAACAATGGCATTCTTCAGATTCTGACGGACAAGCGATGAGACCGACTCTTCCGGATTCCCTCTTTTAAACATATCCAGAAGAATTTCTACTGCCGAGTCGATTTGGGCCTGACGGTAAGGCCGCTCCGGCAATTCCATCCCTGATGGAACAAGGCCAAGACCGGATAGAACAAATTTACTCGTACATCCTGTTCCGAGAGAGGTGAAAACGCAGGTTCCGCTGGCAATACAACAGTACTTTACAATCTCGGATTTCAGGTAATCCTCTTTTCCTTCATCGATCTTCCCCTGGCTTGCAAGGGTTTCAATCAATTTCTGATACATCGCGTAGTTGTTACATTTCAATTTCATCTTGAGAAGCTCGGAGATCTCTTTTCTGATGGATGGGTCTTCCATGTTCGTTTTAATCTCAGCGAACTCCTTTTTAATGTAGGAGGGAAGGAAACGGTCAGGCATCATGTGTGTAGGGAGAAAGACTGAAAAGAATGGCTTCATCCCTTTTCTTCTTCTGGCAAGGTCGACCTGGACGAGTCCTGCTACCTCTCCGGCTGGCCGTTTGTCACAGCTGGTGAGCACCAGAGCTCCTTGATATCCATGGGCCTCGCACTGGGTAATGACGTTGAGGCTTGCGAGATTCCGGGAGAGCAGCACATGGCTCATGCCGATGTGTCCCTGGGCGATGCCATCGCAGACCCCTGGATTGGCCATGGGAAAAGGAAGGGCATTCCTTATCCAGAGACTTCGCACCGCCATCTTGACGAACCTCTCATCAAGAACCTGGGCGGGATGGTCCTCTCCTCCATGGATGATGGCAATGCGTGGGCTTCCAGTCATCAAACGTTTGACGATCTCATCCCGTGTGGTTTTAATTCTTACGGATCGAAGAATCTCCATCATAAAGGGAAGGATCAAGGTAATGGGTGCAGCTTGATGGATGATCGGGTCATTAAAGGATGGATCGTGCATCTTCATGGTTTCTTCTCCAGTGGGTATCAATGGTGCGTTATTGATAATCCCCCTCACCCTTCCCCTCTCCCACCGGGGGGAGAGGGGGATAATTTGAGAATCAACTTAAAACACCCTCCCCCTTGATGGGGGAGGTCGGAATCGACTCGTACCGAGGTGAGGGTGGGGGTGGAGTTTCTATTTTTGCCAAACCTAATACTCCGTATAAGCCCCTTTATAAGCTGGGGCAGCGGATTGGAGATATCGTTTCAAGACCCCAGATCGTTGAGGGAACTTCGGCATCTTCCAATTCTTCTTCCTTTCGCTCAGAATTTGCTCCACCTTTTCAGGAGGCATCCTTGTGCCCTTCAATCCAACAATTTCCAATTTCCTTTGCGGAATATCGATTCGGACGAGATCCCCATCTTCGATCAGGGCAATGGGCCCTCCTCGAGCAGCTTCCGGGCAGACATGGCCAATACAGGGCCCTCTCGTCGCTCCGGAATACCTCCCGTCTGTAATCAATGCAGTGGTCTTTGAAAGAACAGGATCGGTGATCAATGCTTCGGTTGTGGCAAGCATTTCAGGCATCCCTGCTCCTCGCGGACCTTCATAGCGTATAATTATCACATCCCCTGACTTGATTCGCTTATCGAGAATGGCTTTTAAAGCCTCCTCTTCCTGATTGAAGACCGCTACAGGCCCTTCGTGAATGAGCATCTCCTTTGCGACAGCAGAGAATTTAACAACCGCCCCTTCCGGAGCCAAGCTTCCCTTCAGAATGGCAATGGAGCCTCTGAGGCTGGTCTGCTTGGCCTCGCGAATCACTTCCTTACGGTCAACCTTGTAATTCCGGAGCCATCCCTCCGTCCTTTCAAAAAACCCTTCTCTTTTCAAATCTTCTAAATTCTCTTTTAGAGTCTTTCCCGTCACAGTCATAACATCGAGATGGAGGAGATCTTGAATCTCCCACTGCACTCTGGGCACTCCTCCTGAAAACCAGAAGAATTCGGTTAGGAAACTGCCGCTCGGCTGAATATTGGTGAGGTAAGGAACAGTCGCATTGGCCTCTTCAAAATCGGCATACGAGATTTCAATATTCAATTCATGCGCAATGGCCGGAAGGTGAAGCAAGGCATTGGTCGATCCGCCGATGGCAGCATGAACCCTGATGGCGTTTAGTAATGCTTCCTTAGTGAGAATATCTGAAACTTTGATTCCCTTTTCAGCCAGTTCCATAATTTTCTGGCCTGCTTGCCGTGCGTAGCGATGAATTTCCTGAAGGGTCGCCGGAACCAGGGCCGAGCCAGGAAGAGCCATCCCCAAGGCTTCAGACATACACTGCATGGTACTGGCCGTTCCCATGAACTGGCAGGCCCCGCAGCTTGGATCACATGAAAGGATGTAAGACCTCATTTCTTCTTTTGAGAATTGATTCAGTTTATATCCTGAGGTCATCTCACCGCTCTTGACGGAGCTGGTCATATCCGGACCCAAACGAGCGCTTCCCCCTGGAATATGGATCGTTGGAATATTGATTCGGGCAGCGGCCATAAGGTGAGCAGGAATGGCTTTGTCACACGATGAAATGAGAATGATTCCATCCCAGGGTAAAACGGAGGCATGGACTTCCACCATCTCGCAGATAATCTCACGGGAGAGGAGGATATAGTTCATCCCATCGTGACCCATGGCCCACCCATCGCAAATGTCCGTGACATGAAACTCCGAAGGTTTTCCTCCCTTTTGATAGACGCCTTTAGAGGCCTCACGAGAGAGAGAATCGAGATGAAAACTACCGGGGTGGCTGTGTCCAAAAACATCATCGATCAGTATCTGGGGTCTCTCCAAATCCTCCTCAGACCAGTCCATGCCGCACCGCAGGGTATCGATCTGCAACCAATTTTCTCGAAATGGTTTTGCCCTTTGCTCAATAGCCATAGCTTTTGCCTCCATAGGAAGTAAAATTCCATGAAAATGCTATCAAATATTTCTTCTCGGATCAATGAATTTCATCCTCATTCAAAAACCTATGGAATTTCATTCTGAATTCATGTATATTTTAAAAGTATGAAGACTGAAGATTTTCATAAAAAAGTGATCCTGAGTCATCCAAAAGATAATGTTGCTACGGTGAAATCTCTGATCAAGGCGAAAACGCTTCTTCTGTTACCAAAAGGGAAAAAGGTTGAGGTGAGAGAAGAAATACCTTTCGGCCATAAAATTGCCCTTCAAAAGATTACCAGAGGAGGGCCTGTGATCAAATACGGAGAGAGGATCGGGAGAGCGATTCGTGAAATTAAGCCAGGGGAGTTGGTCCATATCCATAATGTGGTAGGGGAGCGGGGAAAAAGTAAAAAGAAGTAAACTTCTTAGAAAATACCAAAAATTTATCCCCTCCCCTGGCGGGAGGGGATAAAGGGGAGGGGGATTAAATCCTTATCACCCCCACCCACACCCTCCCCCATCAAGGGGGAGGGGATTACTTCTATATTCTACATTTGAAGGTGACGAAGTATCATGATAGACTTCTTAGGTTATAAGAGGCCAGATGGAAAAGTGGGTGTAAGAAATCATGTCATCATCCTTCCTTCTGTGGCCTGTTCAAGTGAGGTCTGTAATACCATTGCTCGCAAAGTGAAGGGACCTATCTCCATCCCCCACCCCCATGGCTGCGCCCAGTTGGCCTTTGATGCGGAGCAGACAGCTCGGACCTTAATTGGAGTTGGTAGAAATCCCAATGTCGCAGCCGTTCTGGTCATCGGTCTGGGTTGCGAAGTGGTTAATTCATCCATGATCGCATCAAAGATCGCAGAGTCTGGGAAACCAGCCAAAAATCTTATCATTCAGGAAGTCGGGGGAACTCTAAAAACAGTAAAAGAAGGCCTTAGAATTGCCAGAGAAATGGCGTCTTTCGCCTCTCGACTCAAAAGGGAAAAGGCGAATATCGATTCATTGATTCTTGGAGTGGAATGCGGAGGCTCGGATGCCTGCTCAGGTCTATCCGCGAACCCTGCCCTTGGCATTGTGAGTGACATCCTGGTTAAGGAAGGTGGAACCGTCATCCTTTCAGAGACCACAGAAAGTATTGGAGCCGAACATATCCTTGCGAAGAGGGCGATCAATCGGGCGGTAAAAAAGAAGATCTTAGAAATAGTAAAGCGGACAGAAATGAGGGCTCTCAGCTTAGGGGTGGACATCGGAAGGGCAAATCCCGCACCGGGTAACTATGAGGGAGGAATCACCACGCTGGAAGAGAAATCTTTGGGATGCGTGATGAAAGGTGGAAGCAGCAAAATCATGGAGGTCCTCGAATATGCCGAAACACCCACTAAAAAAGGATTAGTCCTTATGGACACACCTGGCCATGATGCCGAATCTGTGACAGGCCTACTGGCTGGAGGCACACAGATCATCGCCTTTACAACAGGCCGAGGAAACCCCTTGGGTTCACCTATTACTCCGGTAATTAAGATAGCCAGCAATTCCTATGTCTATTCGAAGATGAAAGATAATATGGATATCAATGCCGGTGAGATCATCACCGGAAATAAGAGTGTTCAGGAGATTGGAAAGAAGATCTTTAGCGAAATCGTAAGGGTGTCCTCTGGAAAATTGACCAAAAGCGAAATCTTGGGACACAGAGAGTTTGCAATCAATCGAATTGGACCGTCTTTTTAAAAAACACCCCTCACCCCATCCCTCTCCCCTATGGGGAGAGGGATGGGGTGAGGGGAAAAAAGAAATTTGATATGATAAAACCTGTTCCTTCCCTGTGCACAGGATGCAGAATTTGTGAGATGGTCTGTTCCCTCGCTCACGAAGGCTCCATTGCACCCAAACGGTCAAGAATTCGTATCCATTCAGACTGGCCCGAAGAAGAGAAGATCCTTATATGCGTTGCCTGTGAGCCCAGGAAATGTATTGAAGTATGTCCGGAAGGTGCCCTCTCCTGGGACGGCTATCTCCGGATAGATGAAGAAAAATGCACCGGCTGCCTTCTCTGTAGAGAGGCCTGCCCTTATGCAGGGATCCATACAGAGACTTCCAAAAAATTCCCCTTCTTCTGCGACACGTGCCAGGGGGAATTTCAATGCATTAAATGGTGCCCAACCAAAGCCGTCGTCAAGGTGGGATGAGATGAAATTTGAGTTCAATGGCTATGCTGGAAGAATATTGGAAATCGATCTCACCCAGGGCAAGGTGGAACGAACCTCTTTAGACTGGGATCTGGCATCCAAATATATCGGCGGGAAAGGGTTCGCGGCAAAATACCTCTATGACCACCTCCCCCAGGGATGTGATCCCTTTGGACCTGAAAACCTGTTGATCTTTGCCACTGGTCCTCTGACCGGGACCCTTGCTCCTGGAAGCGGCCGGTGTATTGTCTCGACCAAAAGCCCGGCGACGGGTTACTGGCTCGATGCCAATTGTGGAGGTTTCTTCGGCCCGGAGATGAAGATGGCCGGACTGGATGCCCTGATCATCAGAGGAAAGGCTCCCTCCCCTGTGATGCTTTTGGTGGATGATAAAGAGGTCCATCTCCGGGATGCCAGCGATCTATGGAGAAAAGATACCCTTTCAACCCACCAATGGATCAAAAAACAACTTGGAGAGGAGTTTCGGGTCGCCTGCATTGGAGAGGCGGGTGAGAAGAGAGTCCGGTTTGCAAACATCATCTCTGAGGCGAGAGCCTTTGGGAGGGGAGGCGCTGGGGCTGTCATGGGATCGAAGAATTTGAAAGCCATTGCCATCAGAGGCCACCATCCTATCACCATTGCCAATCCGGAATATTTTATGACGATCTGCCGGGAGGCATTTAATGAAATGGCCATCCATCCAGACTCTGGAGGGGGCCGTCAGAAATACGGAACGAACACCATCCTCTCCTGTATGAATGAGGCCGGAGTCCATCCCGTAAGGAACTTTCAGAAAGGAATCTTTCAGGGCCGATCGGCAGTCAATGAGGAAGGGATCCAAGAATTTTATATCCGAAATAAAGCTTGCTACGGATGCCCCATCTATTGCAGCAAGATTTCAGAGGTAAGAGAAGGAAAATATAAAGGCGCTTTTGTGGAAGGCCCGGAATATGAAAATGTTTGGAGCTTTGGAGCTCAGTGCGAAAACACGGACATCCCTGCCATCATTCATGCAGAATATCTCTGCGACCTCTATGGCTTGGACGCCATCTCCACAGGAAACGTCATTGGATTCCTCATGGAGTGCATGGAGAAGGAGGTATTGGAGGAGCGTGACCTCGGTTTTCCACTTCGATTCGGTGATGATGAAGGAATCATTCGGATGATCCATCTCATCGGCCAAAGAGAGGAATCAGCCTTCCTCTGGGGAGAGGGAGTAAAAAGAATAGCCAAGGAGATTGGAAAAGGTTCTGAATCTTTTGCGATCCATGTAAAAGGATTGGAGATGCCTGCTTACGACCCGAGAGGCTCAACAGGGATCGCTTTAGCCTATGCCACCAGCGATCGCGGGGCCTGCCATCTTCGCTCTTGGCCGATTGGGGCTGAACTCCTTTCAGCAGACGAACGCATCGATCCTTTTTCGATTGAGTTCAAGGCAGAGTTTGTAAAAAGTCAACAGGATTTATTTACCGTCATCAACTCATCTGTCACCTGCCTTTTCACCATCTTTTCCCTCAGCTTGAGGCACATGGTCCAGTTTCTTCACTCCGTCACAGGGATCGAATCTTTCTCCTCGCCCGAGGAGGTATTAGGAATTGGAGAAAGAACCAATAATCTGGTGAGACTTTTCAATCTAAGGGAAGGGCTCACCATGAAAGAGGATTCTTTGCCGATTCGGTTTCTCACTGAACCCCTCAAAGAGGGTCCCTGCCGGGGTCGGGTGGTCGATTTAGAGACGATGTTGAAAGAATATTATTTCGTGAGGGGATGGGACGAGGAAGGAAGACCCAAATTAGAGACATTAAAGAAATTAGGTCTCATCGAAAAGGAGAGGTGATGTTCAAACCGGAAGGAATTTATGTAGCGATGATGACGCCTTTTGAAGATGGCAATATTAAGGAGGCCGTTGTCTGCCAGATGGTTGACTTTGTCATAGAGAAAGGGGTCCATGGAATCTTCCCAATCAGTTCGGTGGGTGAATTTATTCATCTCGATTTTGAGGAAAAGGTTTACCTCATGCAGATCGTCCACGATCAAGCCCGGGGAAGGGTTCCTGTCACACCTGGGATTGCCTCTACCCGTCCAAAGGACTGCATCCGATTGGCGCAAAAAGCCCAAGAGATTGGCTGCGAGGCCGTGGTGGTTGCTCCGCCCTACTATTATCCCATCAGTCAAGATAATATGGAACGCCATTTTGAGATGATTAGCGATACGATCGATCTTCCCATCATCCTTTACAACATCCCCTTGTTCGCTCCTCCGATCAGCTATGATGTGGTCAAACGCCTCTCTCGCAGAAAGAACATCGTGGCCATGAAGGACTCCAGTGGGAGTATGGTTGACCTGCTCCATTATATGGATAAGATCCGTTTAATCGGAGAGGATCTCTCCATTCTCATTGGCCGGGAAGACATCCTCTTTCCCGCTCTGATGGTCGGAGCAAAGGGATGTATGACAGCGACCGCAGGTATTCTGCCAGAGATCATGGTTGGGATTTACAATGCCTGGGGGAAGGGAGATTACGATAAGGCCCGAGAGCTCCAATTCTCAATCCTGTTACTGATCCGGGCTATGTTTTCGGTCCCCTTTCCCCTCGGGTTTAAAACCGCCTTGGAAGTGAGGGGTTTCAACATGGGAGCTCCTCAGCAACCCCTTTCCGACGCTGAGACTTTTCGATTCTTAGGCACAAAGAGCCGTATTGAAAAGATCATGAAACCCATTCTCGATAACTTGCCGAAATGACCCCATCCCTCCCCACCTCCCTTTAGCAAAGGGAGGCGCAATTCCCCCTTTTCTAAAGGGGGACAAAGGGGGATTAACTATTCCTACCGACGGTGGAGATTCAAGGCGGCTATAAAAGCGAGGCCCTTTTCTGTCAGGGCCTTTGCCGTGCGATTGACGGCATCGTGCTTGTCCATGTAATTTCTCTCCAGACGAGACATATCCCCAGAAGAGAGAATCTCCTCCTTATCCCTAAAATAGTCTAGTATGTCCGAAGCATGTTCCCTTGTCTGTTCCACCTCGGGATCGCCTCCTTCATGTTTTGCTGATATATTGGAGATCCGTGAGGCAACTTCCAGGAGATCACACCGCCGGTTGTAGGGTTGGCGGACAATGCTCTTCCAGGTTTCAGTGATATGATGTTCGATTCGGACTTTATCTTCGAACCCAAGTTTTTGGCGTATTTCGGCTGACACCTCCAGCGTCTGGCAATCGACAGAATTGCTCAGGTTGAAGCCAACCAGCGGTGTGGAACCATCCTTCCTCGAAAAGAGCCGGGCAGCCATCAGAGTCCAGAGGACGGAATAGGGATTGTCATTTCCCATGAAGACTGAGATCTTAAATTCCATATCGATTCCCAATTTGTGGAGGAGATAACCGAGAAGGACTGTTCCAGGATTGATGTTGAGGACCTGCCGGATTCCATATTGGGTGTAATAATAGAGATACTCATCCATCCACTGAAGGGCATGCTCATTGGGTTGTCCAATCCCTCCAAAATAGCCAGTGATTGTCTCAGGGCCCCCAAGATGTACGTTCGAACCATCGGTTCCTTTGGTGTCCAGAGTCTCCACATAGCTTGCTCCGATGATCTGCATGGCAGCCGCCACAGCAAGGATATCTCCCCGGTCTTTTTCCTGCTCCTTCATCTTCCGGACCCGAATGTATCTCGAAGGCATGACCTCCTGTTCCTCGATGGCCTGTCGGGCCTCTGTGATCAACCATGGGAAGTATTGGAAGGCACTGATCTCCAAGGTCACTGCCCGTCCTTCATCAAAGGTCATCTTATCGGCCCGCTTTCCGAGGACCTTCCGACGAAAGTCAGGAATTGAAATGAAGGAACCCTTATCCCGTTCAGCCATGAGCCATTCTAAATCCTTTAGATATGGAGATCCTATCGCTTTGAGCCTTTCGAGGAGGTTGGGAAGCTTCTGGGCCTCACGAGCCTTGGCATTGATCTCCTCCGGTGTTCCATACTTCTCAATCATACGAAGCATTGCATTGATGGCGGAATTGTCTGGATCGAGGAGGAATCGATTGATCTCCTCCAATACAGAGGATTCAATCCTTAACTTTTCTCCCAGGGCCATCTTTTTCTCCTTTTAATATTCTCTTATTTTTTCAGAGCAGCCATCAGTTTCGGTAGTTCCCCTTCGAGCATGTTGTAAGTATGTTGGGCCTCAGGGAACCTGCCGGTCCTCACCTCTTCAGCATAAGCCGAAAGGGCTCTCAATGTTTCCTCTGCCAGATTGGCATACTTTTTAACAAACTTTGCCGTAAAGGCCTGAAAGATTCCCAGGATATCACTGACGATCATGACCTGCCCATCCGCATCCAGCCCGGCTCCAATACCGTAGACAGGAATGGTCAAGTCATCTCGAATGATTTTACAAACCTCTGGAGGAACTGCTTCCACAAGGAGGGAAAAAGCTCCTGCTTTCTGGACGGCTCTCGCATCTTCAATCAATTCCAACGCTGAATCAGCCGTACGGCCTTGCGCCTTGAATCCACCTAACTGACCTGAGCTTTGGGGTGTCAGGCCGATATGGCCCATGACTAACATCCCCCCATCTGCAATGGCTTTAATCTGGGAAGAAATTCTTCGGCCCCCTTCGAGCTTGATCGCATCAACTCTGGCTTCTTTGAGAAAACGTCCTGCATTCCGAACGGCTTCGTCGGTATTGACCTGATAGGACAGAAAAGGCATATCGCCAATGACGAAAGTATTGGGAGCACCCCGACGGACTGCCTCTGAATGATAGATGCACTGATCCATGGTGACAGGAATCGTTCCTTCATAGCCATAAATGCACATGCCCATAGAATCACCTACCAGAATCATATCCATGCCAGCTTTTTCTGCGAATTGAGCGGTCCAGTAATCATAGGAGGTAATCCAAACGGCCTTCTTGCCAGATTCTTTCATATTCTGTAGATCAAATCGGGTTAATTTCT